>JACCDQ010635937.1_pt1 | contig 11642 bp, 10 predicted proteins | sample 7446031 | NCBI WGS metagenome assembly JACCDQ01 (sample SAMN15323442, study PRJNA562643) | freshwater metagenome | isolation source: river surface water | place: USA:Blue River Watershed | collected 2017-08-17
AGCTGCATCGTCGCGCTCTCGCGCTCGCACCACCTCGGGCGCATAGGGCATTGGGCCGAAATGGCGGTGGCGCAAGGCCTGGTGTCCTTGCACTTTGTGAATGTGCTCTCGCGCCCGGTGGTCGCACCCTTCGGCGGCGGCGATGGCCGCTTTGGCACCAACCCCTGCTGCATCGGCGTGCCGCTGGCCGGGCGCGAGCCCTTTGTGCTGGACTACGCCACCAGCCGCGTGGCACAGGGCAAGATGCGCGTGGCCCACAACAAGGGCGAGCGCGTGCCCGACGGTTACCTGATCGACGAACAAGGCCACCCCACCAACGACCCTGGCGTGGTGGTGGTGCCGCAGTCCAACGGCCTGTTTGGCGCGCTCATGACCTTTGGCGAACACAAGGGCTACGGCATGGCCGTGGCCTGCGAACTGCTGGGTGGCGCCCTCACCGGCGGCGGCACCTGGCACCGCGAGGCCGACACCAAACGCGCCGTGCTCAACGGCATGCTCACCATCCTGATCGACCCGGCCAAGCTGGGCACGCAAGCCACCTTTGAGCAAGAGGCCCAGGCATTCACAGACTGGCTGCGCCAAAGCCCCAGCCACAGCGGCGGCGTGATGATCGCGGGCGAACCCGAGCGCGCTGCACGCGCAGCGCGGGCGCAAAGCGGCATCGTGGTGGACGACGCCACCTGGGCCGAACTGCAAGACGCTGCCGCCAAGGTGGGTCTGTGACGGCAGCGCGCCTGGGCCTGGGCAGCGAAGCCGTCTGGGCACCGCGTGTGCAGTCGCGCCCCCGGTACGAGCGCCAGGGCGAACCCGGCGTGGTGCACCTGGGCCTGGGCGCCTTTCACCGCGCCCACCAGGCCATGGTGTTTGACCGCCTGCTGGCCGCAGGCGATGGCCGCTGGGGGGTGCATGCCGTGGGCATGACGCAGCCCGCACTGGTCGATGCGCTGCGCGCACAAGACGGCCTCTACGCCGTGCGTGTGGCCAACGCCCAGGGCAGCCACTGGGAAGTGCCTGGCGCGCTGTGGCGCTTCAATGTAGCTGCCACCGAGCGCAACGCGGTGGTGCAGGCCATTGGCGCACCCGCCACGCGCTGGGTCACCATCACCGTGACCGAAAAGGGCTACACCCCTGCGCTGGCGCAACTGCTGCTGGACGGCCTGCGCCTGCGCTGGCAACAGCACCTGCCCGGCCTGACCATCGCGTCCTGCGACAACCTGCAGGCCAATGGCCATAAGCTGCAGGCCCTTGTCATGGCCCAGGCCCAAGACGCTGCGCTGCGCGACTGGATCGACGCGCACTGCACCTTTCCGTGCAGCATGGTCGACCGCATCGTGCCTGCCACCAGCGACGCCGTGCGCGAGTCTGCGGTCAGCGAACTGGGCGTGCGAGACTCGATCGCACTGGCCATCGAAGCCTTTTGGGAATGGGTCATAGAAGACCGCTTTGCCGACCCTGCCGACGGTGCGCTGCTGGCGGCGCAGGGCGTGCGTGTCACACCCGAGGTGCATCTTTACGAAGACGCCAAACTGCGCATGCTCAACGGCAGCCATTCGGCCATGGCCCTGATCGGCGCGGTGACGGGGCGTCCCTTCATTGCCGACTGCATCGGCATGCCGCACATCCGGGCATTTGTGCACGGCCTGATGGGCGAGGAGGTCGCGCCCAACCTGCACCGCACAGACTGGGCCATGTACCGCGACGCCCTGATCGAGCGCTTTGCCAACCCGCACCTGCGCCACAGCGTGCACCAGATCGCCACCGACAGCTCGCTCAAGATCCCGCTGCGCTGGGTGCCCAGTATCGAAGCGCAACTCAGCCGGGGCGCCAGCACCGAGCGCCACGCTCTGGCGGCGGCTATCTGGCTGCGTCACGGCTTGGCCATCGACGAGCAAGACCAGCCATATGCCATCCAGGACCCGCAGGCCACCTGGCTGATGGCCAATGCGGCCAAGCAGCGGGAGGCGCCCGAGGCCGCCCTCGATGCCCTGCTCTCGCGCACCGACTTTTGGGGCACACAACTGCCCCAGCACCCCGACTGGCGCCACCGTGTCGCCCACTGGCACCGGCAGGTGCTGGCCCAGGGCGTGGACCGCGCCATCGAACAACTTCTGCAAGCCGCGCCATGAAAATCACCGCCGCCCGCGTCATCGTCTGCTGCCCCGGCCGCAATTTCGTCACCCTCAAGATCGAGACCGACGAAGGCCTGACCGGCGTGGGCGACGCCACCCTCAATGGCCGCGAGCTGGCCGTGGCCAGCTACCTGCAGGACCACGTAGTGCCCTGCCTGATCGGGCGCGACCCGCAGCAGATCGAAGACATCTGGCAATACCTGTACAAGGGCGCCTACTGGCGCCGAGGCCCGGTCACCATGAGCGCCATTGCTGCCGTGGACACCGCGCTGTGGGACATCAAAGCCAAGATCGCCGGCCAGCCGCTCTACCAGCTGCTGGGCGGGCGCAGCCGCACCGGCGTGATGGCCTACGGCCACGCCACCGGACGCGACATTGCCGAAACCGTGGATGAAGTGCTGCGCCACAAGGAAGAAGGCTATAGGGCGATCCGCGCACAAAGCGGTGTGCCAGGCCTGAACAAGGTGTATGGCGTGAGCACCAACCACCGCATGTACGAACCCGCCGACGGCAGCTTGCCCGGCGAACACGACTGGGACACGGCCAAATACCTGCGCCATGCGCCCCAGCTGTTCCAGGCGGTGCGCGAGGCCGTGGGCGAAGACACCCATCTGCTGCACGACGTGCACCACCGCCTCACGCCCATGGCGGCCGCGCAACTGGGCAAAAGCCTGGAGCCCTACCGCCTGTTCTGGATGGAAGACCCGACCCCGGCCGAAAACCAGGAGGCTTTCCGCCTGATCCGCCAACACACCACCACGCCGATCGCGGTGGGCGAAATCTTCAACAGCATCTGGGACTGCAAACAGCTGATTGAAGAACAGCTGATCGACTACATCCGCACCACCGTCACGCACGCGGGCGGCATCACCCACCTGCGACGCATCGCCGACCTGGCCAGCCTCTACCAGGTGCGCACCGGCAGCCACGGCGCCACCGATTTGTCACCCATCTGCATGGGCGCCGCACTGCACTTTGACACCTGGGTGCCCAACTTTGGCGTGCAGGAATACATGCCGCACAGCGAAGAAATGCTCAGCGTGTTTACGCACGACTGGCGCTTTGACAAAGGCATGCTGTACTGCGGCGAATCACCGGGCCACGGCGTGGACATCGACGAGAAGCTGGCGGCCAAGTATCCGTACCAACGTGCTTATCTGCCGGTGAACCGGTTGCAGCACGATGGGACGCTGTGGAGTTGGTGAGGGGCGTTGGGTCGACCTACAACCTTTACCGTCCTTACATTGCATAAGGTAGACGGCCGCAATGCAGCGGGAGCCGTCATTGGCGCCGGTCTGACAGAGGACGTATACCGGCCAAGAGCGGTCGGCGGCACATTCGCACTGGAGGTACGGTCTAGGCCGGAAAGCGGTCTTCGATCCCTGCCTTTCGGTTGAGCGCTTGTTGCCCGCAGCAGCAGGTCATGGTCAATTGAAAACGGCCCCAAAGGGCCGCAGTCTCAAGAGTGGAGTGACCATTCAATAGAACCAGCGCGCTGGGACCATCACCAGCTGCGGGAAGGCCACCATGGCAAACATGATGATGAACTGCGCAATCATGAATGGCATGACCCCTTTGGTCACCTCATCCATGCTGACTCGGCCAGCACCAGCCACCGCGTTGAGCACCGTGCCCACGGGAGGCGTGATCAGACCAATGGCGTTGTTGATGATGAACAACACACCAAAGTAGACCGGGTCAATACCTGCGGCCTTGACGACTGGCATCAGCACCGGCGTGAGCAGCAAAATGGTGGGCGTCATGTCCAACGCCGTGCCCACGATCATCGTGATGAGCATGATCGACAGCATCAACAAGCGAGGACTGTCGAGCAAGGGCTGCAGCAAGGCCACCAGCTCACCGGGCAGGTTGGCCACCGTGATCAGCCAGGCCGAGACCATGGCCGCCGCCACCAGGAACATCACCACAGCGCTGGTTTTGGCCGAGGCCACGAACAGCGGCACCAAGCTCTTGAGGTTGAGCTCACGGTACACCAGGGTGGACACCAAGAGCGCATACACAGCAGCCACCACAGCAGCTTCGGTCGGGGTGAACACGCCGAACTTCAGACCGAACACCACAATGACGGGCAGCACCAGGGCCCAGGTCGCTTCGCGCAGGGCCAACAAAATCTCGCCCTTGGTTTTGCGCGGGGGCACAGTCACCACCTCCTTGCGCGCCAGCCACCACCAGGTGATCCACAACGACACGCCCAGCAGCACGCCCGGCACGATGCCCGCCATGAACAGCTTGGAAATCGAGACATTGCCAGCTACGCCAAAAATCACAAAGCCGATGCTCGGCGGAATCACCGGGGCGATGATGCCGGCCGAAGCAATCAGGCCTGCTGAGCGCGCCTTGTCGTGGCCTGCGGCCACCATCATGGGCATGAGCAAAGCGGCCAGCGCAGCCGCATCGGCCACGGCCGACCCCGACAGGGCCGCCATGATCACGGCGGCCATGATGGTCACATAGCCCAGACCCCCTTTGATGTGGCCCACCAGCGCCATCGCGAACTGCACAATGCGGCGCGACAGGCCACCCGCGTTCATCACCTCACCGGCCAGCATGAAAAACGGCACGGCCAGCAGCGGAAAACTGTTGGCACCTTCCATCAGGTTCTGCGCCAGGATCTGCGCATCGAACATGTCCATGTGCCACATCAGGGCCACGCCGCAGGCCAGCAAAGAGAAAGCAATTGGCACACCCAGTGCCATCGCCCCAATCATGGACACCAGAAATATCGTGATCGTCATGTTCTGTCTCCTGCTCAGGCCTTGTGGCCGCTCTCGCCGTGCGGCGTTTCTTCAGATTCCTGGATGGCCACCAGCTCGTCGTCGGCCAGATCACCGGTGAACAGACGCAGCAGTTCTGTCAGGATGATCAGACCGCCCAGCACAGCAAACAGCATGCCCGGCAGATAGAGCCAACTCATCGACACTTCCATCACGGCACTGGTGGAATCCAGGTTGATGAGCGCCTGTTGATAGGAGCCATTGAACAGCAGCCAGCACATCCAGAGCATCAGGCCATGTGCCAAGCCAAAGCAGATTTTTTTGCCCAGCGGTCCCAGGCGCCCTACCAACATGTCGGTGCCCAGGTGGCCGTGTTCCTTGAGGGCAACGATAGCCCCCATGAAAATCATCCACACAAACAACCAGCGCGAAAGCTCTTCTGACAATGTGATGCCCGAATTGAGGGCGTAGCGCATGCACACATTGCCAAACACCAGCACCACCATCACCGCCAATGCAAAGGCGATCAGCAGGCTCAAAACCTTGCAGTAGCTCTCGATTAGATTGTTGAACATGTTAATCCTGTGATTTCGAGTTGAACTTATTTGGCTAGCTGTAGGCAGCGCTCACCAGCTTCCCTGATGTGATGTACCTGTCTCAATAAGTCGGGGAATCGATTAGGCTGCGCCATGGGAACCTCAACGCTGATGGGTGTTGTTACTGGGACTGCCTGAATGAGTGCAACCAAAGACAGTTCACCTTCCAATGGTGGCAATCTTCCAGCCCGCGCTTCAGCGAGGATCGCACCAGTGTCTTGGACGTTGGGGCCGATCAGTGGCGCATCGCAAATTTGAACTGAACCGATGAGATGACGTTCCAGTGCCAACACATCTGAAATCTGTCCCCCCGAACGGGCCAGGTGCAGCGCATCGATCAATACTTTTCCATTGCTGCAACCTGAGGCGCGAACAATCTGAGCAGCGATTTGGATGGTCTTGATGGGGCGCCAGACCATGAACTCCAGATCAACCTCCATTCCGAATGGTTGGGCCAGTTTGCACAGCTGGGCGAATTTTTCTGTGAATCTTTCCAGGCTGGGGTCTTCCCCGTTGACGCAAATCCTGCTGGCGCCAAGCCTAGCACCGACCTCAAGGCTGGGTAGGAAAGTCGAGACATCGGTGTCTTCTGTGATCAGCATGACTTCAATGTCCAGCACCTTCACGTTGCGTGCATCAAGACGCTCCTGGGTGACCCGGATAGCCTCATTGTCCAGCGCAAGTGGGTAGGCGGTTCCTCCCTCCATGGCGGCTTGAAGACGAATCCCAGTTGAGCGGAATCCGGCGTCTGCGACAAAGTCGATCAGGTTAGGTGGACCAACCTCTAGTGCTGTCAGATGAGAGAAGGAGATGTTTCGCATGATGGATCAGTAGTTGGAGCGCCCACCTGACAGATCAAAGGTGAAACCTGTAGTGAAACTGCATTCGGGACTGGCAATCCAGGCCACCATGGCTGCGATTTCCGGGATCTGCAAAAATCGACCCATTGGGATCTTGGCCTTGGAAGCGGCGATGTGCTCGGCGGTCATTTCCTTCAGAAGGTCGGTTTCAGTCATCACCGGTGCAATGCAGTTCACCAGAATGCCGGTTTCAGCCAGTTCTCGTGACAGGCTCTTCGTGAAGCCCACAACACCGTGCTTCGAGGCAGCATAAGCAGCGATTCCGGGTACACCTTCTTTGCCAGCAGCAGAAGCCACATTGATGACGCGACCGTAACCTGCGGCTTTCATGTCTTCCAATACGGCCTTGGTGCAATAGAACACGCCATCGAGGTTGACGGCCAATACTCGGCGCCATTGGTCTTCGGGGTAGTCCATCACCGGCAGTACAGGGCCGTTGATTCCTGCGTTGTTCACCAGGATTTGCGGCGAACCCACGGCAACTTTGGTTGCTTCATAAGCATGGCGAACCGATTGCGCATCGCTCACGTCCACTGTTTGAAGGTGTGCGGGCGTAAAACCCACCTCGGCTGAATCAAAGGGTGCAATGTCCCGGTCCCAGATCACGACCTTACAACCTTCATTGGCCAGCCGCTTGGCAATGCCAAGGCCAATACCTCTGACACCGCCGGTCACGATGGCTACCTGACCATTCATGGAAATTTCGTTCATGGTTTTAAGGAAAAAAGCCACTGATGCAAGCACCAGTGGCGAGTTTGGATGATTGGTCTGGATTACTTGCGCAGCTTGGCCAATTCGTCAGTCAGCTCTTTGTAGGTGCTGCCAAGAGCTGTGCCATGCTTCTCATAGACAGGCTTCATCTTCTCGTTGAACTTGGCAATTTCTGCCGGAGAAAACTCGGTGACTTCCATACCAGCTTTTTTCAAGCCATCCAGTGCCACAGCCATTTCCTTGCGCGAGACGACGCGCTGGTACTTAGCTGCTTCCGTTGCCGCATCCTGGATGATCTTCTTCTCGTCAGCGCTCAGTCGGTCCCAGAATTTTTTGCCGATGATCACCGATTGCGGGTTGTACTGGTGGTTGGTGATTGCCAGGTACTTCTGGACCTCATAGAGCTTGTTGGAGTAAATCACCGTAAAGGGATTCTCCTGGCCGTCAATGGCTTTTTGCTCCAGTGCACCGTAGACCTCAGGGAAAGGTAGAGGTGTTGGGTTGGCACCCAGCGCAGTCACCCAGTCCACGTTGATGGCGGTAGGGATCACACGCAGTTTCAGGCCAGCGATGTCTTCCACTTTGGTGAGTTGACGCTTGCCATTGGTCAGGTTGCGGAAGCCCAGTTCAAAGTAGCTCAGGCCAATCATGCCCTTCTCTTCCATCTTGGCATGCATCTTCTTACCAAACGGACCGTCCACAATGGCGTCAGCCTCTTTTTCGCTGCGGAACAGGAAGGGGAAGTCGTAGACCGCCATTTCCTTCACGGTGCCTGCGGTAATGCTGGAGTTCATCACGCCCATCTCGACGGTGCCACCCTGCATGGCAGAGATGACCTGAAAGTCACTGCCCAGGGCACCACCGGCAAAGATGTTGACCTTCAGTTTGCCCGCAGCCTTGCTGTTGACAATCTCGGCAAATTTTTCAACGCCAGTCACGATCGGGTGACCTTTGGGGTTCTGGACGGCGAATTTGATGATCTTTTCTTGTGCCTGTGCTTGGCCAACGATGGCCACGGCTGCAAGGGCCAACATGCTCTTGAAAATGAGGCGTTTCATAGGTTTGTCTCCTGAAAGTGAGGATGGTTTCTGGCGAAGAAATACAGGTCATGGCAGACCAGCATGTCCGTACAGGAACGCTCAAGGCTTGAGCATCTGCAGGCGGATTATACTCAATCTGCCACACTGTATGGCAGTATTTACAAGCCATCCCTAGGCATAGGTAGTTTCAGTTCAGATTGAGACAGTAGTGACTAAAATTGATATGCTTGTATTTCGTATACAAGGAACAATCCAACATGCAGTCAGATCATTCCACACTTCAAAGACCACCATCGTTGGCCGCCTTGGCTGCTGAACGATTGAAAAAAGCCATTGAAAACGCTGAGTTTGAGTTGGGAGCATCGCTGTCAGAGGACAAGCTGGCCACCTATTTGGGAGTGAGTCGCACGCCAGTCAGGGAGGCGCTGAACAGTCTGAATCTTCAGGGGTTGGTCGAGATCTATCCGCAACGGGGAAGCTATGTTTTCTCGCCATCCCAGGCCGATGTAGACCAACTGTGCGAATTCCGCATGATGATGGAGTCCCGAGCCCTAGGGCTGTGCCTGACAAGGAGCAAAAATAGAACTTTGCAGAAACTCAAAGAAGCGAACGAGCGCATGCAGCGCGCATGTGATGCTCAAGACCGGATGGCGCTGGCAGAAAACGACACGGCATTTCACATGGCACTGTTTGAAGAGTGTGGGAATGCATTTCTTCAGCAAGCCTACGCATTGGTTGCAGGTCGAATTACAGCGCTGCGAACGCACTTGGTAAATCCTGCCACAGGCATCAGCCCCCATGCCATCAAGGAGCATGCCGAGATCATCGATGCATTTGGTGCTGAGGACCTGGTGAGGGCCGAGAGCCTTTTGTCCACTCACATGTACAAGATGGCAAAGAACTACGCGAATTGGAGGGCCAGTGTGAATGAGGTGGTGCAGACGCCATCGACAGCGAAGCGTCGAAAAAAGTAAATTGGACTCAGCCAATTATTTGTCCTGTCAGAACAACCTTCTGTGTCTCGTGAATTGGTGATACGACATGCGCAGGTACAGTTGCATGACCTGCTTGGCCAGTTCACCGTCTCGTGCTTCAAACGTCACCGTGATGTTTGGTGATGATGCAGGTTTTGCTGTAGGTCACTGGAGGTAAAACGGTTTGTGAGATAGATGTCTGCTTTCGCTGTACTCGAGTCTGGAGTCGGTTCACCCGGAAGACCGCTTTGGGTCGGCTACTGCCGGTCAATGGCCGTGATCGGATGGCGGCTCTCAGCCTTAAGCTGTCAATTGCATCCTCAGTCCTTTCATAGAAAGCCAGGATCATTGTTGCGTGCCAAAGTAACCGACAAACGTATAGCCAACTGGACAGAGCCCCACCCCAATCCGCGACAATAAGCGTCATGACTGCCAACGCCATGAACCCCAAGACCTCCGCCCTCCTCCCCATCCTCCTCGCCATTGCCGTCGGCACCCTGGCCCCCACACTTTCCGTCTTCGCAGCCAAGCCGCACGCCACCAAGCACCAGGCCAGCAAACCCACCGCCACCAAAAAGGCCGCTGCCAACGCCCTGCCGCCTCTGGCCGCCCAGAGCGCCCTGGCCGACAACCCGCCCGCGCTGCCCGCCAAGGCCTGGTTGCTGATGGACTTTGACTCCGGCGAGGTGCTCGCCTCGGCCAACGCGGACGAAGCCCTGCCGCCCGCATCGCTGACCAAGATGATGACCAGCTACCTGGTCGAGCAAGCCCTGCGCTCGGGCAAGCTCAAGCCCACCGACCTGGTCTCGGTCAGCCAGAACGCCTGGTGCCGCGGCTCCAGCACCGAGTCGTGCATGTACCTGCCGCTCAACAGCCAGGCCACCGTGATCGACATCCTGCGGGGCATCGTCATCCAGTCGGGCAATGACGCTTCCAAGGCGATTGCCGAGCACATGGCCGGCACCGAAGAGGGTTTTGCCAAGCTGATGAATGCCGAGGCCCAGCGCCTGGGCATGACGCACACCACCTTCATGAACCCCACGGGCCTGCCCGACCCTGCGCACAAGTCGTCTGCGCGTGATCTGGCCATCCTGGCGCGCGCCATCATCCGCGACGGCGCCGAGTACTACCCGATCTACGCCGAGCGGGAGTTCAAATACAACGGCATCAAGCAAGGCAACCGCAACGCCCTGCTCTACACCGATCCGACTGTGGACGGCCTCAAAACCGGTCACACCGAAGAGGCGGGTTATTGTCTGGTCACCTCGTCCAAGCGCAACGACATGCGCCTGATCTCGGTCATCCTCAACACCCACAGCGCACAGGCGCGTGCAGACCACACGCGGTCCTTGCTGGGCTGGGGTTTCAGCAGCTTTGAAAAAGCCACGCCCATCCAGCCGGGCACCAGCGTGGCAACCGCCAAGGTCGGCTTTGGCAAGGCCGACACGGTGGCCGCAGGCCTGGGCGCCCCCTGGATGCTGACGGTGCCGCGTGGCCAGCAGGTGCAGACCGCGATGGAACTCAAGCCTGGCCTGGAAGCCCCTGTGGCCAAGGGTGCGGTGATTGGCAAAGTGGTCGCAACATCCAACGGCAAGACTGTGGGTGAAGCCCCGCTGGTGGCGCTGGCCGAGGTGGAGCGTTCGGGCCTGCTGCTGCGTGGCTGGCAGCATGTGATGAAGCTGTTCGGCAAATAAGCCGAGGCCTGGGCCGTCAGATCAGGCGCGCCAGGCTTTCTTGCAGCAATTCCGTAGGCTTGCGCGCAAAGCCTGTGCGCACATGGCGCTGCAGGCGCCCCAGCAAAAAGGCCAGCAAGACCGAGGCAGCCACCTGCACGTCCACCGTGGGGGTGGCACTGCCCTCCAGGGTGCCTTTGAGCGACTGGCGCAGTTGGGCTTCGATCTTGTCCATCAGCAGGTTCACGCGCTGCTGCAGGCGTTCGTGTTCGTGAATGAGCGCATCGCCGGTCATCACACGGCACATGCCAGGGTTCTTTTCGGCGAACTGCAAGATGAGCGAAACGATGCGGCGCGCCTGGTTGGGGCCTTCGCTTTCGCGGTCGGTCACCTGGCGGATCAAGCCCATGCACGACTGCTCGACAAAGTCGATCAGCCCCTCGAACATCTGCGCCTTGCTGGCAAAGTGGCGGTACAAGGCCGCCTCGCTCACGCCAATGCGCGCGGCCAGCGCGGCGGTGGTCACGCGTTCGCCACCGGGTTGCTCCAGCATGTTGGCCAGGGTCTGCAGGATCTGCAGGCGCCGCTCACCGGGGCGGGGCCGCTTGCGGGCAGGTGGCAGGTCCGTTTCTGGCGCGTCGTCGTGGCGGTCGTCTGACATGCGCGGCTCCCGGTGGTGGGGCGGTGTTAGCGGCTCTTGATCATGGTGCCAAAGGCCTGCTCGGACAGGACTTCGAGCAGCATGGCATGTGGCACGCGGCCATCGATGATGTGCACCGCGTTCACACCGCTCTTGGCGGCATCGAGCGCACCGGCAATCTTGGGGATCATGCCGCCGCTGATGGTGCCGTCGGCGCAGAGCTCGTCGATGCGGCGCGGTGTGAGTTCGGTCAGCAACTCGCCTTGCTTGTCGAGCACGCCACG
>JACCDQ011657797.1_pt1 | contig 11641 bp, 11 predicted proteins | sample 7446031 | NCBI WGS metagenome assembly JACCDQ01 (sample SAMN15323442, study PRJNA562643) | freshwater metagenome | isolation source: river surface water | place: USA:Blue River Watershed | collected 2017-08-17
AATAAAATCTTAATTACTTGTTTGGCTGCATTTACCGTGGTTCTTTCAGAAATACCGATTAATAAATGGTTTTTTGCTACCATCATTACATCGCCACCTTCCAAAGTCGTTTGGGCTTCGTTGGCTTCGTATTCTGGCAACAAGAAAAGTGTTTCATTGTCGGGAATTTCAATCAAATTTTGACGAACTGATTCAAAAATTGGATGATTGAAAAAGATATATTGAACCAAAAGTGCCTCACGAGTACGAGCTTGTTTTTTCGGACGATTCAGCAAAATATGGTCGTTGATGGTAATGCCAATATCACGAGTAAAAATAAAATTCGGAATCGGTGGGAAAAGCATTTCACCCGAAGGAGTACTTCCAGAAATCAAGGTTTTCGCCAATTCGATAGGAGGGAGGTTGAACAATTCATCGTGCGTACTGTACCATTCTTTTTCGATGGCACAAGCTGCCGCTACAAGTTTCATTCTTACCAAATCATTTTCTAAAATGTCTGATAATAATTTTTGAAGCTCAATTACTTTGTCGGAATTAAAGTACTCAGGATTGTCAGGTTTAAAAAAATTGCGTTGTGGGTCGGCATCAATTGCCGCTAATTTACCTTTGATTTTGTCGGGGTCGAGGAAATAGAGTAATGTTTTTACGTAATAATCATATTCTTGACGACGCATCGTGTCTAAGTGAACAATGTCTTCAAAAAGCCAGTCTTGGGCTTTTGAAGGTACAACTTTGCCCAAACCACTGTCTGGACTGTGGATGAGTAAACGTCGAAGTGTGCCAACTTCTGAAGAAACTTTGATTAAATTTTCCATAAAAAATATTGATGAAAATTCAGATTTTTCGCAAGTACTCATTATTTTTTTCCATTGTCAAGCCCACTTTGAAAAGTAATTTTTAAATCATGCCCTATTCAATTTAAACTCGGTTTTTGCTGAAAAATATTTTTTTAGTCGAAAAATCTCCGAAGAATTTTTGAAAGTATCAGCGTAATAAATCAACATAAAAAAGCTTATAGATGGAATTGATTTTTGAGATGATTTTGATTGATAAAAGGAACGTTTAAAAATGTTTTTGTAAAATTTAATGATTTTTTTAAGCTCGAAACCCCGAAAAATATACTTTTTCACAAACTTTTTCGCCTTACTTAGAGTTGTTCTAAATAAAGTATAGTATTTCAACCATACAATATTTAATTTTGTAACATGATTTAGGATTGATATTGATTTTTTCGATAAAATGAGTTCGTTGAAAAATATCATCTTACAAGGTTTAGAAATTAATAGATACAATGCTCAAAATAGACAATTTACAGGCGAAAATCGGGGAAAAGCAAATCCTCAGAGGAATTAATCTTGAAGTAAAAGCAGGAGAAGTACACGCAATCATGGGGCCGAACGGTTCTGGAAAAAGTACTTTGGCTTCTGTGTTGGCAGGACGTGAAGACTACGAAGTGACTGGCGGAAGCGTTGATTTTAACGGAACAGATTTATTAGAATTGGCTGCCGAAGAGCGTGCAGCAGAAGGCGTTTTCTTGGCATTCCAATATCCAGTTGAAATTCCTGGAGTTTCAACTACCAACTTTTTGAAAACTGCTGTAAACGAAATCCGCAAGTATCGTGGTGAAGAGCCAATGGATGCCGTTCAGTTCTTGAAAATGTTCAAGCAAAAAATGGCTTATGTAAATATCGACCAATCACTTTTAAACCGTGCTTTAAACGAAGGTTTTTCGGGTGGTGAAAAGAAGAAAAACGAAATCTTCCAAATGGCGGTACTTGAACCAAAATTAGCTATTTTGGATGAAACTGACTCAGGACTTGACATTGATGCTTTGCGTATTGTGGCAGAAGGTGTGAACAAATTGAAGTCTCCAGATAATGCTGTGATTGTAGTTACGCACTATCAGCGTTTGTTAGATTACATCGTTCCTGATTTTGTACACGTTTTGTACAAAGGTCGTATTGTGAAATCTGGTACAAAAGAATTGGCTTTGGAGTTGGAAGAAAGAGGTTATGACTGGATTAAGGCCGAAGTAGATGCAAAAGAATTAGGCGAAACCGTTGCTTAATTGTAAGAAGATTTTTGGTGAGTAGTCGTTTTCGGCTATCACAACAATATCAAATTTATCATGGATAATAAAAATTCATTAAAAGCCCAATTGATTTCAGATTTTCAGGCGATAGAAGGACGCATGAATGGCGAAGCAAAATCTGCTGTGCATCAAGTACGTCAGGAAGCCTTGAAAACTTTTGAAACATTAGGCTTTCCGACTATAAAACACGAAGAATGGAAATATTCAAACGTAAAGAATTTAGTAAACCAATCGTTTGAATTTAATGCTGTTTCTGATTTTTCGGCAAAAGATGTTGAGGCTGCGGCAATTCCCAATCTTGAAGGCAATATCCTTTATTTTGTGAATGGCGTTTACAATCCTGAGCTTTCAACCATTGTTAGTCCATCTTCTGAATTACAAATTTTTACTTTTGCCGAAGCCGTGAAACAAGAACCTGCTTTGGTAGAAAAGTATTTCAATAAATTCGTTGATTCAGCCAATAATGCTTTTACAGCTTTAAATACAGCTTTTGCACATCACGGTATTGTGGTAAATGTACCAGCGAATAAAGTAGTAGCACAGCCGATTATTTTACGTTTTATTGCAGATGCACGTAAGGTAAATGTAGCTGCACAACCCCGTAATTTGATTGTAGTTGGTAAGCGTTCGGAAGTACAAATTGCAGAAGCTTTCCGTTCATTGGGCGAAAATACTTCTTTCACCAATGCCGTTACTGAATTTGTGGTTGAAGAAGAAGCGAACGTACATTATTATAAAGTACAAAACGAATCAGATAAAGCTTATCACATTGGTACAACTTCGGTTTATCAAGCTGGTAAATCTGTTTTTACGGCGAATACAATTACTGCGAATGGCGGTTTTGTAAGAAATAACCTCAATATTAAAATTGACGGCGAGTACGCAGAAGCGAATATGTTTGGTTTGTACATTCCAAATGGCAAACAGCATATCGACAACCATACTTCTGTTGACCACGCAAAACCAAATTCAAATTCTAATGAATTATACAAAGGAATTTTGAAAGATAGTTCTGTGGGCGTATTCAACGGAAAGATTTTCGTTCGTGAAGATGCACAGAAAACCAATGCGTTTCAGTCTTGTAAAAACGTATTGATGTCTGAAAATGCTTCAATGAATACAAAGCCACAATTGGAAATTTGGGCAGATGATGTAAAATGTTCGCATGGTACAACCACTGGTCAATTGAATGAAGATGCTTTGTTTTATATGCAAGCTCGTGGTATTTCAAAAGACTCAGCAAGAGCTTTGTTGATGTTGGCTTTCGCTCAAGAAGTGATTGATAAAATGGAAATTCCTGCTATCAAAGAGTACTTGCAGGAATTGATTATAGATAAGATTTATCAAGGTTAAGCCTTGAAATGACAGTTTCAAATAATGCACCATTGGCAAAATGACAACGACCGAAATTTTAGACATAGAGAAAATAAGAGCTGATTTCCCTATCCTTGACCAAAGTATCAATGGAAAAAAATTAGTTTACTTTGATAACGCCGCTACTACGCAAAAGCCAACAGCGGTAATCGAAGCCATTGCTCATTATTATAACTTTGATAATGCCAATATTCACCGAGGTATTCATACTTTGGCAGAAAGGGCTACTCGTGATTTTGAAGCGTCCAGAGAAGCCGTTCGTGATTTTTTAGGAGCTTCTTCTACCGAAGAAATCATTTTTACTTCTGGAACAACACAAGGTATCAATTTAGTAGCGAGTACTTTTGGTAGAAAATTTATCAAAGAAGGTGACGAAATTATTGTGTCGGGCATGGAACACCATTCCAACATTGTGCCGTGGCAAATGCTTTGTGAAGAAAAAGGAGCTATTTTAAAAGTAATTCCTGTTACTGATTTAGGTGAATTGGATTTGGATGCTTACGAAAAATTACTTTCTGAGAAAGTAAAATTAGTAACACTCAACCATGTTTCTAATTCATTAGGAACAATCAATCCAGTGAAGCAAATCATTGCGATGGCACATGAGTACGGAGCAAAAGTGTTGATTGATGGAGCTCAGGCTACTTCTCATTTCAAGATTGATGTTCAAGATTTGGATGCTGATTTTTATGCTTTTTCAGCTCATAAATTGTACGGTCCAACAGGAATGGGTGCTTTATATGGTAAAAAAGACCTTTTGAATGCCATGCCTCCGTACATGGGTGGCGGTGAAATGATTAAGGAAGTAAGTTTTGAAAAAACTACTTACAACGAATTGCCTTATAAGTTTGAAGCCGGAACACCCAATATTGCTGACGTTGTGGCTTTGAAAACCGCTTTAGCATACTCAGATTCTTTAGGTCGTGAGAATATTGCGGCATACGAAGATATGCTTTTGGCTTATGCTACCGAAAAATTATCTGAGATTGAAGGATTAAGAATCATTGGTCAGGCAGAAAAGAAAGTATCAGTTGTAAGCTTTGTGATTGACGGTATTCATCATCAAGATATTGGTGTTTTGCTTGATAATCAAGGTATTGCTGTAAGAACGGGACATCACTGTACTCAGCCTTTGATGAAAAGGTTTAATCTTTTAGGAACTTCCAGGGCTTCATTTGCGGTTTATAATACAACTGAAGAGATAGATAGATTAGTTGCTGGACTTCACAGAGTAAGAAAAATGTTATTGTAAGTATCACAATACATTTTCAGAATTTTAGAAGAATTTATGACAATCAACGAAACACAAGACGAAATCATTGAAGAATTTGAACTTTTTGACGACTGGGCAGATAAGTACGAATACATCATTGATTTAGGTAAAAAATTAAAAGGTTTACCCGAAGAGCAAAAAACCGAAGATAATATCATCAAAGGTTGCCAAAGTAGAGTTTGGTTGAATGCTCGTGAAGAAAACGGCAAATTGATTTTTGAGGCAGATTCAGAAGCGATTATCGTAAAAGGTTTGGTGAATATGCTTATTAGAGTACTTTCAAATCACACGCCTGCTGAAATCTCCGAAGCTGATTTGTATTTTATTGATAAAATAGGCATGACTTCACATTTGGCTCAAACACGTTCAAATGGTTTAGCTTCAATGGTGAAACAAATGAAAAATTACGCTATCGCTTATACTCTGAAAGCGTCTTAATTGAAAAATAATCCTGAAATAACCATGTCAGAAGAAGAATTAAAAGAAGAAGTAATCAAGGCTCTCAAAGGCGTTTATGACCCAGAAATTCCTGTGGATGTATATGAGTTGGGATTGATTTATGACATCAAGATATTTCCTGTCAATAATGTTTATATTTTAATGACGCTTACTTCGCCTTCTTGTCCATCAGCCGAAGCAATTCCTGTGGAGATTGAACAGAAAGTTCGTGAAATTGAAGGCGTAAGTGATGTGAGTGTTGAACTAACTTTCGACCCACCGTATTCTCAAGACATGATGTCGGAAGTAGCCAAATTGGAACTTGGTTTCATGTAAGCGTGTTTCGTTAATGGTTTGATAAATGTTTATTCAAACCTTTTTTATTTAGCATACCCATATTTGAAATGTTTCTTTGAAGAACAATTTTCAAATAGACTATTTTTCAAATTTCAAACTTTATATTTATGTATCCAGAATATTTAGTAGCTCCAATGCGTGCAGACATCGTAGAAGGAGGATTCAAAGAATTAAAAACGGCATCAGAAGTTGATGAAGTATTAGCTGAAAAAGGTACTACTTTAGTGTTTATCAACTCAGTTTGTGGATGTTCAGCTCGTACTGCTCGTCCAGGTGTAAAAGAAGCTGTTTGGAATTCAGTTAAAAAACCAGAACATTTAGTAACTGTTTTTGCTGGTGTTGACCAAGAGGCTACTCAAAAAGTTCGTGAATATCACTTACCTTATCCTCCATCATCGCCATCAGTGGCTTTGTTCAAAGACGGTGAATTGGTTCACTTTGTAGAGCGTCATCACATCGAAGGTCGTTCGGCTGAAATGATTGCTGGTCACTTAGAAATGGTTTTTGAAGAATTCTGTGCTTAATTCTTTTTAATTTTTCATAAAAAAAGGCTTTTAGAATCTGATTCTAAAAGCCTTTTTTTATGAAAAACCTTTGTTTATTTTTTCTTGTATTGCTCGATAATTCGATAAATCGTTTTCTGTGTTTCCAGATTTTTAAAGTACTCAAACATCAATTCATGTCCTTCGTAGCTTAATACCAAAGCCGTTTCTAAATAATTAAATGCTTCTTGAAACTTTCCTGCTTTGATTAAATAAATAGAAGCTCTGTAATACAATTCTGCTTCCTCTGGCATAATATCAATGGCCGAAATCATCAATTCTGCTGCCAAAGTATAATCTCCTTGTTCATGCACCAAAGCTGACCATTTTATCCATGCTTCTGGATTAATTGGTTCAAGTTCAGCAGATTTTTGATAGGCTTCCATTCCAGTAGTGATGTTACCTAAATTAGTTTCCGCATCAGCCAAAGCCAACCAATAATAAGCGTTTTTATCATCAAAGCTCATAGCTTTTTTAATAAAATGTATCGCTTCAATCCAACGTTTCATTTCGCATAAACAAATCCCAACACCGAAATAACCGTCATCCCAATTAGGGTCAAGCTGAATGGCGTACTTGTAGTAATGAATAGCTTCAGAAAAACGTTCTTGGCGTTCAATACTTGCTCCGAGGCAACAATACACTTCGGGACTAATATCTTCGTGTTCAAGACAGTAACGGTAATTTTCTTCTGCTTTTGCCCAATTACTCAAATTCATATACGAATTTCCTAAGTTGAAATACGCAGATGAAAACTTATCGTTAATCGCAATGGCATACTCATACGCATCCGCTGCTTCTTCAAATTTACCTAATTTAGAGTAAGCAATACCGATGTTGTACCAAGCATTCTCAGAAAAAGGGTCAGTATCAATAAATTGCTGATAATAAGGTAAAGACTCTTCCAGTTTCCCGATTTCATCCAAACTATTTGCTAATTCATACAGTGCATTTTCATTATTAATGTTTGCTTCGATGGCTTGTTTAAAAGCTGCTACGGCATTATGATGTTTTCCCCAACTCTGATATGCCAAGCCAATATGGAAATATACTTCGTCACGGTCTTCGGCAATATCTAAGATTTCAGTCAGCAATTCTATGGCTGTTTGATAGTCACCTTTTAAATTGTAAATAGTACTTTTTAAATAAATGGTATCGCTATCAAATGGGTTGAAAAGTTCAGCTTGTTCTACTACTTCAAGTGCTTCATCGTGTTTTCCTTGATTAGCAAGTAGCTCTGCTTTACAAAGCATAAGCTCTAAAGAGTAAGGATATTGCTCAAGAGCAATATTACAGGCTTGCATGGCATCGTCTATTTTCCCTTCTTCCATATAATGCTCTACGATGAGTTCGTAGGTATCAAGGTCGAAAAATGAGTTTTCCCTACGTTTGAGCATAGACTCAAAACGCCTCACTGAATGTAGTGTGTCCTCTTGGCGGTCTTCAAAATCTTGTTCCATCATTGATTGTAGGGGGGTGAGGTGATGTTTACTGTGGTTGGTAATTAATCTTATGAAATTAAAAAATCAATTTCAATGCCTGACTCTCTTATTGCTAAGATAAAAAAAAACTTTTAATTTTCCAACATCCCATAATTCCTTGCTTAATATTCAATCAAAGCAAGGAATTTTCTAAATATTATTTTAAAGCTAATTGTACTTTTCCTTGAGCTTACTACAAATACGTTCAAGGCTTTCATCCAAATTTTTAAAAGAAAAACCAATGCTATTTTTTAGTTTTTGGTTTTTATAAAAGAAATGATGATTCGCTGAAATAGCAGTTTCTTTTGTAAGTAAGGGTGCATTTCCCGTAAACTTACTTTTCAGGGCTTCTACTCGCCAAAGAATAGCAGTAAGCATTTTACTGATAGATTTTTTGGGAGCTTTCTTTCCCAACAACAAAGCAGTCTTCTCAAAAAAATCTTTGTAAGTAATACTTCCGGCATTGAGGATAAATCTTTCGCCAGAAATATCCGAACGCATCAATTGAAAAATACTTTCAGCTACATCTTCAATATCAACGTAATTCAATGTTCCGTTCGGGTAATAGCGATGTTCTTCGTTAGCATATCTGAACAATTGTGTACTACTTTTATTCCAATTTGCTTCGCCAAGAATGAGTGAAGGATTGACAATCACACAATTTAAGCCTTCTGAAAACCCACGCCATACTTCCATTTCTGCCAAATACTTCGATTTTGCATAATTTGAATTAAGGGGACTTTCTTCCCAAGTAGCTTTTTCGTCGATTTCTATCACTGCCTTTACCGCATTTTCATCTGGAACTTTTCTGCCCAAAGCTGCAACGGAACTTACAAAACATAATTTTTTTACGTTTTGTGATAAACAACTGTTGACGACATTGGCTGTACCTTCGATATTAGTTTTAAACATCAAGTCACGGTCTTTAGGGGCAAATGATACAATTGCTGCGGTATGCACCACCCAATCAACCTCTGCGATGATTTTTTCTAAAGCCAATACATCCAGTACATCGGCTTCGTGCCATAAGATTTGTGACTGAATATCTTCAATCAGCGACATGTCGCTGTTATTTCTTTTTAGTCCAATTACTTGATAGCCAGCTTTTAAAAAACGTTTGGCTACAAAACTTCCCACCAAGCCAGTAATGCCAGTGATAAGGATATTTTTGGGTTCTTGAATCACAATAATTTTAACATAGAAACATTCACGTACATTTGTAACTACAAAGGTAAATCCAAAACATTAGAAACAATTATAAAGTGATAAAGAAAGCATTTATAGATTTAGGAACGAATACTTTTCAGCTACTCATTGTAGCTCAAGACGGCGAAAATTATCAAAAAATCCATGAAGATAGTTACGCCGCAAAAATTGGTTTAGGAGGAATTTCTTCGGGCATCATTACGGAAGAAGGTATCCAAAGAGCGATTGTGGGCTTGAAGTACTTTCAAGAAAAAATGGATGAAGTAGGCGGAGTGACCCTCGAAAATATTTTTGCAACGGCTACCAGTGCGGTAAGGAATGCCAAAAACGGACAAGCGTTTTGTGAACGAATCCTTGAAAAAACAGGCATTGCCATCAATGTAATTTCGGGCGAAGAAGAAGCTGGCTTGATTTATGAGGGAGTAAAGCTGGGTACAAAAATCGGGAAAAGTACTTCTATGATTTTAGATATAGGTGGCGGTTCGGTTGAATTTATTATTTGTAATGAAGACAGAATTTTCTGGAAACAAAGTTTTGAAATTGGCGGACAGCGTTTGATGGATAAATTTATGAATTCCGACCCGATTTCACCTCGCTCGGTACAATTGCTTAAAAACTACTTAGAAGAACAATTATTGCCATTAACAAATGCCGTTCATCAGTACGCACCAGTGAGTATTATTGGCTCGGCGGGTTCTTTTGAAACTTTAGTGGATTTGTACTATATGAAGGAATTCGGGCATTTGCCACCCACAGAACAGGTCTCTTTTGAGCTTCCTCTTGCCGAATTTTACGATTCATTCTTGAAAATTGTCGCTGGAAATCATGAAGAAAGAATGGCTTTGCCGGGCATGATTAGCCTCAGAGTGAATATGATTGTGGTGGCAGTTGTACTTATCGACTTTATCTTGAAGCGTTATGATATTCAACAAATTAAGGTGTCTAATTTTGCTTTAAAAGAAGGAGTACTTAGCCGTCATTTAGGCAAGATATAAGTAAAAACGCTTTGGAATGGCTTTATTATAAATGCTTTATTTATAGCGTATTGTGCTGGAGATGGATAATTTATGAAAGATATTTTTCCATACTTGTATATCTGATTAATCATTTTTTTTCGTTAAACTTGTTAAAAAATTAAATAACCCTCAACATTTATTTTCATTGATTCAAGCCTAATTTACAACTTGACTCTTCGTAATCCGTAAAACACTATGCAGACCTTCCTAAGTATTCTCTTACAAACCAATGTTATTTCTCCTGATTCTGTTTCTGCTGTTACGTCAGCCACTCCAGTAAGTAATGCTGATGCTGAAATGAATATTCTGAATCTCTTGGAAAAAGGTGGATGGGTAATGATTCCGATTTTTATTCTGTTCGCTATTGCATTGTTCTTGTTTTTTGAGCGATACTTCTATATTCGTAAAACCGCAAAATTAGATAATACCTTTTTGTATTCAATCCGTGAAATGTTGTACAGCGGAAATGTAAAAGGAGCTATCAATTATTGTAAAAACTCGCAATACCCGATTGCAAGATTATTAGAAAAAGGTTTGAACCGCTTGGGTTCTCCGATTAGAGACATCGAAACTGCGATTGAAAATACGGCAAGAGTAGAGATTTATAACATGGAGAAAAATCTTACTTATCTTTCGGCTATCGCTAAAATTGCTCCTATGTTTGGCTTTTTAGGTACTGTTTCTGGTATGATTCGTACTTTCCATAATATTTCAGTGGCAAATAAAATTGATATTAGTACGATTGCCAGTGGTATTTATGAAAAGATGGTAACCTCTGCCACAGGTCTAATTGTGGGGATTATTGCTTACTTTTTCTATACCATTCTTACTTCTATGATTGACCGTGCGGTAAACAAAATGGAAATTACAGCCATCGACTTCTTAGATATTTTGCATAAACCAGCTTCTAAGTAGTGATTGGTAAATAGTGATTAGTATTCAGCAGTCACTTATGGTAAATAAAACATCGCTTAAACCGCAATTAAATGAATAAGCGTTAAGCCATCATTCTTCAAAATTTCAAATGTATGAATATAAGAAAACGCACACGAGAGCAATCGGAAGTAGAAACAGGGGCATTGGCAGATATACTTTTTTTCCTAATGATGTTCTTTTTGATGATTTCTACTTTGGCGAGTCCAGATGCTATTAAGCTTTTATTGCCCGAATCATCAACGGCACAACAAACAGCCACAAAAGAAAATATTCGTCTGACTGTGGACGAAAACAATAAGTATTTCGTAGATGATGTAGAAGTACCATTCGACCAATTAGAAACATATTTGGGCGAGGAAGCCAAAAAGAAAGGTTCTGAAACCGTAATTCTGAGAATTGCTAAAGACAGAACTGTACAAGATTTAACGGTTATTCACGACATCATCGCCCGATTGAATTTAGCAATGGTAATGGCAACCGATAAAATATAGTTGAACAGCCAATACATGAATTACTTACTTATCGCATTAAAATCAATAGCCGTTTACGCATTTATCGTAGCGGCTATTCGTTTATTTGGCAAAAAAGAACTTTCACAACTTTCTGTCATTGATTTGGTTTTTATCTTACTCATCTCCAATGCTGTACAGAACGCAATGGTTGGGGCAGATAGTACCCTTTTAGGTGGTTTTGCTGCCGCAGGCGGTTTATTTGTCACCAACTTTTTACTGAAAAAATTGATGTTCAATCATCAGTCAATCAGCAGAATGATTCAAGGCGAACCTTTGATGTTGATTTATAAAGGTAAAACAAAAGAACAAGCCTTGCTAAAATCAGGTTTAACTTTGGATGAGTTGAAAGCCGCTGTTCGTGAACACGGCGTAGAAGGTATCGAAAACGTAGATTTGGCAGTATTAGAGGTAGAT
>JACCDQ010988376.1_pt1 | contig 11639 bp, 15 predicted proteins | sample 7446031 | NCBI WGS metagenome assembly JACCDQ01 (sample SAMN15323442, study PRJNA562643) | freshwater metagenome | isolation source: river surface water | place: USA:Blue River Watershed | collected 2017-08-17
CGAAGGCACGCTGAACCTGCGCGAGGCGCAGGACCGCGCCGATGAGCTGGCCGGCGAGACCGACGAAGACTGACATGACCCTGGCCAAACGCATCATCCCCTGCCTGGACGTGACCGCCGGGCGGGTGGTCAAGGGCGTCAATTTTGTCGAGCTGCGCGATGCCGGCGATCCGGTCGAGATCGCCCGTCGCTATGACGAGCAGGGCGCCGACGAGATTACTTTCCTCGACATTACCGCGTCCTCCGATGATCGCGACCTGATTCTGCACATCATCGAAGACGTGGCGTCGCAGGTCTTCATTCCGCTGACCGTCGGTGGCGGCGTGCGCGTGGTCGATGACGTGCGGCGACTGCTGAATGCAGGCGCGGACAAGGTCAGCATCAATACCTCGGCGGTCACCAATCCTCAGCTGGTCGCGGATGCGGCTGGCAAATACGGCTCGCAGTGCATCGTCGTGGCGATCGACGCCAAGCGCAGCGCCGCCGGCCACTGGGAAGTGTTCACCCACGGCGGCCGCAAGGCGACCGGACTCGATGCGGTCGAGTGGGCGCGCAAGATGCAGTCGCTCGGCGCCGGCGAAATCCTGCTGACCAGCATGGATCGCGATGGCACCAAGGTTGGATTTGACTTGCCGCTGACGCGCGCGGTGTCGGATGCGGTGTCGATCCCGGTGATTGCGTCGGGCGGAGTCGGGGGTCTGCAGGATCTCGCGGATGGCATCATCGAAGGCCACGCGGATGCCGTACTCGCAGCAAGCATTTTTCATTACGGGCAGCACACGGTGCAGGAAGCAAAAGCATTTATGGCAGCACAAGGCATACCAATGAGGCTCGCATGAGCGCAAAGCAAAAATGGCTGAACCGCATCAAGTGGGATGAGAACGGCCTGGTGCCGGTGATTGCGCAGGAAGTCGGCAGCAACGACGTGCTGATGTTCGCCTGGATGAATCGCGAGGCGCTGGCGCGCACCGCCGAGCTCGGGCAGGCCGTGTACTGGAGCCGTTCGCGCAAGAAGCTCTGGCACAAGGGCGAGGAGTCCGGCCATTTCCAGCAGGTGCACGAGATTCGCATCGACTGCGATGACGATGTCGTTCTGCTGAAGGTGGAGCAGGTCGGCGGACTGGCCTGTCACACCGGTCGCCACAGCTGCTTCTTCAATAAATTCCTGAATGGCGGCGAGCCAGACTGGGTCGAGGCCGACCCGGTGCTGAAGGACCCGGAACACATCTACAAAAAATAAGATGAGCGATATTCTGCAACGCCTCGCCGAGGTGATCGAGACGCGCAAGCCGGCGGCCGGTGGTGATCCTGAAAAATCCTACATCGCCCGCCTGTTCCAGAAGGGCGATGACGCGATTCTGAAAAAAGTCGGCGAAGAGGCGACCGAGTCCGTGATGGCTGCGAAGGACGTGCGCAACGGTGCCGACCCGAGCAAGCTGCTGTATGAATGCGCGGACCTCTGGTTTCACTCGCTGATCATGCTGGCCCAGTTCGGCCTGACGCCGCAGCAAGTCCTCGACGAACTTGCGCGTCGTGAGGGTTTGTCTGGCATCGAAGAAAAGGCCAATCGCAAGCTGCAGGCGCGCGAGCAGGACGAGGCCGGCAAATAAGCGCGTCTGGCGGGCACGGCAGCACACCGCCCGCGTTCGCCGATCAAGCCACTGGAGACCATTTTGGACAACTGCATTTTTTGCAAGATCGCGTCTGGCGCGATTCCGGCGAAGAAGGTCTATGAAGACGACGACCTGATCGCTTTCCATGACATCAATCCCGCTGCGCCGATGCACCTGCTGCTGGTTCCGCGCGAGCACATCGCGACGCTGGCAGATTGTGATGACAGGCATCAGGCATTGTTGGGTAGAATGCTGCTGCTGGCGCCAAAGCTGGCTCAGGAACAGGGTGGTGGATACCAGAATAATGCTGACGGTCCCGCCGGCGGCTTCAAAACCCTATTCAACACTGGTCCTGATGGTGGTCAAGAGGTGTACCATCTACATTTGCATGTCATGGGCGGACCACGCCCGTGGCGCGGACAGCGCTGACCGGCGCTAATTCGGAGATTGGGGCCTGCGGGTCCGATTAGGAGAAGACAATGGGTTCGTTCAGTATTTGGCACTGGGTCATCGTGCTGGTGATTATCATGCTGGTGTTCGGCACGAAGAAGCTCGGCAATATCGGCTCCGACCTGGGCAAGGCCGTCAAGGGCTTCAAGGACGGCGTCAAAGGGGCGGATGATGCGGCAGCGGCGCAGCAAGTGGCCGACAAGTCGACCATCGACGTCGAAGCCAAGGAAAAGTCCAAGAGCTGATCCCTCCTTCCGCCAGCAGCGGGCTTAGTGCCCCTGCCCGCTGTGTCCTCTCGATTCCTCTCCCGACATGATTGACCTAGGTCTGTCCAAACTCGCGCTGATCGGTGCGGTCGCGCTGGTCGTGATCGGCCCGGAAAAGCTTCCCACGGTGGCTCGCATGGCCGGGACACTGTTCGGCCGCGCGCAGCGTTACATCAATAACGTGAAGGCCGAGGTGAGCCGCGAAATGCAGATGGACGAGTTGCGCAAGATGCACACGAACATCGTTGACGCCGCCACCAAGCTGAACCAGAACGTCAGTTCCCAGGTGGCCGACGTCGGCAAGGAAATCGAAGAGGCTGGCAAGGAACTCGGCGACTCATTGGCCGAAGCGAGCGATGCATTCGAGGGCAGCCACGACTATCGGCGCATTCCATCGCAATGGGAGCTGGACGCGAAGCGGCGCGATTTCCGCAAGAAAAAACTGTCCCACACCAGCGGTCTGCCAGTCTGGTTCAAGCGCGAAAGCGGCCGCAAGACCCGAGTCATGTCGGGTGCCGCGCGCGTTGCGCGCTATCGGCCCAATTCAGGCAATTCCGTGAAGTTCTTCAACTGACCCCATGTCCGACGACAAGCCGTCCGGTATCCAGGAAAATTTCATTTCGCACCTGATCGAATTGCGTACCCGACTGGTACGTGCTTCGGCAGTCGTGCTGGCCGTATTCGTGGTGCTGTTCGCGATCTGGCCCGGCGCAGCGGCGCTCTACGATTTCATGGCGCAGCCGATGCTGCATGCGTTGCCGGCAGGGTCGAAGATGATCGCCACCGGCGTGATCACCCCGTTCATGGTGCCAATGAAGGTAACGATGGCGGTGTCGCTCATCGTGTCGTTGCCGTGGGTGCTGTACCAGGCCTGGGGCTTCGTGGCGCCCGGGCTCTACACACATGAGAAGCGACTCGTCGCGCCCCTGATCATTTCTTCGACGGTGCTGTTCGTGACCGGCGTCGCGTTCTGCTATTTCTTCGTTTTCGGCACGGTGTTCAAGTTCATCAGCGACTTCGCGCCGAAGTCGATCTCGGTTGCTCCGGATATCGAGAATTACCTCGACTTCGTCCTGATGATGTGTCTCGCCTTTGGCTTGACCTTCGAAGTGCCGGTGGTGGTGATTGTGCTGGTGCGCATGGGGCTGGTGACGGTGGAGAAGCTGAAGGCGATTCGTCCGTATGTGGTCGTCGGTGCGTTTGTGGTCGCTGCGGTCGTCACGCCGCCGGACATCATGAGCCAGCTATTCCTGGCTGTGCCACTGTGCCTGCTGTACGAGGTGGGTCTGTTGCTGGCGCCGCTGTTTGCGAAAATTACGCAGGCCCCTGCAGAAACGACCGATTCTCCGTAAGCCGGGCCGCCGGCTTCGCTGAATTCAGATGTTTGGCGCCGCGCCGCGTAGCCACTTGACCAGCGGCAGGCCGGCGCGAAAATCAGACAGTACCTGACTTCTCAGCTGATCCGCCGCGATGCGGTTGGCACTCATCTCACGCCACACCAGGAAACTCTTCAGCTTGATCTGCTCGATGTGCGGGCTGTCGGCATCGAAGCCTTTCGGTGGACGCACCAGCTTGTCCTCAGGGCTCAGGCCGCCGAAACGATCGTTCAACTCCTTGTCCCTGAGTACCTTGCCAAAGCCGCTGGCATCATCGGCGATGTGTTGCCGGATCGCGCGCAGCCGCTCTGCCGGCGGCATGTATTCGCCGCAGGCCGTGAGCAACTTGCCTTCGGCGTTCAATTGAAAATAATAAGCCGGTCCGCCGCCCTGGCTTGGCTTTTTGAGTCCGGTGGCGGTGATCGATGCTGAGAAGGTTGTTTTGTACGGCTCGCGATCGCGAGCGAAGCGCAGGTCGCGATTGATGCGGAACAGCGCACGCTTAGGATTGCAAGCCGCGACGGCAGGATCGAACTCGGTGATATCGGCAATCAGGACAGTCACCAGGTCAAGGAACTCGGCGCGCAGGATGTCGTAGCGCGGTTTATTCATCACGAACCAGGCGCGATTGTTATTTTCCGAGAGCTCGTGGAGGAAGCGGGACAGGTCGCGCAGATGCATGGCGCTTACTCCGTGTCCTGCAACGGCGCCTGCTTCATTCGGGGACGTCGCCCGACGACGACGCTGAGGCGGGTCTCCTGTGCCTTGCGCAAGACGACAAGATCAATCTTCTGCCCCGGGCTCAGCTGGGCCACGACATTCAGCATTGTCACCGTGTCGGCGACAGGGTGCTCGCCGACAGCGAGCAGTATGTCACCGGGCTTCACGCCAGCCTTGTCTGCCGGGCCGCCTTTGAGTACACCGGCGATGATGGTTCCGGAGCTCTTTTGCAGTCCGAAGCTGTCGGCCAGTTCGGGCGTAATGTCTTGCGGCTCGACGCCGATCCAGCCGCGCACGACCTGACCATTGCGAATAATCGCTTCCATGACCGTTTTGACTGTGCTGACCGGAATCGCAAAGCCGATGCCGAGCGAGCCGCCGCTGCGCGAATAGATCGCGGTATTGATGCCAAGCAGATGTCCCTGTGTGTCGATCAATGCACCCCCGGAATTGCCGGGGTTGATCGCTGCATCGGTCTGAATAAAATTCTCGAAGGTGTTAATGCCAAGATGGTTGCGTCCGAGCGCAGAGACAATCCCCATCGTGACGGTCTGGCCGACCCCGAAGGGATTGCCGATCGCCAGCACGACGTCGCCGACCTTGGCACTGTCATGCCTGGCCAGCGTAATCGACGGCAGGTCCTTCAGGCCGACTTTGATCACCGCGAGATCTGTCTCCGGATCGGTGCCTACCAGTTTCCCGGGTGTCTTGCGGCCATCGGCAAGCGCAACTTCGATCTCGTCGGCTGACTCGATGACGTGGTTGTTCGTCAGGATGTAGCCGTCCGGGCTCACGATGACACCCGAGCCTAGACTGAGTTGCCGCTCGTCCTGAGCGCCGAAATTGTCGCCGAAGAAGCGACGGAATAAGGGGTCGTCGCCGAAAGGATGCTGCTGCCGCTTGGCTGCCTTGGTCGTGAAGATGTTGACCACCGTCGGCATCGCTCGTTGCGATGCCTGACGATATGAGATTTGCGCTGATGATGTACCTCCGTCCGCTTCGCGTACCGGCACGGTGGTTGATTGCAGCTCAATACCCGCAGAGGGGCGCGCAAGCCACTCCGGTTTCAGGGTCGCTACAATGAACCACAATGCAAGCGCAACGGTGACGGTTTGCGCGAACAATAACCACAGACGACGCATGACGGATAGATCAATGAGCGAAATTGCAGTGAAGGGTGTGCCACGCGATGTCATAGAAAAACATATCGCAGCTACGCTGGATATTAACCGTTTTCGCGATTACTGCCCAAACGGGCTGCAGGTCGAAGGACGCAGCCTGGTAAGGCGCGTGGTCAGCGGCGTGACGGCGAATCTCGCGCTGCTTGAGGCGGCGGCAGCGATGAACGCCGACATGGTGCTGGTGCATCACGGGTATTTCTGGCGCGGCGAAGATCCGCGCGTCATCGGTCACCGCCAGCGGCGCTTGAAGCTGTTGCTCGAGCAGGGCATGAACTTGTTTGCCTACCATCTGCCATTGGATGCTCATCCGGAATTGGGCAACAACGCGCAGCTTGCGAAGGTTCTTGGATTTGAACCGGATGGCTGTTTCGGTGAGCAGGATCTGGGTTGGCTCGGACATGCGAACGCAAAGACAGTCGGTGAGCTCGCCGATTCGGTGAGGCGGGCCTTGGGTCGACAGCCGATCATCATCGGCGAACCCGATCAGCTTATTGGACGTATCGCCTGGTGCACCGGGGCGGCACAGAATTCGATGGAGGCCGCTATTGCGGCCGGCGCAACCGCGTATTTGAGTGGCGAGATTTCCGAGCAGACGGTGCATCTTGCGCGCGAAACGGGAGTGGCTTATCTCGGCTGCGGCCATCACGCAACCGAGCGCTATGGCGTGCAGGCGCTCGGCGAGCATTTGGCACGGCAGTTCGGAATCCTGCACAGCTTCATCGATATTCAAAATCCCGTTTAATTTGCGTTATCCGAGCGCGGCGCTTGGGGTGGATGTCGTGTCCCTGGGCGCTCCGGGCAATGGCCGAAATTGCATGATTAAGCGAATCGAGATCAAATTCGGAAGGAACTAAGCGAGAAGAATCTGTACCGAGCTGTCGTTTGTTTCCCGGGTCAGGTTCAACATCATGCTATCGCTCAGATCGTCCACTGCTTGCAAGGTCATGGTCGTCGAAGACGACGTGGTTGCGCGACGCCTGCTATGCAATGCGATCGAACTCGAGCCTACGCTCGAGTTGAGTGCCGCATTCTGTAGTGTGCTCGAGGCGCAGGAATATCTGGCGCGTATGCCGATCGATTTGTTGCTGACCGATCTCGGCCTGCCTGACGGTTCGGGCCTTTCGGTAATCCGCGCATGTCATCAGCTATCGCCGCGCGCCGACATCATGGTGATCACGATGTCGAGCGAAGAAGAGCAGATCCTGGCTTGTATTGAAGCCGGCGCGTCCGGCTATGTTCTGAAGGAGTCGGGTCACCTGAATATCATTCGCTCAATCCTTGAGCTGCGTTCGGGTGGTTCGCCAATCAGCCCAGTGATCGCCCGCAAAGTGCTGGCTCGCATGCGGCGGTACGCGGCGGACCGAAACTTCGTTCAGGCCGCAGGGGAGACGATGCTTACGCGCAGGGAGGCCGCCATCCTGGAGCTGATCTCTCGTGGGGGCACGTATGCAAAGGTTGCGCAGGCGCTTGGGCTGTCCGTGGGCACGGTGCAAACCCATGTGAAGCACATTTACTCCAAGCTGTCGGTTCACTCTCGCACCGAGGCCATCATCGAGGCACAGCGACGCGGCCTGATATCCATCGAGCCGCTACGAAATTATTGGAGTGATTCGTGTTGATTCCGGATTGGATCGGGTGCGCCTGCTCGCCCCGATCATGCCAATAAAGCAAATCTGTTCCCATTCTCATGCTGGAGCTCCGGCATTTTGTTAGCCAAATGACAAGGTGAATCCTCATTCATCGGACCGCACCTGCTTACTATCCAGTCACGCCTCCGATATAATGTAAGGTTGCAGGAAGTTCGAAAAAATTAGCACTTTATTGATTGGGGTTGTCATGAGTGACGAAAATCAGGTCGACTCGGGTCGGCGCGGCCTGTTGGTTGCGACCTGTGCGGCAGGTGGAGTGGCGGGGCTGGCGACGGCCGGTGCCTTTGTGTCAACGTTCGAGCCTTCCGAGCGCGCGAAAGCCGCCGGTGCGCCGGTCGAAATCGACATTGGCGACCTGAAGCCGGGCGAAATGAAAACCGTTGAGTGGCGCGGCAAGCCGGTTTGGGTGATCAAGCGTACGCAGGAAATGGTCGCATCGCTGAAAAAAACCGATGCAAAGGTCGCTGACCCCAAGTCGGAGCGCAATCCGAACGAGCTTACGCCCGAGTACGCGCGCAATGAATATCGCTCGATCAAGCCGGAGATCCTCGTTGCTGTCGGTATTTGCTCCCACCTCGGTTGCTCGCCGACGACCAAATTCCAGACCGGTGCACAGCCGTCGCTGCCGGACGACTGGCAGGGTGGTTTCCTTTGCCCGTGCCATGGCTCGACCTTCGACCTGGCCGGTCGCGTGTTCAAGAACGTTCCGGCGCCGGACAACCTTCAGGTCCCGCGTCACATGTACGTCAGCGACTCGCGCATCGTGATTGGCAAAGACGAGAAAGGCGAGGCTTGATCATGGCATTCGTTGAGAAAAAACTGCCGGCCAATGCGCCGGCCGCGCAAAAGGCCCTTGCATGGGTCGACTCCCGCTTCCCGCTGACCAAGCTGTGGAATGACCAGTGGGGTAAATATTACGCGCCGAAGAACTTCAACCTGCTGTACCTGTTCGGCTCGTTGGCCGCGCTGGTGCTGGTAATTCAGATCGTCACCGGTATTTTCCTCGTGATGAACTACAAGCCGGACGCGAATCTCGCGTTTGCTTCAGTTGAATACATCATGCGCGAAGTGCCGTGGGGCTGGCTGGTGCGTTACATGCACTCGACCGGTGCCTCAGCGTTCTTCATCGTGGTCTACCTGCACATGATGCGCGGGCTGCTGTACGGGTCGTACCGCAAGCCGCGTGAGTTGATCTGGCTGTTTGGCGTTGGCATCTTCCTTTGCCTGATGGCTGAGGCGTTCTTTGGTTACCTGCTGCCGTGGGGCCAGATGTCGTACTGGGGCGCCCAGGTGATCGTCAACCTGTTCGGCGCGATCCCTTTCATTGGTCCGGATCTGTCGCTGTGGATTCGCGGTGACTACGTGGTGTCCGATGCAACGCTGAACCGCTTCTTTGCGTTCCACGTAATCGCGATTCCCCTGGTCCTGCTCGGCCTGGTGGTTGCCCACCTGATCGCGCTGCACGAAGTGGGTTCGAACAACCCGGATGGCATCGAAGTCAAGGACAACCTTGGTCCGGACGGGCATGGCCTTGATGCGATTCCGTCGCATCCGTATTACTCGACCAAGGACATCTTTGGCGTTGCCTGCTTCCTGTTCATCTTTAGTGCAGTGATCTTCTTCGCACCGGAGTTTGGCGGCTACTTCCTCGAGTACAACAACTTCATTCCGGCTGACCCGCTGAAGACCCCGCCGCATATCGCGCCGGTCTGGTACTTCACGCCGTTCTACTCGATCCTGCGCGCGACCACCTCGCAATTCATGTACGCGCTGATCGCTGGTGTGCTCGCTTACGGCGCCCTGATTGCACTCAAGACCCGCCTGCCGGGCAAGGTGAAGCAGGCTGTCATGGGTGGTGCGGTCGTGGTGGCGGTGCTGATGCTGGTCTTCGATGCGAAGTTCTGGGGCGTGGTGCTGATGGGCGTGTCGGTGATGATCCTGGCGGCGCTGCCGTGGATCGACCATTCGCCGGTGAAGTCGATTCGCTACCGTCCGGACTGGCACAAGTGGGTTTATGTGGTGTTCAGCATTGTGTTCCTGGTACTCGGTTATCTGGGCGTGCAGGCACCGACGGCGACCCGCACCCTGGTCGCTCAGATTTGCACCTTCCTGTATTTCGGCTTCTTCCTGCTGATGCCGTGGTGGAGCAAGATGGGCACCTTCAAGCCCGTTCCGACCCGCGTGAACTTCAAGCCGCACTGAGTCGAAAAGGAATATAAAAAATGAAACTCCTGAAAAAACTGCTGGCGGCACTCGCACTGGTTCCAGTGCTGGCGCTGGCTTCCGAAGGCGGCTTTCCGCTCGACCGTGCGCCGGAGCGCGGCGCTGATCTGTCTGCGCTTCAAAACGGTGCGCGTCTGTTCGTCAACTATTGCCTGAACTGCCATTCGGCATCGCTGGTTCGCTTCAATCGTTTGCGCGATATCGGCCTGTCAGACGACCAGATCCGGGAAAATCTGCTGTTCGCCGGCGACAAGGTCGGTGACCTGATGAAGACCTCGATGCGCGACAAGGATGCGAAGACCTGGTTTGGCGGCGTGCCTCCTGACCTGTCGGTCATCATTCGTGCGAAAGCATCGGGCGAAGGCTCGGGCGCGGACTACGTGTATACCTATCTGCGTACCTACCATCAGGACGAGACCCGCCCGACCGGCTGGAATAACCTGGCTTTCCCGGGCGTCGGTATGCCGAACGTGCTGTGGGAGCTGCAGGGTATTCGCAAGGCCAAGTTCGTCGAGGAGAAGGATCCGCACGAAGAGGGCAAGACGGTGCATAAATTTGCCGGCTTTGAACAAGTCACTCCGGGCAAGCTGAACGCACAGGATTTCGACAGCGACGTTGCTGATCTGGTTGCTTTCATGGGCTGGATGGCGGAGCCGGTCAAGGCCAAGCGCGAAGCACTCGGTGTCTGGGTGCTGTTGTTCCTGGCGGTGCTGGTGCTCCTGACCTGGCGCCTGAATGCGTCGTTCTGGAGAGAAGTTAAATAAGTAGCGCTGTTCATCGACTGGCCGGCTTGTCCGCAGGGACTTGAATGCCGGCAGCCTGAACGGATATCGTATACAGGGTGAGGCGGTCGTCGTCTCACCCTCTTTGTTTCAAGGGACTGCAATCATGATGGTTCTCTATTCGGGCACGACTTGCCCGTTCTCGCAACGCTGCCGCCTGGTTCTGTTTGAAAAAGGCATGGATTTTGAGATCCGCGATGTGGACCTGTTCAACAAACCCGAGGACATCTCGACGATGAATCCTTACGGGCAGGTGCCGATTCTGGTCGAGCGCGAATTGGTGCTGTATGAATCGAACATCATCAATGAATACATTGACGAGCGTTTTCCTCATCCGCAGCTGATGCCGGCCGATCCGCTGATGCGCGCGCGCGCGCGCCTGATGCTGTTCAATTTCGAGAAAGAATTGTTCGTTCACGTTCACACGCTCGAGAACGAGAAGTCGCGTGCCGCGGAAAAAGCGCATGAGAAGGCGCGGATCGAAATTCGCGACCGCCTGACTCAATTGGCACCGCTGTTCCTGAAAAACAAGTACATGCTCGGCGATGAGTTCTCGATGCTCGACGTCGCGATTGCGCCGCTGCTGTGGCGTCTCGACCACTATGGTATCGAGCTGTCGAAGACCGCCGCTCCGCTGATGAAGTATGCTGAACGCATCTTCTCGCGTCCGGCCTATATCGAAGCGCTGACGCCCTCAGAAAAGGTCATGCGCCGCTAAGCGCCACCGGTCAACTCCGATGAGTGAAATCTCTACCAAACCCTATCTGCTGCGCGCGTTGTACGAGTGGTGCACCGACAATGGGTTTACGCCCTATATCGTGGTCGCCGTCGATGCGGGTACGCGGGTACCGATGGAGTTCGTCAAGAATGGCGAGATTGTCCTGAACATCAGCTTCGAGGCAACCGGCAATCTGAAGATGGATAACGAGATGATCACCTTCAAAGCCCGGTTCGGCGGGATTGCCCGGGAACTCGAAATTCCGGTCGATAACGTCAGCGCAATTTATGCGCGTGAGAATGGCCAGGGTATGGCGTTCGAGGTGGTGCGTCACGACGATGGAGTGCAGCGCTCGCGTGACAGCGACGCGCCTGAAGTTGTTGGAAATGGGCCGGTGCTTACAGCGGTGCCTTCAAGCGATGAAGCGCATGCTGTTACCAATAAGCCAGATGGAGACGGTGATATGCCGGAGCCACCAAAGCCCGGCGGAAGGCCACGACTGACGCGGATCAAATAACGTATAATCGCGCACTTGTTGCCGGCTTAGCTCATCAGGTAGAGCACTTGATTTGTAATCATGGGGTGGCGGGTTCGAGTCCTGCAGCCGGCACCAAAATTTGAAGGGTTAGCATCTTAGCGGGTGCTAACCCTTTTCCATTTC
>JACCDQ010087065.1_pt1 | contig 11638 bp, 10 predicted proteins | sample 7446031 | NCBI WGS metagenome assembly JACCDQ01 (sample SAMN15323442, study PRJNA562643) | freshwater metagenome | isolation source: river surface water | place: USA:Blue River Watershed | collected 2017-08-17
AGAGCAGAGGCGAGCCCATGGCGAAGGTGCGGGCCAGGGCCACGCGCTGGCGCATGCCGTGCGACAGGGCCTTGGGCAAAGCGTTTTCAAAACCGGCCAGACCGACTTCCTGCAGCATGGCGCGGGCGCGTTCTTCGGCTTGGGCACGCGGCACACCGCGCACTTCCACGCCGAACATGGCGTTGCCCAAAGCGGTTTTCCAGGGCATGAGGCTGTCGCGGGCCAGCATGTAGCCGACCTGCGGGTTGCCTTGGCGTGGCGCTTGCCCGTTCACTTGCAAGCCGCCTTGGCCGGTGTGCGGCACCAGCCCGGCGGCCAGGTTCAGCAGCGTGGTTTTGCCACAGCCGCTGGGACCCACCAGGGAAACAAACTCGCCTTGGCGGACGTGCAGGTCGACATTGGCAAGAACCTGCTGCTGGCCGTCAAAGCTCAGGCAAACGCCCGCGGCGGCAATGGCATGAATGGAAGAAGACACGTTGATTTCCGGGTGAGCCGGCCCATGCGGCGCGTCAAAGGACGCGCCGATCAAGAACCTTTTCAGTCAAAGAGAAGGCGGTTCAGCGCAGTTGCAGCATGCGGCTGGTATCGACCACTTTGTCGATTTGGCCTGATTTGTGCAAATAGTCGGCCGCGTGCTGCAAGGCCTTGGCGTCGTAGCTGAAGCGTGCGCCTGAAATCGCGTTGCGCAGCGAATGTTCAACCGCTGCAGCACCGGCAGGGCCATCGATTTTGAAGGTTTGATTGATGATCTTGAGCAGGGCATCGAAGTTCTTCGGGTCCTGAGCGAAGACCTCGGCCTCCTTGAGGGCGCGAGCGTAGCCGTCTATGGCGGCCGCATTCTTTTGCGCAAAATCGCTACGCACCACGGCCGGACCGGCGCCACCGTTCAGTCGCGTGATTTCAACCGGGCCCTGGCCCTTGCGCGGGTCAATGATCACGCGGCAGACCTTCATGGCGTGGCAAAAACCGTCCATGGGCGGGAATGACATCAGGGCATCAATCTGCTTGTTGGCAATGGCTGGCAGCGCGGTGTTGGGCGCTCCTACAGGAATGATGGTCACGTCCGTAGCCTGCATGCCGGCACCGCGCAGCATGTCCACCAGTTGGAATTCGGCGGCGCTACCGCGCGCGGTCACGCCAATTTTCTTGCCCTTGAAGTCTTGCATCACCGCAGGGTAGCCTTTGGCGGCATTGGGCGTTTCCATGGCAGCGCCTGCCATGAGGAAGAAGGTTGTTTCGCTGGTGATGCCACCAATGATCTTGAGGTCAGCCCCCTTGTTGAAGGCCTGGATGGCCACTTCGGCAGGGCCGAAATACACATCCAGATCACCGGCCAGCAGGGTCTGCATGCCCAGCGGCGCAGCCGGAATGGTTTTGAGATCGCACTTGACGCCGTGCTTTTCGCAATACCCATTTGCAGCCGCCACACGGGTCAGCACATTGCCCAGCCCCGGGTAGTCCTGAATGCGCAACGTGGTCGTTTGCGCCATGGCCCCCATGCCAAGGGTCAAAGCCACGGTGCCCAAGGCTGCACGGAGAAAGGATCGTTTAACAGTTTTCATGATGCCTCCAATAATTAGGACTCCGGTCTAGCTTGACCTGTCTGAAGCTCCTGATGGGTATTTAAAGTCCTGATGAATTTAAAAATTGTTTCTGAAGTGACAATTTAGGGGAAAGCACTCAAAGACACCCTGACACCCAAACCCACAATGCCCCTGCCCCCTTCACGCCCTTTTTCGATCAGCAGCAAGCCTCTGAAGCCCTTGCCGATCAAAGCCATTGATGCCGACGTCTTCTCCAAAGTGTGGGCAGAAAGTTCGGCCCTGACACCTCGCTCCCTGCAGTTGCTCAAAAGTGTAGGAGTGCTGCGCCATTGGTTCGATGGGCAACGGGTGCTCAACCGTGGCCAAATCACATCAACCGCCCTGCTCTTAGCTACAGGGCGTTTGCGCGTGAGTGTCACCACCCCCGACGGTGAAGAGCAGCTGCTGCGCTGGATGCTGCCGGGTGAAATCTCCGGCCTGAGTTCGGTCTTTGCCGAAACCACCTATCCCACTGATTTGGTGGCTTCGGGACCCGTTGAGGTCTATCACATCGAACGCAGCAAAATGATCGACCTGATCCAGCGCGACCCAGCGGTGGCCATAGACCTGTTGCGCATACTGGGTTTGCGCATCAACCAGCTGTTTGACACCCTGGCCGACCAAGGCATGCACAGCCTGGAGCAACGCGTGTGGGCCGCACTGGAGCGCATCGCCAAATTCAACAGTGTGAAAGTGGCCGACGGCGTGATGCTCCGCGTGAGCCAGGCCGATCTGGCCCAGGCGGCCATGGCCTCGCGCCAGCGTGTCAACCAACAGCTGCGCCATTTGCAGGCGCAAGGCCTGATCCGCCTGGGTTACCGCAACATTGTGTTGCTGCGCAAACCTCCGGCACGCTGAAGCCTGCCCGTCGCAGGGGTCACCTTCGGCTCAGCGTTCACGGCCTGGCCTGATTTACAGTGAAACCGTGCTTGACCTGACTGGGCTCAGGCCTTGTCGCTTGAGCGCAGTGCCCTCTATTCATGGAGCCCCAACGTGACCCCATCCGCCGACCCGATCCGCGCCCTTGCCCCGGTGCCCGAGCACATGTCGCCCGAAGAGTGGCAGGCCCGCATCGACCTGGCCGCTTGCTACCGGCTGGTGGCGCACCACGGCTGGACCGACCTGATCTACACCCACATTTCCCTGCGTGTGCCGGGCACCGCGCATTACCTGATCAACCCTTTTGGCTGGTCGTTTGACGAGATCACGGCATCGAGTCTGGTCAAGATCGACAGCGATGGCCAGAAGGTCGATGACAGCCCGCACGATGTGCACCGTGCCGGGTTCGTGATCCACAGCGCCATCCACACCGCACGCGACGACGCCCACTGCGTGCTGCATCTGCACACCCGTGCGGGCATGGCGATCTCGATGCTCCGGTGCGGCCTGCTGCCGCTGAGCCAGCACGCCATGATGTTCCACGGCAAGGTGGCCTACCACGAGTCGGAGGGCCTGGCCGTCAATCTGGAAGAACGCCAGCGCCTGGCCCGTGACCTGGGCGACAACATGGTGATGATCCTGCGCAACCACGGCACGCTGGTGGTGGGCCATACGGTGGCCGAAGCCTTCAGCAGCATGTGGCACCTGGAAAAAGCCTGCCAGGCCCAGCTGGACGCGATGGCCTGTGGGCAAGAACTGAACTTTCCGCCCGACGGCGTGGCCGAGCAGATCAGCCGCTTGGGCTTCAACAAGGCGACGCTTCGGGAATACCCGCAAGGCCGCAGCCCGCTGGGCTGGAAAGAATGGCCCGCCATGCTGCGCCTGGCCGACAAGGTGTCACCAGGCTACGCGCGCTGAGCCTTTTGCGTTGCATCATGCCGCGCAGGCCATCGCTTGCAGGCAAGCTCCCACAGAACACACCAGACCACCCGCGCAGGGTGGTTGTGGGAGCCAGCCTGCTGGCGATGGTTCGCACCCGTCGCCAGCGCCATGGCATTGCGCCCGTGAAGGCGCGGATGGCACAGGCCTTGCTGTGTCTCATGGCCACACATAACAGCTATTTGTATAGACAGCAAGATGGTGCATTTCCCGATGCCTTTTGGGGCCAAGGGGGTGATCATGCACACCGCTGGTGCGGATGTTGGGAGAGATGTTGTTTCCTGCACTCGGGCAGCGTTGTTTTTTGGCCCCATCCTGTCTATACAAGATGAACGGGGTGTTGGTGGTGGCTTTGTGCCTGCTTTTCGGTGCCGCTGGTGGCCATGCAAAGCGGGCTTGATCAACAAAAAAGGAGTTCCTTCATGCGCAAGTCAAACGTCAAATTCGCCGCGTTGCTCTTGGCCGGTGCGGCCACGGCCAGCCTGGCCTTCTCCGCCCAGGCCCAAGAGGTCAAGCTGGCCCTGGGCATGTCGGGCTGGACGGGTTTTGCCCCGCTGACCCTGGCCGACAAAGCCGGTTTGTTCAAAAAGCATGGCCTGGATGTCGAGCTGAAAATGATCCCCCAGAAAGACCGCCACCTGGCCCTGGCCTCCAAAGCCATCCAGTGCGCGGCCACCACCGTGGAAACGCATGTGGCCTGGAACACCAACGGCGTGCCGATCGTGCAGATTTTCCAGATGGACAAATCGTATGGTGCCGACGGCATCGCGGTGCGTGGCAACATCAACAGCTTTGCCGACCTCAAGGGCAAGACCATCGGTGTGGATGCACCCGGCACCGCCCCCTTCTTCGGTCTGGCCTGGATGCTCAGCAAAAACGGCATGAGCCTGAAAGACGTCAAGACCACCACCTTGTCGCCCCAGGCTGCGGCCCAGTCCTTTGTGGCCGGTCAAAACGATGCGGCCATGACCTATGAGCCTTATCTGTCCACCGTGCGCAGCAACCCGCAAGCCGGCAAGATTTTGGCCACCACGCTCGACTACCCCATGGTGATGGACACCGTGGGTTGCGCGCCCGACTGGCTCAAGGCCAACCCCAAGGCCGCGCAAGGCCTGGCCAATGCCTATTTCGATGCGCTGGAGATGATCAAGACCGATCCGGCCAAGTCCAACGACATCATGGGCGCAGCGGTCAAGCAAACCGGCGAAGCCTTTGCCAAGTCCTCGGCCTTCCTGCGCTGGCAGGACAAAGCGGCCAACCAGAAGTTCTTTGCGGGCGAGCTGCAAACGTTCATGAAAGACGCCGCAGCGATCTTGCTGGAAGCCGGTGTGATCCGCAAAGCGCCGACCGACTTCGCCGCCATGTTTGACACCAGCTTCATCAAGTAAAACCATGACGACTGCACACCCGACGTCGGCTCAACCGAACGCTGTGCGGCCACGCCGCCGCGCACTGGCTCCTCTGGAGCCGGTGCGCGTGCAGTCGCGGTGGTTGCTGGGCATCGGTTTTTTCATTTTGTTTGTGGCCGTCTGGGCGTTCTTCACGCTCGGCGGCTATGTCTCGCCCACCTTCTTGGCCAGCCCGGTGACGATGGTGCAAGAGGCCATCCTTCTGTTCACCGAGTTCAACTTCATCCACGACATTGGCATGACCATCTGGCGCGTGCTGGCGGGCTTCATTTTGGCCACCCTGATCGCCGTGCCGCTGGGCATTGCCATGGGGGCGCACAAGGGGGTGGAGGCTTTTCTGGAACCCTTTGTGTCGTTTTGCCGTTACCTGCCTGCGTCGGCCTTCATTCCCTTGCTGATTTTGTGGGCGGGCATTGGCGAGCTGCAAAAGGTGCTGGTGATCTTCATCGGCTCAGTCTTCCAGATTGTGCTGATGGTGGCCGTGTCGGTGGGTGCAGCGCGCCGTGACCTGGTCGAAGCCGCCTACACGCTGGGCGCCAACCCGGCGGGCATCGTCAAACGCGTGTTGATTCCCGGCGCAGCGCCCGAGATCGCCGAGATCCTGCGCCTGGTGCTGGGCTGGGCCTGGACCTATGTGATCGTGGCCGAGCTGATCGGCTCGTCCTCGGGCATTGGCCACATGATCACCGACAGCCAGGCGCTGCTCAACACCGGCCAGATCATCTTCGGCATCATCGTCATCGGCCTGATCGGGCTGGTGTCCGACTTCGCCTTCAAGGCGCTCAACCGCCGCCTGTTTGCCTGGAGTTCACTGTGAGCAGCCAACTGTCCATTCAAGGCGTCTCGCGCGTCTTCGTCTCGCCCAAAGGCCAAAAAACACAGGCCTTGACGCCGGTGGATTTTGAAGTGCGTGAAAACGATTTCGTCACCATCCTCGGGCCATCCGGTTGCGGCAAATCCACCTTGCTGCGCATCGTGGCGGGGCTGGACCAGCCCACCACGGGGCAGGTGCTGCTGGACGGCCAGCCGGTGCAAGGCCCGGGTGCCGACCGGGGCATGGTGTTCCAGAGTTACACGCTGTTTCCGTGGCTCACCATCGAGCAAAACATCCGCTTTGGCCTGCGCGAGCGCGGCATGCCCGAGCGCGAACAAAAAGAGCGGGCCGATTACTTCATCGCCAAAGTGGGGCTGCGCGGCTTCGAGCAGCACTTCCCCAAACAGCTGTCGGGGGGCATGCAGCAGCGCACCGCGATTGCCCGGGCGCTGGCCAACGACCCCAAGATTTTGTTGCTGGACGAGCCCTTTGGCGCACTGGACAACCAGACCCGCGTGTTGATGCAGGAGCTGTTGCTCGGCATCTGGGAGTCGGCACAAAAAACCGTGTTGTTCGTCACGCACGACATCGACGAAGCCATCTTCATGGCCAACCGCGTGGCGGTGTTCAGCGCCCGGCCGGGCCGCATCAAGACCGAGCTGGCGGTGGATTTTCCGCACCCCCGGCACTACACGATCAAAACTTCGCCCGAGTTCATGGACCTGAAAGCCCGCCTGACCGAAGAGATCCGTGCCGAAGCCATGGCGGCGGATGCCCATTGAGTCACCCGACCATGACACGAACTGCCGCATCCCCTGTTGCACGGCGCAGCCACCGGGCCACCGCGTCGCGGCCCGTGACCGGCGAGGTGGCCTTGTTCCAGCAGGTCAAGGACCACATTGCCCGCAAGATCCAGGACGGCACTCTGCGTGCCGGTGACCGCCTGCCGTCCGAGCACGAACTGGTGGCGCAATTTGGCATCTCGCGCATGACCGTCAACCGGGCCTTGCGCGAGCTGGTGGCACAAGGGCGCATCGTACGTGTGGCGGGTGTGGGCAGTTTCGTGGCCGAGCAAAAACCGCAATCGACCCTGCTGCAAATCGTCAACCTGGCCAGCGAAATCCGTCAGCGCGGACACGACTACGCCTGCGAAATGCTGGTGGTCGAACGGGTAGCGGCCACCCTGGAGGTGGCTGCGGCCCTGAATGTGCGCACCGGCGAGTCGGTGTTCCATTCGGTGTGTGTGCACCTGGAAGACGGCGTGCCCATCCAGCTCGAAGACCGCTTTGTCAACCCGCAGGTGGTGCCCGATTTTGCGCAGCAGGACTTCAGCGTGCAGCAGCCCTCCGAGTTTCTGGTGCGCACCGTGCCCTTTGACGAAATCGAACATGTGGTCGATGCCGTGCTGCCCACGGCCGAACAGGCCGCGCGATTGCAGATGGACGCGGCCGAGCCCTGCTTGCTGCTGACGCGCCGCACCTGGACGCAAGGCGTGCCGGTGACGCTGGTGCGCTGTCTGCACCCGGCCAGCCGCTACCGCCTGGGCAGCCGCTACAGCGCCAGCGGCAACCCCAGCGCCACCTGAGGCCGCTGCAAGCGCCTTGCCCCTTTTGAACGAATGTTGGACCTATGACGACTTCCTTGTTGAAACTGATTCCCGGCCAGGTGCCTTTGGCCGACTGGTGCGCCATTTACCGGGGTGCCACGCCCGTGCTGGACACCGCCTGTACTGCGGCCATTCAAGCCAGTGCGGACAGCGTGGCGCGCATCGTGGCCAAGGGCGAGCCGGTGTACGGCATCAACACCGGCTTTGGCAAATTGGCCAGTGTGCGCATTCCGGCCGAAGACCTGGAAATCCTGCAACGCAACATCGTGCTGTCGCACGCCGCAGGCGTGGGCGAAGCCACACCGGTGGCCATCACGCGTTTGATGATGGCTTTGAAAATCGCCAGCCTGGCTCAAGGCGCATCGGGCGTTCGCCCTGCCACACTGGCTTTGCTCGAAGCCATGCTGGCCCGGGGCATCATCCCCGTGGTGCCCGGTCAGGGCTCGGTCGGGGCTTCGGGCGATCTGGCGCCGCTGGCCCACATGACCGCTGTGATGATTGGGATGGGCGATGCCGACACGCCACAAGGCCGCATGCCCGCCGAACAGGCACTGGCCAGCGCAGGCCTGGCACCGGTCACGCTGGGGCCCAAGGAAGGCTTGGCCTTGCTCAACGGCACGCAGTTTTCCACCGCCAATGCACTGGCCGGTTTGTTTGAAGCCGAGCGCCTGTTCCAGTCGGCGCTGCTCACCGGTGCTTTGGCCACCGATGCCGCCAAGGGATCGGACGCGCCTTTCGATGCCCGCATCCACCGTCTGCGCAAGCACCGGGGGCAGATCGCCACCGCCGAGGCCTTGCGCCAATTGCTCAGCGGCAGCGCCATCCGCGCCTCGCACCTGCAGGGGGACGAGCGGGTGCAAGATCCGTATTGCCTGCGCTGCCAGCCACAGGTCATGGGGGCGTGTCTGGATGTGCTGCACAACGCCGCCCAGTTGCTGGCCACCGAGGCCAATGGTGTGTCGGACAACCCGCTGATCTTCAGCGACACCGACGAAGCCTTGTCGGGCGGCAACTTCCACGCCGAGCCGGTGGCTTTTGCTGCCGACATGATCGCCATGGCGATTTGCGAAATCGGCTCTCTGTCCGAACGCCGCATCGCCATGCTGGTCGACCCGGCGCTGTCGGGCCTGCCCGCTTTCCTCACGCCCAAGCCCGGGCTCAATTCGGGCTTCATGATCCCGCAGGTCACCGCGGCGGCCCTGGTGTCCGAAAACAAGCAACGCGCCTACCCGGCCAGTGTCGACTCGATCCCCACCTCGGCCAACCAGGAAGACCATGTGTCCATGGCCGCGCACGGCGCACGCCGCCTGCTGCCCATGGCCGAGAACGCCATGGCGGTGATCGGCATCGAATGGATGGCCGCGGCCCAAGGCTGTGACTTCCATGCGCCGCTGCGCACCAGCGCCCCTTTGGCCGCTGCCGTGGCTTTGCTGCGCACGCAGGTGGCGCACCTGAGCGACGACCGCCACATTCAGCCCGACATGCAGGCCGCGATTGACATGGTCAAGAGCGGCGCACTGCTGCAGTGCGCCAACAGCCCCGCGTCCACCCCTTTGCCCGGCGTGCGCTGAACGCCTTTGTCCCATTCATTGTTCACCCTCCAGGAGACCCCATGACCACCTCCCTTGATCCCCGCCTCGATCCAACCCGCGTGGTGCGCGCCCCCCGTGGCAGCCAGTTGACTTGCAAGAACTGGGTCACCGAAGCCGCTTACCGCATGATCCAGAACAACCTCGACCCCGAAGTGGCCGAGAACCCGAAACACCTGGTGGTGTACGGCGGTATTGGCCGTGCGGCCCGCGACTGGGCCTGCTTTGACCAGATCCTGGCCTCACTCAAGGACCTGAACGAAGACGAGTCCTTGCTCATTCAATCGGGCAAACCGGTGGGCGTGTTCAAGACGCACGCCAACGCGCCGCGTGTGCTGATCGCCAACTCCAACCTGGTGCCCAAGTGGGCCAACTGGGAGCACTTCAATGAACTCGACCGCAAGGGCCTGTTCATGTACGGGCAGATGACCGCAGGCTCATGGATCTACATCGGCACCCAAGGCATCGTGCAAGGTACGTTCGAGACCTTTGTCGAAGCCGGCCGCCAGCACTACAGCAACGACTGGACCGGCCGCTGGATTTTGACGGCAGGTTTGGGCGGCATGGGCGGGGCGCAACCCTTGGCCGCCACGCTGGCCGGGGCGTGTTCGCTCAACATCGAATGCCAGCAAAGCAGCATCGACTTCCGCTTGCGCACCCGCTATGTGGACAAGCAGGCCAAAGACCTCGACGACGCACTCGCTTTGATCAAGCACCATACCGCCGCCAAAGAGGCGATTTCGATTGCCCTGCTGGGCAACGCAGCGGAGATCTTGCCCGAGCTGGTGCGGCGGGCAAAAGCAGGCGGCATGCGCCCCGATCTGGTGACCGACCAGACTTCGGCGCACGACCTGATCAACGGCTACTTGCCACCGGGCTGGACCGTGGCCCAGTGGAAAGACGCGCAGCGCGACCCCGCACAGCACGCCCGCCTGAAGGCCGATGCGTCGCAAGGCTGCGCCACCCAGGTTCAAGCCATGCTGGACTTCCAGGCCATGGGCATCCCCACGGTGGATTACGGCAACAACATCCGCCAGGTGGCCTTTGACCATGGCGTGAAAAACGCGTTTGATTTCCCCGGCTTTGTGCCCGCCTACATCCGCCCCATGTTCTGCGAAGGCAAGGGCCCGTTCCGCTGGGTGGCCTTGTCGGGTGACCCGGAAGACATCTACAAAACCGACGCCAAGATCAAGGAACTGTTCCCCAACAACAAGCACACGCACCGCTGGCTGGACATGGCGCGCGAGCGCATCAGCTTTCAGGGCCTGCCTGCGCGCATTTGCTGGCTGGGTCTGGGCGAGCGGCACCTGGCCGGTCTGGCCTTCAACGAGATGGTGCGCACGGGCGAGCTGAAAGCCCCGATCGTGATCGGCCGTGACCACCTGGACACTGGCTCGGTGGCCAGCCCCAACCGCGAGACCGAAGCCATGAAAGACGGCACCGACGCCGTGAGCGACTGGCCACTGCTGAACGCCTTGCTCAACACCGCCGGCGGTGCCAGCTGGGTCAGCCTGCACCACGGTGGTGGCGTGGGCATGGGTTATTCGCAACATTCGGGCATGGTCATCGTGGCGGACGGCACCGACGCGGCAGCCGAGCGCCTGGCGCGTGTGCTGGTCAACGACAGCGGCTCGGGCGTGATGCGCCACGCCGATGCCGGCTACGAGCTGGCCGTGGCCACGGCCAAGAAGCAGGGCCTGAAGCTGCCCATGATCAAGTGATGACCACTGCAGCTGCTGGCATGAAACCGGCTTTGTGGGGTCGTCTTCATGGGGTCTTCATGGGCTTGGCTCTGTGGGCTTTGTGGGAGCTTGCCTGCAAGCGGTGGGCGTCTTCAACCATGACCACACCCCCTGCTTGACCATGACACTGCACCGATTTCAAGTGGCTGATTTACCGGCCACGCCGTGGAAGAACGGTGGCGGTGTGACGCGTGAGATCGTCTGCCAGCCCCCCGGCGCAGGCATGGGCGACTTCGACTGGCGTGTGAGCATCGCGCACATCGCCAGCGACGGGCCGTTTTCGGCTTTTCCGGGCGTGGACCGGGTCATCACCTTGCTCAGTGGCGCTGGCGTGCATTTGCAAAGCGACGATGGCCAGGTAGACCACCGGCTGGATGTGCCGCTCGCACCCTTTGCGTTTGCGGGCGAGGCGCCCATCCATGCCCGCCTGCTGGCGGGCGACTGCCACGATTTCAATGTCATGACCCGGCGCAGCGCGTGCAGCGCTTCGCTGCAAGTGTTGCGCAGTGCTTGTGACTGGCCTGCGCATGCGCAGGGCCTGCTCATGGCGGTGCAAGGGCGCTGGCAGCTCCAAGGCGACCCTGCGCAAACGCTCACGCCACAGCAAGGCCTGTGGTGGACTGAAGCCTGTCCAGCGTGGCGCTTGCAACCGCAAGGCGATGATTCGGCGCTGCTGGCGTTGACACTTCACTTTCACTGAACATGAGCACTTCACTGTCCCCTGATTCATGGCCCAGCGCCGACGGCGTCTGGCACCACCTGCACCTGGCCCCTGAGGCTTTGGGGGCGGGCACTTCAGCCGTGCCCGATGCGGCCGTCGTGGTCGCGCAGGGGGCCATCGCCTGGGTGGGCGCACGCGCCGAAGTGCCAGACGCTTACCGGCCATTACCCCGACACGACGGCCAGGGTGCCCTGGTCACGCCCGGCCTGGTCGACTGCCACACGCACCTGGTTTATGGCGGCCAGCGCGCCCACGAATTCGCCATGCGTCTGGCCGGTGCCAGCTACGAAGAGGTGGCGCGTGCTGGGGGCGGCATCGTGTCCAGCGTGAAGGCCACACGCGCTTGCAGTGAAGAC
>JACCDQ010307387.1_pt1 | contig 11637 bp, 7 predicted proteins | sample 7446031 | NCBI WGS metagenome assembly JACCDQ01 (sample SAMN15323442, study PRJNA562643) | freshwater metagenome | isolation source: river surface water | place: USA:Blue River Watershed | collected 2017-08-17
CAACCTAATCAACAACCTAATCAACAGCAACCCAAAGAACTGCGATCTCGACAAAATCAACCTATTCGTTTTGAAATCCTTAGCGAAGAACTCAAGAAGGATCCGGCGGTCAAAAACTCTAATATCAAAGTGATGACCGACGCAGAAATTGACAATACACTCGCCATCGCCAAGAGAATCAGAGATCTCAAAACGACGAATCCAATCGAAGTTGGTAAAATCAAGAAGGATATCAGACGTCTCGAATTTCAACGCTACGTGCCAAAACAACTAGATTTCAAAATCCTCGAAGATATCTACTTTAACTTTAATCGAGATATCAATAACAATGATCCTAAAACGGAGTTCTACACATATGACTATATTGGGGTTATTTTACCCAATCTCGAGAAAAATATACAAAATATGAATGATCGTGAAATCATGAACATCAATCTGGATGTGCTGAGAGCAGAAGTGAATAGGATCCAGGAGTGCAACAAAAAACTACAACTCGTGTCCCAGACTGGTAAAAACCTGGGATCTAGAATTGTCACGATGCCACCGCCTCAATTGAAGGCTCTTCTCGCGAATCTGGATAGCATGCTTGACGCCAACGCATCTAGAGACAAAACAGCCATCCAACAATACATGGAATGCAAATTTGACGGCAAAAATATCGAGGTCTTCGTGCCAATAGGCATGACTCAAGGCGTTGCGCAGCCAACACGCGCTATCCGCGAAGATATCATCCCAGTTTCCGAGTTCGACAATGGCTACACTACCCAGCCCCAACAACAGCCGAAGCCAAAGATCTACGAAAACAATCTCACCGACCGCATTGGAGAAGAAGATGCCAACTCCTCAGCACCCTCGGCACCCGGACAACCAACACCCGAGCAAATCGATATGTTTGCTAAAACACGAGAAGTTCTACAAGAAGTTGAAACAGAACTCACTAAGATTCTTGGAGATATTCAAATTAACAATAATATGATTCAACAGATCAATGCAAATATTAACAAGCTTCAGGCTGAACTCCAGAGTATTGCGAAACGCGAGGAAGAGCTTAAAAAGCGCATCGATAATAATCCCGATAAAGAAGCTCTCATGAAGCTACGCAAAGAGCAAGATGCACTCACTAAGTACAAAGTCAATACCGAGAACGCAATCCAACAACTTAAGAATAGAGTGCAACGTATCCGAAGCCGTGTTGACGAACAAAGTAAAGTCCTTGCTGGAAACCTTCAATACGTGCAGACAGGTAGTGGAAAGGTTACGCCAAACTCCGACAAGGTCATCAAGGACATGATCGAGGCACTTAATCTCATCCAAAAGGCATCAATTAAAAAGTTGCAGAAACTCGCGAAACATTGGAATCTAGACCCAGAGAGTTATCCTAAGAAAGAATTGCTCCAGGACGCGCTCTCACTCATTCTACACTGCAATGAAGGACATGTCTATAGAATCCGACATCTTCAGATTGTAGCTAAAAACTATGGTACCCAAACGATTAAACTTAAGCACGATCTTTGCGAAGAGCTTAAGAAACAAATGAAAAATGTTGACATTAAGTCTGTCAAGAAAATATTAAAATAGACACTTTTTAATGAATAATAAACAAACAATCACAATGATCGCTATCGCCACAATCATTATGATCAACTCATGCACTAGCCAAGATTGATCCAACTTCAATATTTTATTAAATCGATTCGATGGATCATACCGAAATCTACCATTATCCCTTATATACCAATCTATTTGGTCATATGAATAAGCCCATGTGTAATCATATAGCAAATATCTATCTATGATCTCATATCTATTCCTACGGAATGGTCTATAAACGTTCTTTACTACCATACTTCCCCATTTTAATTTATAATCTTCATAAGTACCATATAAATTCGTATCTCTAAATTTTATCCCTCCACAAAACTCTAATGGTTGTTTATAAATTATATTTTTATTACTACAATTTCCACATAACTCATTTAATTCGATAATGTCGAATTCTGACAATACATTATTGTTGCCAATGGTGCACTTAACATCCGATATATTGATAACCTCTAGCGTTTTTTTGCCATTGATGGAGAAAAATCCTTCTGAATAGTGCATGATGGAATGATAGTCATATGGCGTCGTATAGTGTCGCGGATCCATTTTCAAAAAATTATTTTTACGATCATTTTGAATATTATCATAATTTACCCTAATATAAAAATCACGATCAAATCTCTGGTGTTCATGGGGCAATCCCAAGACATGTCTAATTTCGTGGATAACAATGGGAATGCTACAGCCGTCTCCAATATTCACCTCTCGTGCCCCGCCTTCTCCACGGCCTAGCATAGCATTACACCCATTACTACTGCGTTTGAACAAAATATAATCATTCTCATCACTATGCTGCTTAAAATTAAAATTTGTTTTTTCACTTACATACCGCAAAGACTCAATAATGCGATAGTCTCTTGGCACATCATCTATAACATATGGTACCGTATTAGTCCATAATCTAGTCGCCGTACTCAGCGATATCATAAAAACAAAACAAACCAGTTTCATTAAAACTAATATTTTTAAATTTTTAAATCGCTTATTATAATAATGTCGGAGAATAAGACGCTAAAAGTGCAACAACTTATTAAACACGTTGAACAGACACAAAAAGAAATACAACGCTGCAACGACATATTACGCCCCAGTCTGCGAAAAGTCCGCATTGCTAAATATTCAACGTCTCAGGTTCAGTATTCGATACGGAAGATAATCTTAACATACGAAGAGTGGAAAAAGGAAATAGTCCAAGAGCTGAAAAAGTACAATAAACTTTTAAAACAAAAGAAAACGGCTAGCTTCTGGGAATTCCAATTATCCGAGATGAAAGAACTTCAAGAAGAAATCAGAAATATATGTAAGAATCAAAAGAAACTCGTGAGATTTCTTTTTTGATTTTTTTACCATTTTATATCAATAGCAATGTATCCATATATAATGTTCTTTAGTTATGGCTGCCCCAAATCTAAGCAAATCGCGGATATGCTTGACAAACATCCGTTTCAGGACTCGATTAAGAAATTTTGCATAGATGGTCTTCCTCTACTGCCGAACTACATCCGATACACCCCCACGCTCCAGATGAATCACCCACAGGGCACCAACTATCTCATTGGAGACCAGATCATCGAATGGCTCGATAAAATGCTTAGCGAGAATGAAAAGATGGCTAATAAACTTGATCAAGACAATAGCATCGGCTCGATTGATACTGCATTTGGACACCAAAACGATCTGAAACCAGAAGAAGGCAATCTTGACGACATGTTCAAGATTGAATCCGGTTTCACCGGCGATACACAACGTCAGGGATTATCCGAAGGGAAGATGGATACGTATTCAATGGACGAGCGCATGCAGCAGATGCAACGCGAGCGCGACGAACTCAACAATATATTCCAGTCGCCACAAAGAACATAATACCTCGCGCCTAAAGCGCTAATACTCAAGTTTAAATATATATGCATTACTATAATAATGTCCAGGAAAGCGTTAACTACTGCATTCAACGACAACTTTGTCAAGTTGACCAGAACTATCCACCAACTTATTCCCGATAACCAACAATTGGAAGCGATTAAAAATGCAGTACATCTAGGAGCACGGGTTAAACCAGATATATACATTAAACATTTCCACGAACACGTAGTAGTACCATTTGAAGCACAAATCATAGCAAAGGATGATCAATTCTTTCTCAACCTTGATTTGTCCACGATTTCTCAACTCCCATCCAATAACATTAATGACGCCAACGTTCTCAAAGAACGTTGGATTAACTTCAGTGCAGAACAACAAAATATTCTTTGGCAATATATGGTTGTTCTAACAAAATTATCTCAAAGATGGCATGATGCTAGTTAAATTTAACCGCTACATGACACACAAACTTCTTCTTCTTCCTCTTCATTACTAATATCTTCCATCTTGCTCTTCTGTTCCACTGTGAACTGAACAGCATCGCTCGCCGCCCTAGTGCGAATATAATACGACAGTGTTTTTAGATTTTTCTTATGTGCATAGAGCAGCGCACTATTGATCTTCTGGAATTGCGGATTGTCAAAGTATAGGTTTAGGCTCTGCGACTGACACACAAATGGACCTCTGTCCGCCGACTGATCAATCATTACTTTCTGTTTAATTTCCCAGATAGTCTTATATCTTTCCTTAAGATCATCTGGGATCTTCAAGCTCTGCACACTACCACTACTTCTAATCAATTCCTGGCGCAACTCGTGCGTCCACAATCCCAACTCGATCAACTCGTGAATTAAATATTTATTGATCACCGTAAAGTTCCCAGCCAAAGTCTTGCGAGTATACACATTAGATGTGTATGGCTCGAAACTCTCCTGATTCCCCATAATCTGGGATGTTGATGCTGTAGGCATCAAAGCCACCAACAAACTGTTTCTAACGCCATTGGTTATAATGTCTTGCCTCAAACCTTCCCAATCCCAGCGCTTGGATAGCTCAACGTCAACGCCCCTGTCGCGCCACATGTCGAACTGGAACTTACCCCTACTCAGCGGACACCCATCATACGTCTCATAAGTTCCATCCCTCACAGCCAAACTAACAGACTGTTCCAGCGCAGAATAATAAATCGTCTCGAATATCTCCCTATTCAGCTGCATAGCCTCTTCGCTGTCATACGCCAACTTCATCTTCAGATATACGTCTGCCAACCCCTGAACGCCAATTCCCATCGGGCGGTGCCGCATATTCGACTTCTTTGTCTCCTTCACTGGATAAAAATTCAGATCTATGATCTTATTCAAATTCACAACAACCTGATGTACCACCTCCCTTAATTTATCATGATTGAATACGCCATCCTCTACATATGTCGGCAAACACAAACTGGCTAACGTACACACAGCATACTCCTCTGGAGATGATATCTCTACGATTTCCGCGCAAAGATTCGAGCACTTTATGGTAGCTATATTATTTTGATTAGAGCATAAATTGCACGCGTCTTTATTAAGCATATATGGAGTCCCTGTCTCGATCTGAGACACGATCATAGCCTTCCACACCTCTCGCGCCTTCAGCACCCTTCTAGCCTTCCCCTCGCTCTCATACCTTTGATACAGCTCCTCATACTCCTTCCCATAAACATCGCTCAGCCCAGGACATTCGTCCGGACAGAACAACGACCACGTCTTATCCTCCTTGATCCGCTGGATGAAGTAATCGTTAAGCCAAACAGCCGTGAACAAATTTCTGGCACGGTTCTCCTCCTTACCATGATTCTTGCGCAAATCTAGAAAGTCCAGAATATCCGGATGATGTGGCTCAATATATGCGGCAATCGCGCCTTTGCGCCTCGACCCCTGGTTCGCGAACACGGCAGTCGCGTCCATCACGCGCAGCATCGGCACAATTCCGTTAGACGGACCATTAGTGCCGCGGATCAATGAGCCCTTACTCCTAATATCAGAAATGCAAACTCCCAAACCTCCAGCCCACTTTGATATGTTCGCGCAGTCGCTCATGCACTTATATATACCCTCCATAGAGTCTTGCATATAAAGGAGGAAACATGACGCATATTGACTCCTTTGTGTACCAGCATTAAACAGAGTTGGAGAAGCGTGCGTGAAGTACTTCTGCGACAGAAAATTATAACTCTTCAACACTTGCTCCAAATCCTCATCGTGCAACGCCAACGACACGCGCATGAACATGTCCTGTGGGCGCTCCACGATCTGATAATCATCCTTACTCCACACCCTCAATAAATAACTCTTCTCTAACGTCTTGTAGCCAAAATAATCAAATAAAAAGTCTCGTTCATAATCCATCATTTTGTCAATCTGAGTTTTGTACTTCATCGTAGTGCGATACAATTTCTTAGATACAAGTGGATGTAGTTTACCATCATGATCACGATTTTTATATAATATTGTAATTTTATCCGAAAACCCAGTAATTGTATTCTTATGTAAATTACTAATGATGATATTTGATGCCAATTCTTGAAAGTCGGGATGGAGGATCGACATATCCATACAGATTTTGGCTGTAACTTCATCAATCTCTTTTGTATGAATTCCGTCTTTCACGTATGAGATCACTTTTTGGGCTATTTCTACTGGTTCTATAACAGACGATAAATTTTCACTACTATATTTTATTCTGTCTATGATTTTGTCAAAACTAACTTCTTGCTCTCGCCCATCTCTTTTGATGATCTTCATTGGATATTATTAATAGTATTATTTTTTAAATAGAGAAGATTATTAACTCTGCTATAAAAAATAATAAGCTATACAAATTAACAAATTTTCTACGTTTAGTATAATATGTCTACAACCGCAGAACTAGATGACTACGGTGTACAGACCACCAAAGAACTCCAGGTTCGTCGTATTTTTAATACTGAAAATGATAGCGAAGGACTCACACTCGAAACTTTAAACAACCCATTTAGCATCATTTCTGATGGTGACATGACAACATCGGTCACTGGTAATATTACCCTCGGAGCCACAGGATATTTCGACGCAGATGTTGACCAATACTGGGATGTTCATGCAGGAACATCCGGATGTATATCAGTTATTACCGATTTCTGTATTGATGTTGGAAATAATCTTGATATTACGGCCGCGGATACAATTACAATGACGGCGGATGCATATGCTCTTAATGTTAATACATACGCTCTGAGTGCGCTTGATCTTGCTTTTGCCGCCACGCAATCATTTACCATTACCGCCGGGACCACAATGTTGCTTCAAGCCCAAGATCTCATGACCATAGACGCCAATAGCGGTCTTACGGTAGATGTTGCAGGAGCAGATCTGATATATAATATATCTGATTGCGTAGACTGGAATATCTCGGGATGCTATGATCTTAGTGTTGGCACAACTTATAATGAAAGTATCACCGGCAACATGGATACTCTCGTGGGTGGCAACCAAACAATTGGCGTGTCTGGCGCTCAAATCATTACCGTAGATGGAAACCAAACTAATACTATATCCGGAAACCAGACCACCAGCGTGGCAGGACAGGTTGATATTGATGCAGGTACGACGTTTGCAGTCGAATCATTTGGACAAATGTCTCTGACTAGTAATGATGATCTCAATCTTCACTCAGATGGATGCATTAACATCACGGCGGACTGTTTAACAATGGATATCGGTACCTCCGGAGCAATTGCCTTTGGTGCTGACCTAACTTTAGATGTAGATAGTTCGATGACCACCACCGTCATCGGCGCCATGACCGAAGACTTCCAGAGCACCCTCGATACTACCGTTGGAGGCGCCGTCAGCGAAACATACCAAAGCACCCAGACTACCACTGTTAGCGCAGGAGTCACGGAAGTCTACCAAAGCACCCAGACTACCACTGTCAGTGGTGCAGTCACAGAAGTGTATCAAACATCCCTCACCACCACCACCACCGGAGAAATGGATATCAATGTTGGTACCACTCTTTCCCTCGAATCTACCGGAAAAACAAGCATCGTTTCTAACGAAGATTTAGATCTTCACGCAGATGACTGCTTCAACATCACGGCAGAATGTCTGAACATGGATATCGGTGGTACGGGCTCGATCGTCTTTGGTAGCGACTTCGACATCACCGTTAATGGAAACATGACGGAGGACGTAGATGGAACACTCACAACTTCTATCACCGGTGCTACGGTAGAGAACTACTACAGCACACTCTCCACCAATGTCACTAGTAACTATGCACTTGACGTCTCTGGCAATATGACCGAAGATGTCGATGGAACCTTGGACATTACAGTCACGGGTGCAGTAACGGAAGATTATCAAAGCACACTCGATACTACTGTCGACGGTGCAGTAACTGAAACATTTCAAAGCACCTACGAAATCACGGTTACCAGTGGAGTTACAGAAACTTTCCAAAGCACCTATGATATCACGGTTACAAGCGCAGTCACCGAAATATTCCAAAGTACACAGTCCACCACGGTCACCGGAAATGTCACCGAGACCTACCAGTCTGACCTCACCACCGATGTCACCGGAGAAATCGATATCGATGCAGGCACTACCCTTTCACTTGAATCCCAAGGAAAGACAAGCATCGTCTCAAACGAAGATCTTGATTTACATGCAGATAATTGCTTGAATATCACTGCAAATTGTTTTGATGCTGAAATCGGAACATCGTTCTATGTGAATTCTGGTACGTCTATGGATCTGATTGCTGCTGACGGTATTAATCTAACAACTACTGGTAATGTAGTGGTCACTGCAGATGAATTCATTCTGAATGTTAATACATACGCGATTGAGGCAACAAATATCAGTTTTGCGGCAACAGAGTCCATGACCATCACTGCAGGAACCACAATGACCCTGTCCGCCGATGATGTATTCACAGTCGACGCCAATAGCGATCTAATCTTTGACGTTACGGACTGTGTCGACTGGAACGTTGCTGGATGCTACGATCTCAATGTTGGCACCACCTACAATGAGATTATCGGCGGAGATATGGATACCCAGGTAAATGGCAACCAGACGGTTGGCGTATCCGGTACCATGACTACCAACTCTGGTGGCGCCATGACCATCACTGCAGGAGGAGATATTGATTTTGTCGCAGACGGATGTTTCAACGTAATTGCCGACTGTCTCAACTTTGATATTGCCACATCGGGAATTATTGATTTTGACACAGATCTTACTCTGGACGTTGGTAACGACTTTACGACTCTGGTTGGAAACGACTACAGCCTCACTACCACAAATCAACTTCTGTTGGAATCCGGAACCACAATGTCCCTTATCGCTGATGGTAAAATGAACATTGATGCTAACGCAGATTTGGATATTGACGTGGTTGGAAACTACACGTTGGACGTTTCCGGCGATATCACCGAAACTGGAAACGATATCTCAACCACGGCTAACAACACCATGACGCTCACTTCCGCATCTACTATGGATCTTGTATCGGGTGGTAACTTTTCAATTGCAGTCACAGGATCCGCAGATTATCAATCGACTGGTACTGTGTATATCGACAGTAGTGGAGGAAACATCAATATCGGTGAAGATGGAGACAGCGGTGATATCAACATCGGTACCAACAGCACCAGAACAATCACAATCGGTGATAATGGCTCCACAATCTTCGTCACAGGTGATCTCACGCTTGGAACAACGGGGGCTGTGCACGATCTGATCGGAGACTTTGTTATCTCAGGAGATCTTACCGTTAATGGAAATACCACTACCTTGAATACCGACGAACTGACGGTTGACGACAATAATATCGTGTTGAATGGTGTCTCATCGCCTACAGACCTCACTGCAAATGGAGGTGGTATTACCCTGAAAGGTACAACCGATCATACTATTATCTGGGACAATGATTGTGTTGAAGGAACCACCGGCGCATGGTCTTTCAACGATAACGTCAACATTGATCTGAGTTATGGATACTACATCGATTGTCAATTAGCTCTTGACGCAAACCACCTTGTTATCGATGCTACGACATCGGATGGTGGTATTTACTTGAACGGACCCGATTCTCTAACAACACCTGCAGATCAAGATATTCGCTTAAGATTCGCCACTGAAGGTTCTAAGGGTTTTCTATATATTGAGAAATGGTCTGAAAAGTCTTCAGTGTTCGACTGGAGAGTCATCAACAAGATAGGATAAACTAAAATATCAATAATTATTTTTTAAAACAAAACAATTTTTGATAAAGATTAATCAAGCTTTCGCTTTTTATTCTGATTGAACAGTTTAAACAAACATCTATAGGACAAAATTGGCATTTCTTTATTCACGCTTACGCTCTCTATCAAAAACTGGTCTATCGCCTCTTTCTCAAAATTGAACCATAACTTAGAGCCCATAGAGAACACAATCCTTGCCTGGGGGCTATACCAACCCAACTGCCTACCCAAAGTCCTCTTCGTCCGACCCATCATTGGCGACCAGAAAAACTTCTCGACATTAAACACATAATAATCTCTAGGTATCATATACCACATATACTCAATACTCTTCTCCTTCTCATCTCTCACTAGCAATGATAAATACCTATAACTCTTATCTCTATTCTTAATCTCTGTAATTACATCTTTGATACAACCGGGATGCATTTCATTAGAGACCCTGCCTAGACAATATGATGAGACCTGTATCGAATCTCCATAGACCTTTGCAGTTTTATTAGAGACACCGCATCCACCAAATACGTTGTCAACGCCGGATACATGACTACCATAAGCTCCTCCTGACACCTTCAGATATTTTGATACAATATTTCTGTTGATTTCTTCCCAACGAGCTTCTTTGAGAGGCTCTTCGTTCATCATGTGGTAGCCCTGGATTTCTTCTTTAAAGGCTTTTTTAATATTGTTTTGTTTTAGTTTTTTGGGGAGGCATGTTTTGGTGGTCAAGAACCGCCGCACGAAAGCCTGACATGATATCAGTCGATTAATGAACATTACAATTAATAATCTCATTTTTTTAATATTGTAATTCCATTTGCTATTAAAAAATCTACAATATTATTATTAATGCCAGAACAGTCAACAAAGGCAAAATTGGGTCAGTTCTACACTACAAATTATAAATATATCTTACAGAATATGCAAATACCCGCGAACATAACACATATTGTTGAGCCATTCGCAGGGAATGGCGATCTTCTAAAATTCTTGGAAGAAGACAAATATACTGTAATAACGTATGATATTGATCCTAAGCTTGACTCAACCGTTCAACAGGATACTCTTAAAAATCCTCCAAATTATGATGATAAGTTTATATTAACAAATCCTCCGTATCTAGCAAGAAATAAGAACAGAGACAAGTCATTGTATGATCAATATGATTGTAATGATCTTTATAAATGTTTTATTCATACTTTGATTACAAGTCAGTGTCGTGGTGGAATCATTATTATTCCATTGAACTTTATTAGTTCAATACGTAAAGCCGATATTGATCTAAGAAAAGCATTTTTCCAAAAATTCCATGTAGAGCTAATAAATATATTTGAAGAACAGGTATTCAACGATACATCCTATACAATTATGTCTATGCTGTTCACTAGTACTCCGTCTGAAAACAAAACAATTGTCAATATTTATCCTTCTAAAAAAGAGATATTGATAAGTTTTGCACAAGAAAATAACTATATGATTGGAGGAGAAATTTATAATTTGCCGAAGCATTCAAACTTTACAATTGAACGCGCGACAAAACAAAACACATGCATGTGCGCTGGTAAGCAGAAAGTGCGCGATGAAACAAAACAATATCTTACAAATATTGTAGTAAAGTGCATTGATGATAGCATAAGTAGCAAATTAGGTTTTAGTGTCGTACATGATGATAAAATATATATAGACGTAACTCCCAACTTAACAGCACGTAGTTATGCCACACTGGTCATTAACAAAAAACTTTCTTTAGAAGAACAACACAATCTTGTTAATAAGCTCAACACCTATATCAATCAACAAAGAGAAAAATATCATTCGTTGTTTTTAACCAATTATCGCGAAAGCAATACAATTGCTAGGAAACGTATATCATTTGATCTTGCATTCAAATTGTG
>JACCDQ010646405.1_pt1 | contig 11635 bp, 5 predicted proteins | sample 7446031 | NCBI WGS metagenome assembly JACCDQ01 (sample SAMN15323442, study PRJNA562643) | freshwater metagenome | isolation source: river surface water | place: USA:Blue River Watershed | collected 2017-08-17
AAGTCATGAGAGCCGTTTTAATTATTGGTGCAGGTCGGTCAGCTTCTTCGCTGATACAGTATCTTTTGAATAAATCTGAGGAAGAACAACTGCATCTTGTAATTGCCGATTTATCCTTAGAACTGGCACAAAAGAAAACCAATAATCATTCTAACGCTACTGCAATTGCCCTGGATATTTTTAATGAAAAAGAGCGAAGAGCAGCCATTGAAAAAGCAGCTATCGTTATTTCGATGTTGCCTGCTCATTTGCATATTGAAATTGCTAAAGATTGTCTTTTATTTAAGAAAAATCTAGTCACTGCTTCTTACATAAGCGATGCAATGCAGGCACTTGATGCTGAGGTGAAAAAGAACAATTTGATTTTCATGAACGAAGTAGGATTGGATCCCGGTATTGACCATATGAGCGCGATGAAAGTGATTGACGAAATCAGGGAAAAAGGCGGAAAAATGCTGTTGTTTGAATCCTTTTGTGGCGGACTCGTAGCTCCTGAATCGGATACCAACCTTTGGAATTACAAATTTACCTGGGCACCGCGTAATGTGGTGTTGGCGGGTCAGGGTGGTGTTGCCAAATTTATTCAGGAGGGTACTTATAAATACATTCCGTACACCAGTTTGTTTCGCCGTACCGAATTTCTTGAAGTAGAAGGTTATGGCAAATTTGAAGCTTATTCCAATAGGGATTCTTTAAAATACCGAAGCATTTATGGACTGGAAGATATTCTCACGCTCTATCGCGGAACGATTCGAAGAGTGGGTTTTTCTAAAGCCTGGAATATGTTTGTGCAACTCGGTATGACTGATGATTCTTATGTTATGGAAGATTCCGAAAACATGAGTTATCGCCAGTTTATGAATTCCTTTTTGCCGTATCATCCTACTGATTCAGTGGAAATAAAAACCCGTTTATTGCTCAAAATCGATCAGGATGACATTATGTGGGATAAACTATTGGAATTGGATTTGTTCAACGATAATAAAATAGTCGGATTGAAAAATGCTACTCCTGCTCATATTCTGGAGAAAATTCTCAGCGATAGTTGGACACTTGAGCCCGATGACAAAGATATGATTGTGATGTATCATAAGTTTGGCTACGAACTCAACGGCAAAAAAGTCCAAATGGATTCCCAAATGGTTTGCTTAGGACAAGACCAAATTTATACTGCCATGGCTAAAACCGTAGGATTGCCGGTTGCTATGGCAACTTTATTAATCCTGAACGGAAAAATAAGAACGCATGGTGTGCAACTTCCTGTCTTGAAAGAAGTGTACTTGCCTGTCCTGGAAGAATTAGAAAAATACGGCATCCGCTTTATAGAAAAACCAATGCCGTATTTAGGATATAATTATTTAAAATAATTTGATTAATTTTTTGTAATAACTGTTATAGGGAGGCTGTAAGAGGTACGAACTTTAGTGCCGTCTTCCAGTTTACCAGGAATCCAATTTTTAAGTTGTGCTAGGCATCTTAATGCTTCTTCACCAGTGCCATAACCAATATCTTTTAATATTCTCGCATTGGTCAAACTGCCATCAGGTTCTATTATAAATTCTACGTAAATTCTGCCGTTAAGACCTTTTTTTTCTGGTACCTTGTAGGTTTTAGCAACGTCCGAGAAGAAATTATCCATTCCGCCAGGGTAGACAGGTTTTTCAAATACTTCACGAGTAGTGTATATTTCATCCTTTGGATCATCTGTAATGTTTGTGCTTATTGCTAATGTATGTCTGACTCTAATTGGTTTTCCGCTGTGTGTTGCTGGATTCCATTTAGGAGATTCTTTTAAAACTCGGATTGCTTCTTCACCCGAACCTAATCCCATATCCTTTAAAATTTTTATATCTGATAAAGAACCATCTTCTTCAACTACAAAAGAGGTGAAAACATTGCCAATTTGGCATCCTGAAGGTATTTTATAATTTTGCTTTAGGTATTCTTTCAGTTTGTCTTTGCCGCCAATGAAAGTAGGCTGCGTGTCGATACCAGAATTTCCGATAATTTGCTGTTTTACTGGGCTGTTTTTTTGGGTATTGATTGTTATTGGCAATGAATACAAAACTCGTACAGCTTTTCCATTTTGTATACCAGGATTCCATTTTGGGCATTCTTTTAGTACTCGTACTGCTTCTTCACCAGTACCATATCCGATGTCTCTTAAAATTTTTATGTCCATTACTGAACCATCTTTTTCGATAATAAAAGTTACATATACTTTTCCTTGTAGTCCTTCAACTTTAGGTGTTTGGAAATTTTTACCAATGAATTTGTAGAATTCGTCAATTCCGCCTGGGAAGGTTGGTTTTACTTCTATTCCGGCAGTACTGTATACTACATCGTCAGATTGTGCCATTGTGTTCTTAGAACTTAGCAAGATTGTGAGTATAAAAAAGATTTTTAAGAGATGTTTGCCTGCTCTCATAGTTGAAGTTTTAATTGATTTAAGAATTGCAATTTTAACAAATAAATCAATACAAAATGTTTTTCGAAGAAACAAAAAATCCGTTTAGTCTTAAAAAAAGATAAACGGATTTTGTTTCTTTTAGCTTAGAGAACTTTGCGAAAAGCTTAGCTGACTCTGCGGTTAAATCACTTCGAAAGTTCTACAAAATACTTATAAAATAAAGGAATGGTTTCTATTCCTTTTAGGTAATTAAAAATCCCAAAATGTTCATTTGGCGAATGAATGGCGTCGCTGTCGAGACCAAATCCCATCAGGATGGTTTTGCTTTTTAATTCTTTTTCGAATAAGGAAACAATAGGAATACTTCCACCGGAGCGAACGGGAATTGCAGGGATTCCAAAGGTTTCGGTGTAAGCCATATTGGCGGCTTTGTAACCAATGCTGTCAATAGGGGTTACATATCCCTGACCGCCGTGATGCGGAGTTACTTTTACGGTAACTGCTGCGGGAGCAATATTGGTAAAATGCTTGGTGAACAATTCGGTGATTTCCTCCCAGTCCTGATTAGGAACCAGTCGCATCGAAATTTTGGCGAAAGCCTTGCTTGGTATCACGGTTTTGGCTCCCTGACCGGTGTAACCTCCCCAAATTCCGTTAACATCCAGCGTAGGACGGATGGCGTTTCTTTCATTGGTCACATAGCCTGCTTCGCCATAAACATCTTTTAAATCCAATGCTTTTTTATAATCTTCAATATCGAAAGGGGCTTTGGCCATTTCGGTTCTTTCTTCCAAAGATAATTCTTCTACTTTATCATAAAATCCCGGAATAGTGATGCGATTGTTTTCGTCGTGAAGCGAAGCAATCATTTTGCTCAGGATATTGATAGGATTGGCTACAGCCCCGCCATACAATCCGGAATGCAAATCTCGGTTTGGACCTGTGACCTCCACTTCAACATAACTTAAACCACGCAAACCGGTTGTGATAGACGGCTGTTGGTTAGAAATCATTCCGGTATCGGAAATCAGGATAACATCGTTTTTAAGTTTTGCTGCGTTGTTTTCGACAAAGTTTTTCAAGTTCACGCTGCCTACTTCTTCCTCGCCTTCAATCATGAATTTTACATTGCAAGGCAGGCAATTATTAGAAATCATGTATTCTACAGCCTTGACATGCATGAACATTTGGCCTTTATCATCACAGGCGCCACGGGCAAAAATGGCTCCTTCGGGATGGATGTCGGTTTTTTTAATAACGGGTTCAAATGGAGGCGAAGTCCAAAGTTCCATAGGATCGGGTGGCTGCACATCGTAATGGCCGTAAACTAAGACTGTTGGTAAATTGGGATCAATTAATTTTTCTCCATATACAATAGGGTAGCCGTCGGTTTCACATATTTCGACTTTGTCACAGCCGGCTTTTGTAAGGCTTTGTTTTATGGCTTCTGAGGTATCAATGACATCCTGAGAGTAAGCCGAGTCGGCACTTACCGATGGGATTTTGAGCAATTCGACTAATTCGTTGATAAAGCGGTCTTTGTTTTGTTGTATATAGTTTTTAATGTCTTTCATCGATTTGGAAGTGTTTTGATACTTTCAAAAATACAAAAAACAGAATAATAATTTTTTTTAATTTTTTGCTTTGAATATTGGAAAGTATCCTTATATTTGCACCCACAATAGCGCGCGGATATGGCGAAATTGGTAGACGTGCCAGACTTAGGATCTGGTGCCGCAAGGCGTGTAGGTTCGAGTCCTATTATCCGCACAAAAAGCTTCTCAATCGAGAGGCTTTTTTTATATCTTTATATTTCAGGTTTTAGGTTGATTTTGACCGTTTTGTCTCTTTTGGTTGCTAATAATTTCTTGGTTTGTGCTTAGTAAATACATCTCGTAAGCAAGCGGTGATATAATTGTTAACAGGATGGGGCAGGATACTTGAGACAGTCTTGTTTAATAATTTTATAAGCTAAACTAAGTTTAAAACGAATAGCTGTAATTTATTTCCAAATAAATTTTAGAATTATATCATTTAACAAATTAATCAATGAAGATTAAAAGTCATTATTTTCCGTTTTTTATCGGAGTTCTATTTTCTTTAAATACTACTGCACAATCAAAGCAGGTTAGTTCTACCTGGCCGGAAATCAAAAATGTAAATAAACCATGGGCAAGATGGTGGTGGATGGGAAATGCGGTAGACAAACCTAATTTAAAATCCAGTTTGATTGATTTTCAAAAAGTGGGTATTGGAGGAGTAGAAATTACGCCTATTTATGGTGTAAAAGGAGAAGAGAATAATTTTATTGATTATCTGTCGCCTAAGTACATGGATATGTTAAACTATACGATTAAAACAGCCGATAGTTTAGGATTACAGGTAGATATGGTTCTCGGTACGGGCTGGCCTTATGGAGGTCCGCAGGTGACACTTCCTTATGCTGCAACTAAATTGGTTGTGGAAAAATATGAAGTTAAAAAAGACGAAGTTTTTAATAAAGAAATAATAGCCAATCCGGAAAAAGAGAAAATACCGGCACAATTATTAGCTGTTGCTGCTTATGGAGCTGATGGTTCTTATGTTGATTTAACGAAACAGTTAAATGGAAATATGCTGAATTGGAAAGCTTTAAATACATCTTACACTTTGTATGCTGTTTTTGCCGGAAAAACAGGGCAGCAGGTAAAACGTGCGGCACCGGGAGGGAAAGGTTATACTTTAGACCATTATTCAGAGGAAGCACTTAATGCTTATGTGGTTCCTTTTGATAAAGCCTTGACGGGATTTGAAGGAAAGTTACGAGCTATTTTTAATGATAGTTTTGAAGTGTATGGTACTGATTTTACGCCACTATTTTTACAGGAATTTGAGAAACGCCGTGGTTATGATTTGAAAAAATACCTGCCACAGTTGTTGAGTAAAGAAGATTCTGAGATTGGTAACAGAGTAAAAAGCGATTACAGAGAAACCATTTCTGATTTATTGTTGAATAAATTTGACGTTCCTTGGACCAAATGGGCGAATGCTAAAAATTTTAAAACCAAGTTACAGGCTCATGGTTCGCCTGGGAATCTGATTGATTTGTATGCTTCGGCGGATATTCCTGAGTGTGAAACTTTTGGCTCCATGCCTTATGATATACCGGGATTTAGACGTGAAATAGAAGATATTCGAGATGGTGATGCTGATCCGGTAATGTTGAAATTCTCTTCTTCGGCGGCTCATATTTCAGGAAAGCCGTTGACTTCATCAGAAACTTTTACATGGTTGCGAGATCACTTTAAAACGGCCTTGTCGCAATGCAAACCGGAAGCAGAAGATTTGTTATTGAACGGAATCAATCATATTTTTCTACACGGTTCAACTTATTCTCCTAAAAAAGCCGAATGGCCGGGATGGAAATTCTATGCTTCGGTAAATTTTAATGCGAATAATTCGATTTGGGAAGATGCTCCGGGCTTATTCTCTTATATAGCTAATTGTCAATCTTTATTACAAGCCGGAAAACCGGATAATGGAACATTGTTGTATTATCCAATTTATGATACCTGGGGGAAAAGTTTAGAGGGGAATTTGTTTTTCCAGTTTAAAATTCATTCCCTAAAAGAATGGTTACACGGAACGCCGTTTTATGCAACAACAGAAAAGCTGATGGAAAAAGGCTATGGTTTGGATTTTATTTCCGACAGCTTTATTGCTCAGGCTACTGTTAAGGACGGTTTGATTGTTTTGCCGGGGAACAGCTATAAAACCTTAGTGGTTCCTAATTGTGATAAAATGCCTTTGGCTACTTTAGAAAAATTAATTGCTTTGAAGAAAGCAGGTGCTAAAGTGATTTTTGAAGGTTTACCAAAATCGGTTCCGGGATTAAATGATTATGAAGTTCAAAATCAAAAATTAGCCAACTTAATTGCGTCTAATAAAATGATGGTTGAGCCGGTAAGTGATGTGTTTAAAGCTTTAGCGGAAGCTAATGAAATGCCGGAAACATTAGTAAATACAGGTTTAAAATTCATTAAGAGGGATTTAAACGGAGAGAAAATTTACTATTTGGTGAATCATACTGCCAAAACTATTGAAGGTTTTATTCCTTTGGCTGTAGCCAATAAAGAAGTGTTGATTCTAGATCCGTTGACCAGAAAAACGGGGAATGCGATTGTTCAAAAACAGGAAGCTGTTACCATGGTAAAATTATGTATTGAATCCGGGAAATCGTTATTTCTTAAGACTGAAAATACAGCTTCTGAAAAACCTTGGAAATATTATAAAGCACAATCGGAACCAATTGCTTTAGCAGGAGAGTGGAATTTGACTTTTGAAAAAGGAGGACCAGCTTTACCGGCTCCGGCAAAAGTAAGTAACTTAGATTCCTGGACTAAAATTAGTCCGGAAGCCGAAGCTTTTTCGGGAACGGCAACTTATACTTTGCAATTTGATAAGCCGAAAGTAGCTGCTAAAAACTGGCAACTAAATTTAGGTGATGTGAGAGAAAGTGCTAAAATATGGTTGAATGGAAAATATATTGGTCCGGCGTGGTCAGTGCCTTTTTCAATTGAATTAGGGAAATTGAAAAGAAGAAAGAACGAATTGAAAATTCAGGTGACGAATCTTTCGGCTAACAGAGTCCGTGATATGGAAATGCACGGAAAAGAATGGAAAATATTCTACGAAATCAATATGGTAGATAAAGATTATAATAAATTTGATGCTACAAAATGGGCCCCGATGCCTTCGGGATTAAAAGGTCCGGTTACGATTACACCGTTAAAGAACGAAAAGAATTAAGTAATCTTTTGATTTTTTTACAATAAAAAACTTCCTAAGTACTCTTGTGAATGGAGTCGCTTAGGAAGTTTTTCTTTTATAAAATATTAGTCTTTTTTAAACCATTTTGTGTCTTTCATGTTTTTGCTCGAACGAACAATAATGGAATTAGATAAGTCGCCTTTAACGTCCAGTTGCGGAGCGGTTTTTGTTTTGAAATTGATTTGGTCGAAAACAATGTTTCGCGCATCCAGGAAATATAAAGTAGCATCTTTCGCAGTAATATCGATGTTTTTGAAAGTGGCATTTTGAAGATCCTGAGCATTAAATAATTCGCTGCAATTTACAGTAGCGTTTTCAATAGTTAAATTAGTTACCGGGGTTTCAGGAATTCCTAAAACTTTTACGAAAGTCGTGCAGTTTTCGATAATAATATCTTTGATGCTAATGTTGCTGAATTTTGGTGTCAGTTTATTGATAGCTCTGGCAGGTAAACGATCGGCAAGGTCACCTACACTGCCTGAAGAACCTAGCATGTCCCATTTAATGGCTGTTTGGTCAAGATTCATTCTGATGCGCTCGTAAATTAGGTTTTCTCCGCCACCACCGCGAGATCTTCGGGTTTTGAATCGGATACCAACACCTGAATCGTTAAATACACAGTCATGAACGTAAAGATTACGAATCATTCCCGCAGTTTCACTACCGCAGGTAATTCCTCCATGTCCTTTTAGAGCCAGACAATAACGAACCACAACGTTTTCGGTAGCTTTGTTAACTCTGATGCCATCTTCACCTCTTCCTGCTTTCATTGTAAAACAATCATCTCCTGTACTTAAATTACAATATTCTATTAATACATTTTTGCTGGATTCAATGTCAATTCCATCTCCGCGTTGCGTGTTTACCGAATTTACTGTTATTCCGCGGATAATTACATTGTCGCAATAAATAGGGACAATATTCCAAAAAGCCGAATTTTCTAATGAAACTCCTTCGATGTACACTTTTTTACAATTGATAGGCGAAATAAACATAGGAGGAAAAATCCAGTTTTGTTGCTTTCCGTCAACAATGCGTTCGGCTACAGGAGTATTGGGATTAATAACATTGTCAATCACATCTTTTGTTAAAATATTATCACGGATGGAACCTTTTTGAGGACCTACTAATTTTCCGTTTCCGGTTATGGCAATGTTTGTAGCACCATTTGCATAAATACAGGCTCCTAAGGACATTACTTCGATTCCTTCGATACGGGTAAAAACCACAGGAAGGAAATCTTTTATTTCGCCACTAAAAACTAACTGTGCATCATTTTCTAAATGAAAATTAATGTTGCTTTTTAGTTGGATTCTTCCGGTCATCCATTTTCCGTTAGGTACAACAATCGTTCCGCCGCCTTTTACTGTTAATTCGTCAATAGCTTTTTGAATTACAGTAGTGTTTAATTCGGTTGCGGATAATGTTAGTGTGATTGTTTCAGAAGGGAATGTAGGTTTTACAAAATGGATGGTTTTAAAAGGAGCTTTTACAGCTTTGATTTCGGCAGAAAGCATTTTTACTCCTACCTCGTTTGCGGTTGGGATAGCTGCTTTAGGTGTTAGGTCTAAGTTTTTATTGGTCTTGCAACTCCATAATGTTAGAATTGTTAAACAAATTGCTGTTATTGTTTTTAATTTCATTTTGTTGAATTTGATTCTTTTTATGTGGTTTCTGTTCCACAAAAAGCATGCTAGTTTATGAGCTGTAAAAGTACTATTTTATCAATCAATTGCCCAAATGTATGGTTTATAGGGTGTTTTGCTGTGTCTATTTAATTGAGTTTTTTAGGAATATTGTGCTTTGACTTTAAAAACTAATTATTAATTTTAATTTAGCAGGATGCAACAGGATGGAAAGTAGTGTTTTCAACGTTATTTTTACCAGATTGTTTTTATTTTAGATATAAAGGGAAGAATTATTGTTAATATAAAAAGAGGATATAATGAAAAAATTGCTTTTAATTTTTACATCTGTGTTGTTATCCAATTCTGTTTTGAACGCACAAGGCGCTTTTGATAAAAAGCAGGTATTGGCCCAAATGGAATTGGCTAATAAATATTTTATGGACAAGTGGCCGGACACAGGCAAAACGATTGTTACCAATAAAGAGCGTCCAAGTAACATTTGGACTCGTGGTGTGTATTATGAAGGATTAATGGCTTTGCATGAAATATATCCGAAAGAAGCTTATTATAAATATGCTTACGATTGGTCAGAATTTCATAAATGGGGATTTAATGGAGGAAACACGACTCGTAATGCCGATAATTACTGTGCAGCACAAACCTATATTGACTTGTATAATTTAGCTCCTGATGCCAACAAATTAAAAAATACAAAAGCTAACATTAATATGTTGCTAAATACACCACAAAATAACGACTGGTCTTGGATTGACGCCATTCAGATGGGGATGCCTGTTTTTGCAAAAATGGGGGTTTTAGAGAAAGACAATCGTTATTTTGAGAAAATGTACGACATGTACATGTTTTCTCGAAATCAACATGGTGACCACGGATTGTTTAATCCAAAAGACGGATTATGGTGGCGTGATGCTGATTTTGATCCTCCTTACAAAGAGCCAAATGGAGAAGATTGTTACTGGAGCCGTGGAAATGGTTGGGTAATTGCTGCTTTGGCAAAAGTATTGACTATTATTCCTGAAAATGCACCGCACAGAGAACAATATGAAAAAGATTTAAAAGCTATGGCAAAAGCTTTAGTGCCTATTCAAAGAGCAGACGGTTTCTGGAATGTTAGTTTACATGATCCAACTAACTTTGGAGAGAAAGAAGCATCTGGAACTTCGTTGTTTGTTTATGGAATTGCTTATGGAATTAACAGCGGAATTTTAGATAAAAAAACGTATTTACCAGTTGTTGAAAAGGCCTGGAAAGCATTGACTGCAGAGAGTTTACATAAAGATGGATTTTTAGGATTTTTACAATCTACAGGGAAAGAACCAAAAGATGGGCAACCGCTTACTTATGATAAAATCCCTGACTTTGAAGATTATGGATTGGGATGTTTCTTGTTGGCAGGATCTGAAATTTATAAAATGAAATAAAACTGTTTTCTTGAATTGAAAATAGGATTAAAAGGGAAGTCGAACAAGCTTCCCTTTTTAATGAAAAATAATCTCCATGTTATTAATTCGTATGATTATGAAATATAGAATTTTACTCGTCTTCATTTTTTTAAATAGCTTTCTTTTGTCGGCTAAAGAATTTTATGTTGCTCCACAAGGTAACGATGCTAATGATGGGACTTTGGCAAAACCGCTTGAAACCATAAAAAGGGCTCAGGAATTAGCCAGTTCAGGTGATGTGGTTTATATAAGAGGTGGGCATTATACTATGCGTGAGGAACAAATTGCACAAAAGAAAGGTATTTGGGCTTATGTTACTAAATTAGATAAAAATGGAATTTCGTATTTGGCTTATAAAAATGAAATTCCTGTTTTTGATTATAAAAATATCAAACCTAAGGATTGTCGTGTTATTGCTTTTATGGTTCAAGGCGATAAAATTCATATCAAAGGTGTCGAAGTTGTGGGAGTTCAGGTTACGATACAAAAACATACTCAATCGGAATGCTTTGAAGTGCGCGGTAGCAATAATACATTGGAACAATTAAAAATGCACGATAATATGGCTATTGGGGTTTATATGCTTAGTGGTTCCAATAATCTGATTTTAAATTGTGATGCTTACAATAACTGGGATTCGGTTTCTGAAGGAGGAAAAGGAGGAAATACCGATGGTTTTGGATGTCATTTGCAAAAAGGAAGTATTAATAATGTTCTGAGAGGCTGTCGTGCCTGGTTTAATAGCGATGATGGTTTTGATTTGATTAGTAATGCCGAGCCAGTACTAATTGAAAATTGTTGGGCCTTTTATAATGGATATTCATCTGGATTTATAGGTCGTGCTGATGGAAATGGATTTAAGGCTGGAGGATATGGGAAAGGGAATAGACCTTATAATGATATCCTGGAAAATTATACGCCAATACCTAAGAATACAATCCGTTTTTGTCTGGCTGTTAAAAACAAACAGAGCGGATTTTATGCGAATCATCATTTAGAAGGGAATTATTGGTACAACAACACGGCATATTTAAATAAAAGAAATTATAATATGGTGAATTGCCTGGCGTTAAACCCGACAGATTTTGGTACTGATGGGTCAGGATGGAATCACGAAATGGTTAATAATTTAGGTTTTGAGGCTACTTCGGCAGAATTACCCGATATTGATAAATCGCGTTGTGTATTGAAAAATAATTATTTTGATTTAAAAGTTTCAGTCACCAAAGCTGATTTTTTAAGTCTTGATGAAAAATTATTGATGGCTCCAAGGCAGGCTGATGGCAGTCTGCCTAATACTGATTTTTTAAAATTGGCTCGTGCAA
>JACCDQ010025307.1_pt1 | contig 11632 bp, 7 predicted proteins | sample 7446031 | NCBI WGS metagenome assembly JACCDQ01 (sample SAMN15323442, study PRJNA562643) | freshwater metagenome | isolation source: river surface water | place: USA:Blue River Watershed | collected 2017-08-17
CCCGAGGCGACGCCCCAGGGTGGACCGCTGACGCCGGGCCTCACCGCCCCTGCTGCAGGCGCCTCCGGCACCCCCGGCGCCCAGGCCGCCTGAGGACTGCGCACATGCCCAGGCCTGTCGGTCCGCGCACGCTCGGTGCGCTGGAGGCTGCCTTCGAGGCGGGGGATGCGCCGCGCCTGGTGCGCGGCGTGCTTGCGCTCGCCCGCGCCGGTCACGCCGACGTCTTGCGGCTGCTGTCGGACCACCCGTTCTACGACGACTGGCTCGACGCCGTGCACGCGGGCGCGGCCTCGTACTTCGAGGAGGCGCGAGGCCGGCTCTACGTGGTGGGCAACCCCTCGCAGAACGGCTTCTACAAGCTCGGCAAGACCCGCCTCTCGGCGCTCGAGCGGCTGGCCGCTCTCAACAACGAGGCCGTGGTCGGCACCTTCGTGCTGGTCGCCGACTATCCGGTCCACGACCGGCACTTCCTCGAACGCGCGGCCCATCGGGCGCTGTCGCACCTGCCGCGGCACAAGGAGTTCGTCCACGGGCGGTGGCAGGAGCTGTGCGCCGCCATCGAATCCGTCGTGAGCCTCGACCGGGAACGCCTGCGCCAGGCCGGGCTCTGGAGTGCAGTGCCCGACGAGTCGCTTCGTGCCGGCCCGGGCGGACCTGTGATGCGTCCGCCGGGCGGCTGAGCGCTCGGCACCCGGCGCGAGAGGCGCTGCGGTTTCCCTTCGATTTCACCCTCGAACCGATTCAAGGAGCTCCCTCGAATGAGTGCTTTCAATGTGTCGCCCACGCCCGGCCTCGAGCAGGCCCGCCCGGACGCGGGTGAGTCGCCGCCGACCGCAGTCCTGGCCACGAGCGGCCCGAGTAGCCCGAGAGGCCTGAGCGCCGAGTCGCCCTCGTGCAGCGGCACCTGTCCTTCCTGCGGCGCCTGGGTGTCGCCGGCCAACCCCAGTCCGTGCCAGCAGGAGCGCTGCCACGCGTGGCGCGCGAACTGACCGACGCCTCGAGGAGGGCCCCCGCGCCTCAAGGCGCGGTCAGGCCGCCTGACCACCAGGGTGCGGGTCGCTCGCTACAGGGAGTCATCAGGACACATTCTTCAGAGAGGACTCCCCATGACCCCCCACACCACCCACGACGCCCCCTCGCTCGCCCTGCTGGCGCTCGAGCCCCTTCGCGCACTCTTCGAGTTCGCCCACGGCAAGCTCGCTCCGCGCCATGAACTGCCCCGCGGCGACGGCCACCCGGTCATCGTCTACCCGGGGCTCGCGACCAACGGGCTCGCGACCGCGCATCTGCGCACCGCGCTCGAGGAGCTCGGGCACGCCACCTACGACTGGGAGCACGGCCTGAACCGCGGCCCCCAGGACGAGCTGGACGCCTGGCTCGAGCAGCTCTCCGAGCAGCTGCACGCGCTCACCGACCTGCACGGCGAGCCGGCGAGCCTCGTGGGCTGGAGCCTGGGCGGCATCTATGCCCGGGAGCTCGCCAAGCGCTTTCCCGACCAGGTTCGCCAGGTCGTGACGCTGGGCACCCCGTTCGCGGGCAGCCCCGCGTCCACCAACGCCGGCAAGCTCTTTGCGCTGCTGAACGGCCAGGAGGTCGTCGTCGACGAGACGCTTCTTGCCCGGTTGCGTGAAGCGCCGCCCGTGCCCACGACCTCCATCTACTCCCGCACGGATGGGGTCGTCGCCTGGCAAGGCTGCGTGCAGCCCAACGGCCGCAAGCGCGAGAGCATCGAGGTCCCCGCAAGCCATCTGGGCCTCATCGCCCACCCGCAGGTGCTGCACATCCTGGCCGACCGGCTCGCCCAGCCCGCCGGTCGCTGGAAGCGCTACGACCGCTGAGCCGTCGCCTTCTGCCACCGCGCAGACGCTGCATCCTTCCGCCGCCCGGCTTCATGCCGGGCGGCTTTTTCCTGTGCGATTGCCGGAACATCGGTGGCGCTCGGCTATCAAACTTTATAGATGACCGCGCCGACCTTTCTCGCCCTCCTGTCCGTACCCTGGCTTGGCGCCATGGTCGCGCTCGCCCAGCCGTTCGGCGAGCTGGTGCTGGCGTTGAACGCGGGCGCGGGGCTCGTGTTCTGCCTGGACAAGCTCCAGGCCGTGGCCCGGCGCACCCGGGTGCCGGAGCTCGCGCTGCATGTCGTGATGCTCGTTGCGCCGGCGGGCGCCAGCCTCGGACGGCGGCTCGCCTCGCACAAGACGCTGCACGCGAGCTTCGATGCGAGCGCGGTCGCGGGCTTCGCCTGCGGCGCGGCACTGCTGCTCGCCCGCTGAACCCCGACCCTCGACGTCTCACGCACCGAATCCACCGGACCCTTCGAATTCTCGACTTCTTGAGCGACTCCTCATGACCCCCGACAACGGCTCCCACCTCATCCTGTGCACCAGCTACGGCGAGCGCTCCGCACATGCCTGCTCGATGGACAACGCCCGTGCGCTGCTCGCGCAGCACCTGGGCACGCTCGACGCCGAAGTGCTCGAGTGCGCGAGCGTCCTGGCGGGCACCGCGGCCAGCCCGGCATATCTCGTGAGCAGCGAACTCGTCGCGCGTGCGCTGCAGGAAGTCGCCGAGTCGGCGGCGGGCGCAGCCGCACCGAAGCTGCGTCGCCTGCTGCACGGCGCACCGCCCAAGGACGCCGGCACGCCGGACGCCCGCCCCGAGGTGACGGTCAGCGCCGAGATGAAGGATGCGCTCGCCCTGTGGGCCTTCAAGGCCGGGTTGACCGCGCATCAGCTGACCGCAGACCACGCCAGCACGCTGGTTGCGGCGCAGCCGATGCAGCTCGCGTTTCTCGCGCCGCTCCTCGAGCGCGCCGGCAACCGGGCGCTGCGCTTCACGCCCAACTACATCCTGGACGGTGCCGCCGAGCTCAAGCAGCTGCAGACCGGGCAATGGAAGCCCACCGCGCTCGAGCACCGCGTGGTCGGCCGCTACCTCGAGTTCATCAACAGCTGGCTCGTGGACACCTCCGACGTGCGCTACGACGTTATCGAGCTCCAGGCCTCGGTGAGCTGAGCCCGTCCTGCCCGGTTCGTCGCCCCGTCCTGGGGTGCCGCGACCGGGCCAACCCCTGTGCAGTCATGACTCGTCGTACCGTCGTCTTCTCCTTTCTCGGCACCAAGCTCGATGCCGGTCTCACCGACCGGCGATGGGAGCGCTGGCGCCCGAACGTGGCGCTCGTGGGGCATGCGTCGTTTCCGGTGTCGGAGCTGGTGCTCTTCACCACGAGCGATGCGCACCAGGCCACGCTGGAACAAGTGCGCGAAGACGTCGCGCAGGTGAGCCCGATGACGCAGGTCCGCGAGGCGCGTCTCGCGCTGGACGACCCGTGGGACTTCGCCGCAGTCTACGCGCGGCTGCATGACTTCTGTCGCGCCCAGTCGTTCGAGGACGACGTCGACTACTACGTGCACCTCGCCACGGGCACGCACGTGGCCCAAATCTGCCTCTTCCTGCTGACCGAGGCGCGCTACTTTCCGGGCCGCTTGCTCGAGAGCTTCAGCCACGGGGCCAGCGAAGCCTGGCGGGGCTCGACCAAGGTCATCGACCTCGACCTCGCGTCCTACGACCAGCTCGCCTCGCGCTTTCGCATCGAGCGCGACGAGGCGACGAGCCTGCTCAAGGGCGGTATTCGCACGCGCAACGCGGCCTTCAACGCGCTCATCGAGCGCATCGAGAAGGTGAGCCTGCGCTCGGATGCACCGATGCTTCTCACCGGACCGACCGGGGCGGGCAAGAGCCAGCTCGCCGAGCGCGTGCACGCCCTGCGCCGGGCCCGCCGGCGCATCTCGGGCGAGTTCGTCGAGGTCAACTGCGCGACGCTGCGGGGCGACAACGCGATGTCGGCGCTCTTCGGGCACCGCAAGGGGGCCTTCACCGGGGCGCTCGCCGACCGTGCGGGCCTCCTGAAGTCCGCCGACGCCGGCACGCTCTTCCTGGACGAAATAGGCGAACTCGGCCTCGAGGAGCAGGCAATGCTGCTGCGGGCGCTCGAGACCGGCCGCTTCGTGCCGCTGGGCGCCGACCGCGAGGTCGAGAGCCGCTTCGTGCTGCTGGCAGGCACGAATCGCGACCTGCGGCAAGCCGTTCGCGAGGGGCGCTTTCGCGCCGACCTGCTCGCCCGACTCAACTGCTGGAGCTTCGAGCTGCCGGGGCTGGCGGCCCGCATCGAGGACCTGGAGCCCAATCTCGACTACGAGCTCGCCCAGGCGAGCGCACGGCTGGGCGTCAATGTCACGATGAACGAGGAGGCCCGCCGCGCCTACCTGGAGTTCGGCCTGCGGCACGCCTGGCCGGGCAACTTCCGGGACCTTGCTGCCAGCGTGCTGCGACTGGCGACGCTAGCTGACGGCGGTCGCATCACCGCAGCCGACGTTGTGCAGGAGCGCGCAGCCCTGGAGGCCTCGTGCCCGCTCGCGGCGCCCCCGGCCACCGCGGGGCAGCGGGCGAGCCGGGTGCTCGGGGCACGCGCAAGCGAGTTCGACCCCTTCGAGCTCGCGCAGCTGGAGGCGGTGCTGGCCGTCATCGAGCAGTCGGACTCGATGGCGCACGCCGGACGCACGCTCTATGCGGTGTCGCGCTTGAAGAAGCGCTCGAGCAACGACTCCGACCGCCTGCGCAAGTACCTGGCTGCCTTCGGGCTCGACTTCGCCCAGACGCGAGCGGCCCTCCTGGTCGACTGAGAGCCCCCTCTTTCACGCCGGGCGGGGTCGGTCGGGTGGCTACACGTCTGAAACACCTGCCCGACTTTCCGAGCCCATTTGAATGAACACGTCTCGCCTGCTTCGCGGACTGGCTGCCGTCCTTGCCCTGGCGGCCGGCGCCGCATCGTCCCAAACCTTCACGGTCCGGGTCCCGATGGTCACCGTGGCTTTCACGCCGCAGGTGCAGACTTACGACTTCGGCACGGTGGCCGTCGGCAGCCGTCCGATTCGAACCTTCCAGTTCATCAACAAGAGCACGTCCCCGCTCGTGCTCAACTCGACCACCGCCACCGGAAAGGCCGTGGTCGATGCGAACAACTGCCCGTCGACGCTCGCCGCGGGCGCCGCGTGCCAGGTGACGGTGGCGCTCCCCGTGACGGCCGAAGGCAGCCTGTCCGGAGACGTGCGCATCCTGACCAACGGCTCCACCACGCCTGAAATCCTTCGCGTGAGCGCGCAGGGCGCTTCGGGCCTGAGTGTGCTCACCGTCACGCCCGGCTCGGTCGCCTTCGGGGAGGTCTCCGTGGGCACGCAATCGCCCGCCAGTACCCTGACCCTGAAGAACACCACCGCCGCGGAGCTGCGCCTGGGTTCGCTCTATCTCGGCGAGAACAGCGCCTACTTCGCGCTCTCCTCGACCTGCCCCTCCGAGCTCGCGCCCGGCCAGAGCTGCACGGTTTCGACGCGCTTCACGCCTCGCCTGGTGGGGGCGACGCAGGCCCGCATCGTCCGGGACCTGGATGACGGCACGCAAGTCTACGTGGCCTCCGTGTCCGGCGTCGGGGTGCGCGCCGAGGCCACCTGGACGATGTCCCAGGCCACGTTCGTGGACGTGCCCGTCGGCCGCAAGTCTGATGTCCAAGAGCTGGGCCTCACCAACACCGGCCGGGGGCCGCTGCTCATCCAGCGTCTGGCCATCGGCGGCAGCAGCGCCTTCGCGCTGGAAGGGCATACCTGCGGCACCGAGCTGGCCGCGGGCGCCTCCTGCGTGGTGCGCATCACGGTGACGCCTCCCGACGCCTCGGTGCTGTCGGCCAGCCTGATGCTCGAATCGACCGCGCTGGAATCCCGCTCCTCGGTGGTGCAGCTCTACGCCCGTCCGGCGGTGCCTCAGGCCATCCTCACGGTGACGCCTACGTCCGTCGCTTTCGGCGACGTTCCGATGGGCTCGACCAGCCCGACCAAGACCGTGACGCTCACCTCCGCGGGTTCGACCTCGGTCGGGGTGTCCGGCTTCTCGCTCAGCGGTCTGAACGCGTCCGAGTTCACCATCGTGAACGCCACGCAGTGCACCGGGCTGCTCGCACCCAACACGAGCTGCACGCTGCAGCTCACCGCGCGCCCGGGGTTTGCCACCAATCGCAGCGCCACGCTCAACATCACCTCGACCTCCGCCCAGGCGGTGGCTCCGGTCGCGCTAAGCGCGCGCGGCGTGCAGGGTACGCTGCTCGCCTCGCCCGTGCCGGTGGCCTTCGGTGATGTGCTGCTCGGCGAGCGCCCGAGCCGCACGGTCACGCTGACCAACAGCGGCTCGGCCCCGCTCACCGTGCAGACGCCTTCGGTGAGTGGCTCGAACGCAGCGCTCTTTTCGGTCTCGGGCTGTGCCGGCCAGACGCTGCAGCCGTCGGGCTCGTGCACGCTCACGGTCCAATACGCACCGGTTACGACCGGCATGCACACCGCAACGCTCTCGCTGCCCAGCAGCGGCTCGAACCCAGGCTACGCCATCGCGTTGTCGGGCACCGGCAAGACGCCCCCGCAGGGTGGCACGCTCTCCGAGTTCGCATGCCCGGCTTGGTCCCAGTACAACGAGACGGTGAGCTGCACCGCGACGCTCACCAATACCGCCTCGGCGGCGCTTTCCGTCACCGGTGCGACCCGCACGAACACCGCGTTCACGCTTGCCCACACCTGCGGCACGAGCGTCGCCGTGTCGGGTTCGTGCACGGTGACGGTCACCGTGCCGACCGGCACCTGGACGAGCGGCTCGCCGTCGGCCCGCACGCTCGCCACGGACGTGACGCTTGCCACCGGTGCCGGCGCGCTCACCCGCACCGCCACGGTCAAGGCCGATACTTCCCAGCTCAGCTTCACCGTGAAGGCCTATTCGCCCGTCGAGGCCGGCACGGCGAGCACCGTGACCCACGTGCTCACCAACAGCGGCAAGTTCCCGGTGAGCCTGACCGGAGTGCCTTCGCTCACCCAGGTCTCGCCTCTGGGCAAGCTGACCACCGGCGCGACGAACTGCACCGGCACGCTCGCCTCCGGCCAGAGCTGCAACGTCGAAGTGCGCTGTGACGCCACGACCGCCAACGCGGCGGGCACGTACTCGGCGCAGCTCAACGCCGCGGGCAGCAACTACGCGAGCGCGCAGGCCGCCCTCGGCTGCCCGGTGTTCATCAACGTGCAGGCCTCCAACTTCTCCATCACGCCCAATCCGACCGATTTCGGCTCCGTGGCGGTGGGGCTCACCGCGCAACGCGTCCTCACGCTCGAGAACAAGAACCTCGCGCCCATCGCGCTGTCGTCGCTCAGCTTCGTGGGTGGCCAGGCGGGCGACTACCGCCTGTCGGGGAGCTGCCCCACGGTGCCCGCCCGCATCGGTACGACCCCGGGCCGCTGCACGGTGACGGTCTTCTTCACCCCGGGCGCCGAAGGCCTTCGCCAGACGTCGCTCGAGGCCGTCTCCAGCAGCCTCGGGCTGCGCGCGAGCGCGGCGCTGTCGGGCACCGGCGGCCTCGCCGTGCTGGCTGCTGCACCGGTCCAGTTCGGCTCGGTGGCCGCCAGCGGCTCTTCGGTCCAGCCCCTCGCCATCACGAACCAGGGTCCCTTTGGCGTGACGCTTCCCGCAGCGTCCGGCTGGGTGATGTCGGGTGCCAACGCATCCGAATTCAGCATCGCACCCAATGGCTGCGAGCAGAAGTACCTGAGCATCAGCGCCACGGGCAACCAGTGCTCGCTCAACGTCACCTTCAAGCCCACCTCGGCCGGCCCGAAGTCCGCCACGCTCACCGTCACGACGCCCCAGGCCCGGGTGCTGGCGGTCCCGCTGTCCGGCAGCGCCACGACTGCGCCCGCTCCGATTGCGAGCATCGGCGCGCTCACCTGCACGAGCCCTGTGGCGGTCGGCAGCACGACGACCTGCTCGGCCACGCTCACCAACCGGGGCAACGCCACGCTGTCGATGCCCGACGCGCCGCTCCTCGGCATGAACACCGACCCGGCCAACGTGAGCGGCACCACGCTTCCCGCAGGGGTGGTTCGTGGCGCCCGCTGCGGAGGCAGCACCCTCTCGGCCCTGGCGGCAGGAGGTTCCTGCACCTACGCCTTCTCGATGACCGTTCCGAACGCAGGCGCCAACACGGTGCACCTGCGCCAGGGGTTCACCGGTGTCTCGCCGGTGGCGACCTCGGTCCAGGTCCAGGGCCTGCAGCCCGCGCTCACGCTCACGACTCAGAACCATCCGACCACTCAGGCGGGCGACACGTCCTACGTGACGCACCGGCTCACCAACACCGGCGCCGTTGCCGTGACGCTGACGAACGTGGGCTCCGCAGCCGCCAGCGTGAGCGGCACGCCCGCGCTCGGCTTCGCCGGAACGCCGGCGGGTGGCAAGGCCTGCCCGGCCGTGCTTGCGGCCGGCGAGTCGTGCGACCTCGCCACCCGGTGCCTCTCGGCGACGCCCGGCACGTTCAACGCAACGCTCACCCTGACCACCCGGGTGAATGGCACCAATCCGAGCGGACCGGTCAGCTGCACCGTGGCCGGGCCGTCCTTCGAAGTGGCTCCGGCGGGGCCGCTCACCACCTCCGCGGGCGGCTGGTCCAACTCGGGCAACTACCTGCGCGTGACCAACACCGGCACCGGTCGCATCAGTTTCTATGGCGCGTACGCCGGCGACACGAACTGGACTATGAGCGTGGACAGCCGCAACACGGCCCATTGCCGCGCCGGGCTGTCGATGGACCCGGGAGCCTCCTGCCTCGTGTTCAGCATGCTGAGCAACGGCGCGCCTGACAGCCAGTACTCGGCGCTGCAGCGCATTCGCGTCTCGGCGGGAACGCTGCAGCTCGACAAGACCTACCAGGACCGCATCCAGACGTACGGCGTGGCCGTAAGCGCCACGACGCCCTTCACGAATGCGCAGGTCGGCACCGCCCAGGAGGCCGTCTTCACGGTCACCAACCGCGCGCCGTACCCGGTCATGTCCGTGACGCCCGCGCTCTCGAGCACCACGGGCGGCTTCACGCTGACGAGCCACACCTGCTCGAACGGACTGACTGCCGCCGGCCAGGCCAACTCGAGCTGCACGGTCCGGGTGTCGCTGCTGCCCACGACCGTGGGCCCTCGCAGCACGCAGCTGCGCATCACGGGCGCCTACGGGCAAATCGTGAACGGCGCCATCCAGCCCAGCGTGCGCTCGGGTGTGCAGGGTTACGCCGACATCAGCCTCACCGCCGTGGCGCCCAAGCTCACCGTGACCACGATGCCCCATTCGGCGGTCACCGCCGGCCAGAGCTCGAACGCCACCCACACCGTGCGCAACGACGGCGTGGCGAACGTGACGCTCACCTCGGTGGGTGCGTCCCCCACGGTCTTCACCGTCACGGGCGGCACCTGCTCGGCAGGCTACGTCCTGGCGCCCGCCGCCAGCTGCACGGTCACCACCCGGTTCACGCCGTTGAGCTCGAGCGCGGCGCTCACGACCGGCACGCTCACCGTCGTCTCGCCGGGGGTGAGCGGCTCGGGCCCCCTGTCCGGCCCGCGCCTGATGGAAGGCCCGGTCTCGGTCACCGTCGATGACGCTCGCACCTACATGATGGCGGGCTCCAGCACCACGTTCTCCACCACGGTAAAGAATGGCTCCTCCGGCTACGCCCAGGTGACGCTGGCCACCCGGCTGTGGGCGACCGACGGTGCCGCGCTCACCGCCTCGGGTCTGCTCACCTGCCCGGCGCGCGCGACCCTCGCCGAGTGCTCGGTCTCGGGCGCCAACGCGACGCTGCGCCTCGCCCCCTACCAGTCGATGGTGCTCACGCAGATGGCCACGGCCGGAGCCACGGCCGGCAAGCTCAACGCCTCGGCGAGCATCGACGTGCGTGACGTGGTCGACAGCACCGCTTCGGACAACTACGCCGAGAACAGCACCGACGTGCAGTTCCTGCGCGCTGACGTCTCGGTGGCGGTGACGCCGTCCAGCCGCACGCTGGGGCTGGGCGCGGCCGGCGAGCTGAGCGTCACGGTCACGAACCAGTCCTACGTGGGCTCGGAGACCGCCGCGAACGTGGTGGTGTCGATGTCGGCCTCCTCCAGCACCTCTGCCGGCTCGGCCAGCGCCGCGCTGCAGGGGCTGGTGTGCAACTCCGTGACCGGGGGTGCCAGCTGCGCGGGCGGACCGACGCTCACGCTGCCGCCCCGCGGCTCGGTGGTGCTCACGCTGCCCTACACGATGAGCAACGCGGCAGGTACCGCCCTGGTCACCGTGCGCGCGACGCAGCAGAGCGACCGGATTTCCGACCCCAACCCTGCGAACAACTCGGCGAGCGCAGCGTTGACCGTGTCGGCGGACGCGCCCATCTACAAGCGGTGCATGTTCTCCAGCGGCCGCACGCTTCCCTCGATGGGTCAGTACAAGGGCAACGTCTACGGCGGCTCGAGCCCGATGAGCCTCATCGACAACCTCAACGCGGTGCTCTTCACCGGCTACGAGACGGTCTCCACCAGCTACACCTTCCTGGGCAAGACCTACTCGCTGCCGCACGTGAAGGTGCCGGCGAGCGGCCAGGTGCGCTGGGTCGGCTCCAACGTCCCGCTGTCCGACCTGCATGTCGTGCAGACGGAGACCACGACGAGCTCCAACGGCCTGAACCGCTACAAGCCCTACGAGTACTCCCTGCTGCTCAACCGCAAGGCGCCGGTCATTCCAGTCGCGCAGGTGCTCGCCAACGGCGTGTGGACGGACTCGGCCTACAGCTGGTTCTGCGGCACGAGCTACTGCCGCCACCCGGACGTGCCGCGTCCCTCGGTCATCCTTCGCAACAGCAAGGTGCTGACGAAGAACGAGCGCGTGGGCAACTCCTACGTGAACAGCGCCTGGGTCGAGTGGGAGCCGGCGGCCAACATCTTCTCCACCTGGGAGTCGGACTCCGCGAGCTGGCCGGGTCGCTTCAACATGTTCCATGACACGGTGATGGCCGACCAGATGACGACCTACCGCAGCTGGCCGCGAGGCCTGCGCCAGGAGACGCGTCACGACACCGCCGCCACCGGCGCCCAGACCGGACTGCCGATTCGTCAGACGTGGGTCGAGGCCTCTCCGGGCCAGAGCTGCCAGCATCCCGAGGCCGTGCGCATCGAGTACAAGCAGCCGCAGGCCTATTCCGGAACGCCTGCCGCCAACGAGCACTACGTCGTGAACGGCTACAGCAAGTGGCGCCCGATTATGGGCACCTTCTGAGCGCAGTCTTCAGGTAGGACGGCCTGAAACAGGAACGCCCCGGGTTGAGCCCGGGGCGTTTCTCACTTCTCAGGGCGACCGGTGCGTTCCGGCCGGGGCAGCCACAGCAGCCAGCCGCGCAGCAGAAGCGGCGTGCCTCGCCGCGCACGACGGGTCGCGAGCGTCCGTGCAGCCCGGGCCCGGTACCCGAGAAAGTCGCTGAGCGGCCGGTCCGCAAGATGCACGGCCTCGGCAAAGGCCGCCTCGAGCTGTGTGGCGGTACACCCGGCGTGCAGCGCAAACCAGTCAGCACGAACCTCTTCGATGAGCGCACGGGCCCGCTCCTGGGTTGCCAGGAAGTGCACGAGCAATCCGGCGCAGCCCAGGGCCGCGAGCGCGCCGCTGAGCACCGTGCCCTGCCATGCGACCACCCCCACGGCGAGCGCCATCGCGGGCAGGTGAAGGGGTAGGGCCTGGAGACGATGGTCCGACC
>JACCDQ010615384.1_pt1 | contig 11632 bp, 14 predicted proteins | sample 7446031 | NCBI WGS metagenome assembly JACCDQ01 (sample SAMN15323442, study PRJNA562643) | freshwater metagenome | isolation source: river surface water | place: USA:Blue River Watershed | collected 2017-08-17
ATTCATAAATGCCCGTTGTGCTTCTAACTCAATGCGTTTAATTTCTAGGGCATTACGGTCACTTGCAATTCTTAATGCTTCTTTAGCTGATGCAATACGCTTATCTTCAGCAGATTGTTCTGTATATCCACCTGCCTTTGTTAAATCACGCTTTGGTGCTTCAGGCTTAGTTGACTTTGGTTTGCCTGTACCCTCAAATGTAATACCCTCACCCATTGGGTTATTAGGGTCAAAATTAATTGTACCGCCTTCTTCTTTGAACTCTTTGTATCTGTCAGCTAATGTTAAGAAGTCATTAATCAATGCTGACATTGGCTGTATCAACTTAACAACAAAATAGAACATTGAACCAACAGCTTTTTGGATGTTATCCCACGCTTCAGCACTAGTTTGAATCGCCTGAACCAAATCAGGGTCAGCAACTTCTTTATATTCTGCGGTGTATTTTTTCCAATCAATGCCTTTGGCAGATTTGCCCAATAACTCAAATGCTTTTGCATTGCGTTCAACAGGGTCTTGAATCTTAGCCAACTGTTCAGCAACACGGTTGAACAATTCATCAGGATGTAGGTTTTGAACTTCTTTGGCTGAAATGCCAATTTCTGAAAAGGCAATGCGTAACTTGTCGCTACCTTCTTTTGCCCCTTGTGCTGATTGCGTTAGCTTAGATAATAGTTTTGATGTATCTTCAGCTTTACCGCCTGATAAATCTAATGCTTTACCAATACCAACAATACTGCCAATACTTGCATCAAATGCTGATGCCATATCTGCATATTCATCAGCTTTTTGTAATACCTTACCCATTGCCAAACCAACAGCCCCAACACCAAGGGCAACTTTAGCTAATGATGCGTTTAATTCTTGTGATGCCTTTTCTGCCCGCTTTAACGCTTGCTGACCGTTTTTGTCAAATTGGCGTAATTCCCTTTCAGATTTTTGCAACCCTGCTGTAAATTCGGTTGTGTTAATCCCAAGTACAACGCTAAGTTTGGCTAAAATTGACATTCCTACACCTTTTTAAACATATCAGGTTTGAACCCTTTTGCTTGGCTTACATACGCTAATAAAGCACTATTAACAGATTTTGTATTGTCTTGTGGTGGGTATAGGTAATCATTGGTTAAACCAATAATATCACGCAATGTATAAACTTTGTGATTATTTGTCCGCATATAATTGTAAACGCCTGCGGTTAAATTGCCTAGCGTTTCAAGAATTTTACGATTGCCAATCATTCCGTCTGCGTACATCACGCATATTTGCCTAAATGTTTCTTCATCTACATTGTCAGGGTTTGTTCCGTTAGCAACCATATAGGCTTTGGTCTGTAACCTAACGGAACTTATTAGTTTTTTCTTACTTCCTCATAATTAGGGCTAATAACTTCAGCAATTCTTTTTACAAATGCCAATTGAACAGGCAATGGAAATTCAGAATTAATATCTTCGTATGACAATTGTGATAAATCTGTGTCATCAACAGGAATTAATAATTTAAATGATTCAACAATTCTAATTTCTGTACCTGCTTGGCTTTTTGCCAAGTCACGCATGGAATTTTCACCAACAATAATGTCATCATCTTTAAACAAAATCCCACTATCTTTGCCTGATAGTTTATCTTTTTTATTAATTAAATCTTTTGTTAATTCTTTGTATTTTTCTTCAATGTGTTCAATGGTTGGGTTTTCAGCCCTTTTAAACATTTCTTCAGCTTCACTAGCCAAGGGTATTCTGACATTAAATTTTTGACCATTAAATTCAAAACTTCTAACCCTTAATTGGGTTGTATTTACACCAAATACTTTACTAAATTTTGTCATGTTTTACCTTTATATTTTGTTAATTTATTAGCCAATGACCGTTCAAGCGTGTCCACAACGGCATCTGCTGAATATTTTAAAGCACTTCTTAAAAACGGTTTTGGTGGAACTCTAGAGTTTCCAAATTCTTGTGACATTGCCCTATCATCAGTTTTTACTGATACTTCAGCAATAACAACATCACCCTGTTCAACATAAATTGATTTTTTATCTTTAGAATTAGGCTTTCTTGCTGTTAGGCGTACACTTTTTAATAATTCACCTGTATCAACAAGGTCACGCATTTCAATAAATTGTTTAACACTTGTAAATGTGTTTTGCATTGCTTCCCTTGCTGAAGGTATCAATACTTTTTTTACTGATTCGCTGTAACCAAAATCATTGGCAATTTCTAACAATGCTTTTTCTAATTCATCAAAACCTTGGGTTTGAATTAAAAAAGTATCGTCATATTTACCGCCATTGATTTTTGCCATTTAGTCACCTTTGACTAATTTAGAAAAAACTGCGTTATTTAGCTTGTAAGCATATTCCGCAACTTCTTCAGGTGTCATTTTATCCGCATGGTTTTTGGCTATTTCGTAAGCCACATAAATGCCAACAATACGCTGTTGCTGAAATCCAAACCAATTTTTTACGCCTGAATTAGCTTCAGCAACAATGTATTTAAGTAAATCTGATGAATTGTTTATTTGTGTCATGTCGTATAAAACCCCCTTTCGGGGGCTATGTTAATTAGGTGTTAGTTGACCAACCGTATGAGTTACCGCCAACAGGGTGCAATGTGAACATGAATTTGCCCTCTGCTGATGGTGACATATCCCATTGCATACCGCCAACCATTGCGTTAAACGCATAAGCAACTGTGTCTGTACCGTCATAAACAGCAACAACATAAGTACGCACATTTGTGCCACCGTATCCGTCATCACGGATTTGCAACATTGCTGTGTCAGCAGGATTCCACGCACAAGTAATATTCATTGAAGTTACTTGGTTTTGTGTAGTAATCTTCGCACCTGTTCTAGCACCTGCAACAGAGTAAGAAGCAACGGCATCATCCGCACCAAATGCAGGGATAGCTTCAACAGGAACAGCCATACCGTTTGTGCCTGTACCACCTGCTGATGTACCGATAATGTCAGCAACTTGTGCTGTCCATGTCGCTAATTGTGCATCTGTCAATGGTGTTGTAGTTGCACCGTCTTGCATCCAAAGGGTTGCTGTGTACCCTGCTAATACTTTATCAATTAATGCCATTTTGAATATTCCTATAAAAAGATTTAAAAAATTCTGTCTTGTTAAGTTAGAACATCAAGTTGACAATCAAGTATTATTTGATGCAACTTTATTTCATTGTCATAAGTATTGTATAACCAATAAACATCTGCTTTGGCTAACCAAAAACCTGTTGTGGCGGGATTGCCAAACATTCCTGAATAGCCATGCAATGATTGTAATATTGTATTGCTTAAATTAAAAGCGGTTTCCATATCTTTTGAAAATACGGAAATTTGAAAAATAGGTCTATCAATACCTTTATTGTTTTGGTCTTGCCCTGTATAAACAGGTTGGTGTATATCCCTTAACTGCCATGTCAAAAATGACGGTTCAGTTGCCCAATTTCTGTTGAAGTTGGCATACACGGGTACGCTGACAATATCTGATAATTGATATTGAATACATTGTGCATAAACTGACGGATTCTGTTGTGTACTCATACTGTCGTTTCAGGGTCATTTCTGTAACATAATAAAGTCACCTTCATGCGGTCATTGCTTTCACGCACATCAGTAACACGCCAATCATTGCCACGCCATGTAATGCTGTATTCGTCTTGATAATCTGTAATACGCTTAATTGCAGGCGTATAGTTAAAAGTAAGATTTACCAAGTCTTGATAAACACGGTACTTTTCAGAAATACGCAAGCTGTTAGCAACATCACTTACCAACGCCCTAGATGTAAACATGGGCGTGATAGTGGTTGTGTATTCACCAAAAGAATCAGTACCATTTGTTACTGAATTAATGGTGGCGTTTTCGTATCTAACAATGCCCATTACATCACCAATGGTTTGTAAGGTCTAAGCAATTGGGCAACACCAAACGGTATTTCGTGCATGATTGCTGTATTACTGTTAGAACGGTTGTTATATAAATGTGTTAACAAAAGCAAACCTGCCTGCTGAATTACAGGGTAATTTGCCAACGGTGACCTTGCAGTTGTGTATTCAACAACAATTGGATTAGCAATTTGCGTACTTACATCTGATGGAAATGTACTCAAAATAATCTGATTGCCTGTTGAATCATATTGGTATGATGAAGATGAAATAGATGTCAATACTGACGGTACATCACCATTCCAATACTTAACAGAATTGATTGTTACACCAACTTGACCTGTTTGGTTTTGCGTTGTTTCAGGCAAGTCCAAAGACATGGCTGTGCCTGATACGGCAGGATTGCCATAAAACACACGGTATTGAGTTGGGAATATTGCCATTCCCAAATAATCCTCAATTGCCATGCGTGTTGCAATTTCTAACCCTTGCAGGTATGTATCTTGGCTTTCATCTTCAAACAGGTTTAACTGTTGGGTGATTTGGTCAAGTGTCAACCATGCCGTTACAAAATCCCTGCCAATCTGTTCAACCTTTTCATAGTTGAACGGATTGCGGTTTTGTGTAAGGTTTGGGGCAATACTTAAATAATCGCTTGCCATGATTTAACCTTTAATTAAACACCAACTAAACGAACACCCGCAAATACATCACGAATTGTTGAACATACACGCTTTTCAGCATAGAAAGTAATGAAACCAACTGATGTTTGTTCAGTCAATTTAATTGACATTTCATCATTGTCAGCAATAGTAAAGAATCTATCCCACTCACCTAGATAAACCGCATAATTGCCTGCACCTACTGTATCCATGTATGGATTTGGAATAACACGGTGTCCAAAGATGTAAATTACTGCACCGCCATCTTCATCACCAATTTCAATGAAGTTATTAGCTGATGATGATGCCTTTAGCTTACGCAATGCCTGAATTGTGCTTGGGTGCATCATCCATGCAGTTGTTTCTTTGTACAAATATTGTGATGGTAAAGCACCTTGTAGGTTAGCCAAGTCATCATAAGAAATTGCTGATGCCAATTGGTTAACTTCTAAAACAGTATGCAAACCGTTAGTGATGCCTGAACCGCTAGTACCAAATGATGCTGATGATGTAGAACCTGCATAGCTATTTAAGCCACGCAAACCACTTGTCGCACCATAATTAACAGTTGTTGAACCTGATTGGTCATCATTAAACATCATGCCTAATGCTTCTTGTTGGCTAAATTCAAGCCACAAATCTTCAGCAATAGTTTCTTCTAAATAGTTAATGTCTGACAATACAGCCGTTCTTACGGGTACGCTTGCGTTAATACAGCGTACAGGTAATTGCCAAAATGCTGTTGCAATGTTTGGTGAACCTGTATTTGAATTAACAGGATAGCCCCATGGGTTGTTTGAACCGTTTTGAATTAATGTGGCGTTACCTGTTTTAACAACAAACGCTTCATCTGAACCGCTTGTAATAATCTTTCGTGCAACATCACGCAATGGGTTATGTTCACGCTTTGATGCAAAAGCATCATCATAAATAACACGCCCACCAACACCACTACCTGAACCTGTTAGGGCTGATGCTTCACTTAAATTAACTTTTGCTTCGCCTTCAACTAAGGCTGTCTTAATGGCTTCAAGAATTGGTTTGGTTTTCATGTTTATTTCCAAATAATAAGTTGTAAAAAAGGCGGGGGCTATTGCCCCCTACCTTAATTAAGCACCTGTTGCAGTAGAACGGTAGCGAACTAATGCAAATGGGTCAACAACGGATGTTGCCAAACGCTTTTCACCAAAGAATGTGAGGAAACCAACTTGTGTTTGGTCATATCTGCGTAGAACCATGTTTAGACGGTCAACGATAGCGTGACAGCGTGTCCAATCACCAAAGTACATTGGGTAGCAATTTGTAGTACCTGCTGAACCGCCTGCTGATGTTGGGTTGTCAAGGTATTTGTTAACTACAACATCAAAACCTAACAATGTGCCAACGATACCGTCATTACGGGCTAAACCGTCAACATAGATTGGTCTGCCTTGGTCATCAGTCAAGCCACGGATTGCTTGAAGCATTAATGGGCTGATTAAGAACTTGGCTGAAGCTGTCCAATATTGTTGTGGCAACGCATAGATGAAATTAACCACATCAGCGTAAGTTACATTGTTTGCTGAAGCAAAACCGTTTGTAGTCAATTGGTCATAAGTTGCTACATCATGTAAACCTGATGTTGAACCTGTACCGCTTGTACCAAACGCTGATTCAGAAGTTGTACCACCTGTATAAGTTGCATTAGCACCTTCGTATTGATTCAAACCACGCAAACCGTTTGAACCACCGTAAGGCAATGATGTTAAACCTTGGTCATCATTCTGAATCATTGATAGTGCTTCAGCTTGGCTGAATTCAACCATCATGTCATCAACCACATTGGCTTCTAAACCGTCAATGTCATCCAATGATGCTGTACGGATTGGGAAAGCACAGTTAAGGTCTTGCAATGTCAACTGCCAAATGTTCATGTTTTCAGTTGTTGCTGAACCGTTGTTTTGGATTGTGTAACCCCATGATGCACCTGCATTGCCAACCTTAGCACGGAATTGATAAGTAGCACCATCAGTTGCAACTGAACGGCTTACACCACGCAACGGGTTAGCCAAACGCAACGCATGAAATACAGGGTCATAAGCTGTTCTACCACCGATACCTGCACCGCCACCTGTCAATGCTGATGCTTCTTTCATGTAAGCATCATATTGTGCTTCATCAGCAAACACTTTCAATTCTTTTTGAACTTTAGCGTCTGACTTAGCAAAGTCACGCAACTGTTCACGAACCATCTTATTAACATCACCACGGATTGTTTTTTCAATCTTGATGATTGATGGGGCATTAACTTCAGAAAGTTTAGCTTCAATTGCGTTTAGTTTTTCTTCAACAGATAAAACTTTTTCGTCAACTAGCTTAACAACTTCCGCTTTAGCTTCTTCAATTTTAGATACTTGTTGTGCTTCAATCGCATCAACTTTTTCTAGGATTTTTTCTACTGACATAATAATTCCTTTATTTAAGGCGTTTATCCAATGCTTTTGCTAATTCTCTTAACTCTAGGGCTTTAAGAATTGCATCAGCTTCATCTTCTACCACCGCAACAGGTTCACCCTGAATTGGTGTTTCTTCAAGTGTTTTAGTAGCATCACGCTGTTCTAAAACTTTCTTGAAAATACTTGATGCGGTGGTCGCATCTTTTTTAGTAACGCCTGCTTCACGCAATTGTTTCTCTAAAACTCTAGGATTCAATGAACCATCTTCTTCAAAACATGATTCTAGTTTTTGAATGTTAGCTTCAGGATTATTTGGGTACATAACAACTGATACTTCACGCAAACCGCCTTTAGTGATTTGGAAATATCCCTCATCCCAATAATCATCAGAACCTGCGGGAAATACTGAACCATCTTCTTTAACCCATTGGTATTCGTCAGCATACGCACCAACAGAAACACCACCAAATAACATTGGTGATTCTTTTAAAATGTTATAAATGTCTGAACCGCCTTGTGTGCTTAAAAACAGCTTACCTTTTGCGGTCATACCTTCATCATCAAATTCAACTTCATCCCATTGACCAATCGGGGCTGTCATATCATTGTGATTTAAGAACATTGGCATTGGTTTGCCTGAACTAGCAAACTCATCAGCCCATTGTGCAAAACCTTCAGGCTTATAAAAAAACTTTCTGCCGTCTGCACCTTCTCTTGCACCCCATGTTGTTGCACGGGCTTCAATCACACCGCTAGGTGTTGCAGATTCGTCTGCTTGTTTTCCTAATTGAACTTGTGCTTCGCAAACTAATGTCAGATTCTTCATTGATTACCCCAATTGAAATGGCTTGATTATCGTCTGTTATCTTATGGGGCGTTGAACGCTTTTTTGGTAGTTTAACATCAGGTTTCTTTATTTGGAAACCCATTATGTCAAATATTTTATCTGTAAATGACATTATTTACCAATATTCATTTTGCGTGTTTGATTACCGCCACCACCGCCTGTGTCTTGTGGGCTTGAACCTGCAATATCCCCTTGTTTGTTTGATTGTGATTTAGATAACAATTCGTTTGCACCGTCAAGCTGTGGCATCCCTAAGAATTCACGGGCTTCATTCGGTGTAATTACCCCTGCATTAACGCCTGCAACGGCAAAATTCATTTGGTCTAACGGTGAACCTTCTAAGAATTCGGTTGTATCAAATTCAACATAAAGGTTTGGATAGCCCTTAAACAAATGCTGTTTCAACTTTTGCTTAATGTTTGTAATCATTGGTGACATGGTAGATTTGTAGAATTCATCTAACATTGTCTGTGTGTTGTTGTACTTTTGGTCAGCTATGCCAATCATTGCAGGTGGTACGCCAAACAATCCGCAAATACGCTTCATGGTTTGTACTTTTAATTCTGCTGTTTGGGCATCTTGCAATGTCAACATATCAACAGGTGTGTATGTCATACCTTGGTCAAGCAACATACCTTGACCTGCTTTAGATTGGTCAGTTGTACGCCCACCTGTCATGGCGTTCCATGTTTCTTTCAGGCGTTGGGCAACTTCTTTGTATTTAGCATCAGGGATTACTTGGGTTGTGCTGAAAATACCGCTTGGTTTAGCACCATTCTGCATAATGAAGTTGGCATATAGGTCAATATCTTGGTCTAAGCCAACCAATTCAGTTGCCAAAATACCTTTGTTAAAACCTGCTGAACCCTGCCATGCCATTTCAGAAATGTGCATAACTTGATAGCTTGCCAACGGTTCATCTTTACTAAAACCGTATGATGGGGTTGTCAAACGGTAAGATGGATAACGGGTTGGTGTTAATTGTGTGGTAATAAGTGTGGCATCTAGGTTGTACATCTCAATTGGCGTTGTACTTGCATCTTTTTGGTCTTTACGCCACCAAAGGGTGTATGTTTCACCTGCCAAGTCTTGCCACATTGACCATTGATACCAAAATTCATAATCGCTTTGGAATTCGTTAGGATTGTTTAGCAAATTCAAAACTTGCTTGGCTTTTGCCTTATCCCTTGCACCAACCACACCCGCTTGCAACGCATCAACAAATGTACCGTCATCTAACTTGTACATCACACGCTTTGGCAACTGTGCTAATGCACGGGCTTTAACGCCAACGCAAGCCATAACGGTTGAATTGCGGGATAGCGTTGACATATCAACGGTACGCCCTGCGGTTGTTGTGCTAGAAGTTGTTACATAAAGCAACTGTTGGCTAACAGTTTGTCTGCCTTTATCGCCTTGGTAAACAACATTATTACCTAGTTGGGTTTGTCCAAAAAGGGTATTAGATTCGTTATTAACGCCTTGTTTCTTACTGAAAATATCTAAAATACCCATGTTTTCCCCCAAGTTTTTATTATTCTATATCAAAAAGCACGGAAACCAAAACTATTTGATACATAGGGATTATCCAATGCACAATGAAACGCTGTAATCATTGCAATAATGCCGTCAACTTTTGCTGATTTGTCTGCTTCATTCTTACGAATTTTGATGTTTGAATTTACATCTGTGTACACTTCGCAATTTGAAAGTTGCCAACCAACAAACGGATTGCCGTCATGTTTGATTGATTTTTGCATAATCATCTTTTCTACATACTTAGATGGATTGCTTAATACCGCCATACCTTGCCCAACTTTCTTAACGGGTAGCCCTGCTTCATATAGGCGTGATACTAAGTTGCCTGCGTTATAGGCATCATAACCAACTTCTTTCAAATCCCATTGGGCGTGTTCAGAAATAATGTGGTCATAGATTTCTTTATCATCCATCACATTACCCATAGTTAGCTTTAGGATTCCTGAATTTATTGCGTTGCGGAATATGTCTTGATAATGTTTAGGGATTAATTCCAAAGATTCTTCAGGTAAAAAGAATTTCCAATGTGCTTCATAATCATCTTCAGCGTATCGCTTTAGCGTGCATACTGCGTTCAAGTCACGGGTACTTGCCAAGTCAAACGCCAAAAATACGGCTTCAGGTTCACGCTGTTCTTTAATCACACATTCAGGTGAATCCCACAAATCACGGTCAACCCATGCTGTATTTGCTGAAACAAATATATTCAGGGTTTTACATAGGAATTCGTTTAGCGTTGCAGGTTTGTGTTTAGCTTCTTCAGCCCGTTTTGCAATGGCATCTTCAAATACGGTAATGCCGTGCATTGGATTTGCTTTTTGCCAATTAGCAGGGTCACGCCAATCATCATGCGGGTCTAAGCTGTATAACAATCCAAACCAATTAGGTTGGTCGGTTGCTTCACCATTTAGCATGGTTTCATACATTTGCATATCTTCGTAAAACTTAGTGTCTTTTGTAAATGATGCAGTTGTAATGTATATCCGCAACGGATTCTGACGGGCAACCATACCTGAATGTAAAACTTCAATACTGTTGCGGTCAATAATTTGGGCTGATTCGTCAATAATCACACATGATGGGTTTTTACCGTCACCTGTCTTTTTGGTGTCACGGCTTAACGCCTTAAACATGGTTTGTGAATCGCCTGCCTTTTTTATTTCGTATTTGCTTAATTCAAACCAATTGTGAATTTCATCAGGTGCAGTTTCAACAAATCCCTTGGCTGAATCAAACACAATGGTTGCTTGTTCACGGTTTGTTGCCAATGTAAATACTTCCGCACCCGCTTCACCAAACACTAATTCGTATAAACCAATTGCTGATGTTAAAGTTGATTTGCCTGCCTTGCGTGGAATGAATACAATGACATCCGTGACCATTCGTTTGGTATGGTCTTTCTTTGCCCTAAATCCATAAATTGCACATACCAAGAAAATTTGCCAAGGTTGCAAAACAACATTTTCACCCGCTTCTTTACCTTTGGTGTGCTTTAACTCACCAACAAAATTTAGAAAATGCTGTACATAGTCAGGGTCAAAATACCAACCCCATTCTTTGTTTTCAATCTGATTTAAAAACCGTTGGCAGGCAAGGCGTACATTTCTGCAAACTTGTATTTCACCTTTGGCAACCTGAACGGCATATAAAACACCATCTTGCCAATCCATCAACCTTTAGCCCCACGCATTAATTTTGATGCCATTGATGTTGTACCTGCGTTTGCTTTACCTTTTGACAAACGCCCTTTAGGGGTTAACCCTAATTCATTCATTAACACAATAATCCGCTTTAAACATTCGGTGCGAATTGCAAAATGTGGGTTAGCCCCAAATGTCTTGCCACCGTTAAATTGAATAATCAACGGTTCAGTTTCTAACGCCTTATTGCATTTCACATACATATCAATATGGTCTGCCAACATAGCCAAAGTATGACGGTCTTGCAAACAATTGATGCCGTACACTTCTTGTAAAAATTCTGAAGTTTCAGCGACAAACTTTTTCTTATCCCACGCATCAGGATTATCCATCCATTCAGCTTGCGGGATTCGGTCAGCAATTGTATTTGCCATTGCATCTAGGCGTACAGCGTTAGTGCTTGGGCTAACAATTTTTAATTCGGGTGGTAGTTTATTCATATTATGTTTTTTTATTGCGTTTAGGGAAAATCTTTATGCGTTTAGGGAATTCCCTTTTTCCCTGTGTGACAATAATACAACAGTACCCCCCTTTTGCAACACATTTGCACACAATTGTA
>JACCDQ012152196.1_pt1 | contig 11626 bp, 9 predicted proteins | sample 7446031 | NCBI WGS metagenome assembly JACCDQ01 (sample SAMN15323442, study PRJNA562643) | freshwater metagenome | isolation source: river surface water | place: USA:Blue River Watershed | collected 2017-08-17
GAGACAAATTAAAAAAAGGCGTTGACGCATTGGCAAATGCAGTGAAAGTAACACTTGGACCAAAAGGTCGCAACGTGGTTATTGGTAAGAAATTTGGCGCTCCTCACATTACCAAAGATGGAGTTTCAGTAGCAAAGGAAATTGAATTAAAAGATGCTATTGAGAACATGGGAGCTCAGATGGTAAAAGAGGTTGCTTCGAAAACTGCAGATATTGCAGGAGACGGAACAACGACAGCAACTGTTTTGGCGCAAGCAATTATTGGTGCTGGATTGAAAAATGTTGCTGCTGGTGCAAATCCTATGGATTTAAAACGCGGAATTGACAAAGCGGTAACCGAAGTCGTAAAAAACTTAAAAGAACTTTCTAAAGAAGTTGGATCTGACAATGATAAAATCAAGCAAATTGCTACTATTTCAGCAAACAACGATGAAACAATTGGTTCATTGATTGCACAAGCTATGAAAGTTGTTGGAAATGACGGTGTAATCACTGTTGAAGAAGCAAAAGGAACTGAAACAGAAGTTAGAACGGTTGAAGGAATGCAATTTGATCGTGGTTATTTATCTCCATACTTTGTGACGAACACAGAGAAGATGATCACAGAAATGGAAAAGCCAATGATTTTGATTTACGAGAAGAAAATCTCGAACATGAAAGAATTGCTTCCTATTTTGGAACCTGTTGTTCAAGCAGGACGTGGATTATTAATCATTGCAGAAGACGTAGACGGAGAGGCATTAGCAACTTTGGTTGTTAACCGTTTGAGAGGATCATTGAAAATTGCAGCAGTAAAAGCTCCAGGATTTGGTGACAGAAGAAAAGCAATGTTGGAAGACATCGCGATTTTAACTGGCGGACAAGTTATTTCTGAAGAAAGAGGATTTACCTTGGAAAATGCTACTTTGGACATGCTTGGAACAGCTGAGAAAATTGAAATCGACAAAGACAACACAACAATTGTGAATGGAGCTGGCGAAAAAGAAGGAATTCAAGCGCGCGTTGGACAAATCAAAGCACAAATTGAGGCGACAACTTCTGATTATGATCGTGAGAAATTACAAGAACGTTTAGCGAAATTAGCTGGCGGTGTTGCAGTTCTTTACGTTGGTGCTCCAACAGAAGTTGAGATGAAAGAGAAAAAAGACCGTGTTGATGATGCTTTAGCTGCAACAAGAGCTGCTGTAGAAGAAGGAATTGTTCCTGGTGGAGGTGTTGCATTGATCCGTTCTATTTCAACTTTAGATGCGCTTAAAGGCGAAAATGAAGATGAAATGACTGGTATTCAAATCGTGAAACGTGCTGCTGAAGAACCATTGCGTCAAATCATTGCAAATGCAGGTGGTGAAGGAGCAGTAATTGTTCAAAAAGTTCGTGAAGGAAAAGACGATTTCGGATACAATGCTCGCACGGATAAATTCGAAGATTTATACGCTGCTGGTGTAATCGATCCTACAAAAGTAACACGCATCGCTGTAGAAAACGCCGCATCAATTGCGTCTATGCTTTTGACAACTGAATGTGTGATTGCTGACGAACCTGAAGAAGCAGGTGCTCACATGCACGGTGGAATGCCAGGAGGAATGCCAGGAATGATGTAATTTTGAATTCATGATTCTCTGCCTGTCGTAGCCTCCATCGCAGACAGGATGATTTGTGATTCATGATTCGTGATTACCAATTTTGGATTACAGAGTCCGTCTGATAGGCGGATTCTTATTCGTTTCTTTCTTCCCGAAGCAATTCGGATAGCGAGAACGGCTATATATAAAGAACTCTCTTCAGCAATGAAGAGAGTTTTCTTTTTTTTATTTAGTACTTATTACAACAAAACTAGATAGTACATATGTACACTCTCTTTTCATTTATTGCTAACACATCACCAAACAATGAGATAAGTACATCATCCGTATATGATGTAAATTAACAACTGACTTAAATAGATAAATCCTGAATTTAAGTTCTTCATTTTAGTAAAAAAGGTTGTTAAAAATTTTCCGCCCACGAGTTATATCACTTAAATTAAGAGAAATAAAAAAAGGAACAGAAAAAAATTCTTTTCTATCCCTTTCCTTTAAATGATGTTTAAAATTACTTTCAGAAAAGCTGCTAGAAAGCCGAAAACTTTTTATTGAATATGTTATAAATTATTCAATTGAAGCGATATTTCTTGTCCAACTGCCAAAAATTTTACCATTTTTTCTCTCTAAATAGATAATATTTGAAATCAAATTGTTTTCTGCATCAATTGATGAACTAATATATGTTTTATTATCATTTATTTTTTTTCTAATTTTTTCTTTATCACTTTCGTCAATTAATGAAAACAGACTGTAAGGATCTTGAAATCTTTCATGAACTTTAAATTCTATTGAACGTTCTTCATCCTCTTCAAAGATATACTCCAACTTGCCTTCTTTATAATTACTTTCAGCCCCTAACCTAACTTTAGTTTCCTCAAAGTATCGAATTTCATCTTTTAAAAATAAAACTGTTAATCCTAGCGTTGAAAGCGAATTAAACTCTAGATTTTTATCATCTATTATTTTTGTTTTGTAAATTTTCGATTTGATATTCAATTCCGAAACAACATAAGTTCTGAATGTATGGTAATCGACTGGAATAGTTTTCATCCCAATTATAACGACTCTTGAAATGTCATTTAAATCCATTTTCACATCAAATTTGAAACTCTCATCATACTCAGATTCAAAAGAAAATGAACTAATTTCATTTAAAGTTCTGTCCGTGAAATCAAATTTTTCTAATTTGTAATCAATATTTCCTTCACTATCATTTTGAATAGAAGCAATTAACATTTCATTGCTAGGAGATTTAAAAGTTTTACAATATTTATATTCTTGTGAATGAATTAAACTGAGCCTTGAATTCTTAAAATCAATTGAGTAAATATTTAACTTATTCTTTTCGATTTGTATAACATAGTTCTTGCCATCATTAGAATAAACTGAACAAGGAAGATTTCCATTCAATTCCTTTGTCTTAAAAGCAATAGACTTAGAGGTATTATCTAATGCAAGTGAAGCGAGAAAAATGTTAAACCCAACTTTTCCTCTTTTGGTAGCTGTGATTATCAAATTGTTCTTTTCATCAAGTGTTTTATCCAGACATTCCCCTACCATTTTTCTATTTACTTTCTTTTTTACCTTAATAAATTTTGAATTGTTTGAAATTTCAACAATCCCTCTCCAACCAATACAAAACACTTTGTTATCAGTTGTTAAGTAGTTTCTAGAATTCAACGTATACCAGTCTGATGCCAAATCACTTACTTCAATTCTGGTCTCTTGAGAAAATGCAAAGGGGATTAAAAATAAAGCTAAAAATACAATAGTTAATTTCTTCATTTGTGTTTAATTATAAAAGTTTAAAGCTCAAATATAGTTTTATTTTATATTTCCGTAACACCTGAACCTTTTGTTATTCTAGCCTTTCAAAAAGGTTTTTATTTTTTTAGGCAACCAATAAACTTTCAAATTTGTAGTTATTAGAAATAAGCTATCATGAAAAACTTACTTCTCACACTTCTTTGTATAGTTGGGATCAATTATACAACTAAAGCCCAACAGCGAATTGGTATTGATGTTTCATCGCGCCTAACAGATATTCACCTAACGGCAAATTATCAACGCGTGGTGAAAACTAATTTTTTACTGAATGGTGGACTAACTGTTGGTTCAATGGGTAGAAAATTCATCTTTTTTGATAACGACACAACACTTTTAAAAAATGGATATGTGATTCAATCGCCTTATTCTGCTGTCCCAACCACGATCACTGATACCGCTTCATCAAATTTTCAATTGTTTCGGTATGACATGAATGCAACTGGCTTTGGTGCACTTTTAGGTATTGGATTTTTCAAAGAATTCTCTGTAAATCATGGAATTCGATTTTATTTGAATACTAAATTTCATTTTGTGCAATCACGGGTTCATTGTGGCTATTACAATATTCAACAATCGAACTATACCTATTCCGTTTTTCATCAAAACTATTTTGTTGGTTCGATTAGCCCGGAATTGGTTCACACCATCCGATTGAGCGGAAGAACAACTTTTTATTACGGTGTAAAAGTTCCCTATTATTTTTCTCTCGACAAGGGTAAATTTAGACCAACAACCACCAAAGAGCTACTTTCCGGATTCGAAGCGGATTTGTGTATCGGACTGACCTATGTGATTGGAAAATGTGATTAGAAAATCTTCGCTTGTTACTTTAAACGATATCAACATTACCATAGAATTCTTATTTTCGTTTTCATGATGGTATTGTCATTTGAGCCTATTTCTGAATTACCAAGTTGGTTAGTTGCGACCATTTTTGGCGTTCCATTCATTGGTGGACTTCTTTTTTACGCCTATAAAACAAGACATGCTCGCTCATGGAGAAAGGGTATTTTTCCCAATTCCTTGAAACCTAGTGATGATAATTTTTTGGAAGCTTACTTGGCTTTGGGTGCGAAACTAATTTTGCTTAACTATTCCGAATCTAAAGGCAAGACATCCTATTTAAACAACTATTTCAATCGGTATTTTAAGTTTTCGAATTATAATTTTGGAGATTCATTGCTGTTCTCATTAAAGTATCCAATAAAAATAGAAACAGTCACGGATTGGCTTAAAGAACACTATAAGGATGAACGTTCACGAAGTCAAGTTGTCTATTTTTTAGCAGGATTGGCCCTTGTAACAGGTTCAATTACAAAACGTGAATTGACTTTTTTAATGGAAATAAATGTGCAACTCGAATTAAAACCCGAACATTTAAAACAAATCCTTGCCATTTATGCTTCCTATAAAGAAACTCATCAAAAAGCAAACAAACCCAATGAGAAGCAAAGTACAAGCGTAAACGATTTTGCTATTCTCGGTGTTTCGTCAACTGCGACTCCCGAAGAAATTAAAAAAGCATATCGAACGATTGTAAAAATTCATCACCCGGATCAATTTGCTCAAGATTCAGAGTATCAACAAAAACTCGCAAGTGAAAAATTCATTGAAATTCAAAAAGCGTATGAGCGTCTTTTGAAAAAAGCATAAACAAAAAAGGAACCCCGAAGGATTCCTTTTCATATCTAGAGAAATTTAATTCTAGTATCTGTAGTGCTCAGCTTTGTATGGTCCTTCAACCGCTACACCGATGTATTCAGCTTGATCTGGACGTAAAGTCTCCAATTCAACACCAATTTTAGCTAAATGTAAACGTGCTACTTTTTCATCTAAGTGTTTTGGAAGCATGTAAACATCATTACCGTAACTAGCGCTGTTTTGCCATAATTCTAATTGAGCCAATGTTTGGTTCGTGAATGAATTTGACATTACGAAAGATGGGTGACCTGTTGCACAACCTAAGTTAACCAAACGACCTTCAGCTAAAACGATAATATCGTTTCCTTTGATTGTATACATATCAACTTGTGGTTTGATTGTATTTTTTGTTGAACCATAGTTAGAGTTCAACCAAGCCATATCGATTTCGTTATCGAAGTGTCCAATGTTACAAACAATTGCTTTATCTTTCATCGCTTCAAAGTGACGACCAACAACGATGTCTTTGTTTCCAGTTGTAGTAACGATAATGTCACCTAAACCGATAACTGTATCCAATTTTTTCACTTCAAATCCGTCCATTGCCGCTTGTAAAGCACAAATTGGATCAATTTCAGTAACAATAACACGTGCACCAGCACCTTTCAATGATGCAGCTGAACCTTTACCAACGTCTCCGTATCCACAAACGATCGCTACTTTACCAGCCATCATAACGTCAGTTGCACGACGAATTGAATCTACTAAAGACTCTTTACATCCGTACTTGTTATCAAATTTCGATTTTGTAACTGAGTCATTCACGTTAATTGCAGGCATAACCAATGTTCCGTTTTTCACACGCTCATACAAACGGTGAACTCCAGTTGTTGTTTCTTCAGAAAGACCTTTAATGTCTTTTGTTAATTCTGGGTAGCGGTCAAAAACCATATTTGTTAAATCACCTCCATCATCCAAAATCATATTCAATGGCTTTCCACCTTCGAATGCAAATAATGTTTGTTCGATACACCAATCAAACTCTTCCTCGTTCATTCCTTTCCAAGCATAAACTGGAATTCCTGCAGCAGCAATTGCAGCAGCAGCGTGATCTTGAGTTGAGAAAATGTTACATGAAGACCAAGTAACTTCAGCTCCTAAATCAACTAATGTTTCAATCAACACAGCTGTTTGGATTGTCATGTGTAAACAACCAGCGATGCGCGCACCTGCCAATGGTTTTTTACCTGCGAATTCTTCACGTAATGACATTAATCCAGGCATTTCAGCTTCTGCCAATGTAATTTCTTTGCGTCCCCACTCAGCAAGACTAATGTCTTTTACTTTGTACGCTAATTTTTCTGTTGTATTACTCATATTACTTATTGATTCCTATTTTAAAGTGTGTAAATTTACGAAACTACTTTGTTATATAAAAATTTGAATGATTTGAATGATTTTCAAATAATCGAATTATCAAATTTTTGAATCACAATCGCTTTTCAATCATATCGACTAAACAGTCAATAAATCTCGGATGGTCGTTTGAGCTTGGAACCAATTGCACTTTCTCACCGCCATGCTCTTCAAATATTTCTTGGTATTCTCCGCCAATTTCAATGATGGTCTCAAGGCAATCTGCAACAAATGCTGGACTAAAAACAAGCAATTTCTTCGCTCCTTTTTTACCCCATTCCTCGACTACTTTATCCGAGAATGGAGTTAACCATTTTTTGTCCAAGCGTGACTGAAAACAAACCGTGTACTTATCCTCAGGAATATTTAATTTTTCAGCGATTAAGCGGGTCGTTGCATAACTTGTTGCCTTGTAACAAAATTTATTTTTATCATTCACTTCCAACTCACACGGCTGATCCGTACACAAATCGCTGCCATCATACACTTTATCAACCTGACGTTCTGGTAATCCATGATAAGAGAAAAGCACATGATCATATTCTTCCCAATTAAATGCTTTGGCTCGGTCAACAACTGAATCAATATACCCATCATGATCCCAGAACTGACTCACAATTTTCACTTCAGGAATCACCCACCATTTACGGATAATATTCATAGCTTTTTCAATCGCGGAACCACTTGAAGCACTTGCGTATTGAGGGAAAAGCGGAATTATAATTAACTGATCGTAATTTGCTTTGCGCATTTTCTCTAATACAACATCCATACTTGGATTTTGGTAGCGCATCGCCATTTCAACCGTTACTTCTGAAGCATCAAAACGATCTTGAACCAATTTAACGACATTTTCAGTATGTGTCATCAGTGGAGAAACACCTTTTCCGAACTCCCATAATTCTTTATAGATCTTGGCTGATTTAGGCGCTCTGAAAGGAACTATGATTCCATTCACCAATAGTTTTCTCGCCAACCAAGGAATATCAATTACGCGTGGGTCATTCAAAAACTCACTTAAATAACGTCTAACATCGCTAGTACTTGGACTGTCGGGAGTTCCTAATTGGATTAAAAGTACGCCTGTTCTCATATGTTCTTGTTCATTTCAAAAGTGTTGAAGGAATAACATTCACTCACAACAAATGTTTTTAGTTCGAATAAAATAATTTTTGTTGCCACCCTTCAGCTTGATCTTCGCGCAACAAATCCAATTTTAACAAAAACCGAATCGTTCTATCAAATGCCAACGGATATTCAATTCCATCGTAGTTCCAATCGGTTTCAATTAACCAGTTTTCAACTTGACCTGAACGCAAATTATAACGCCACGAAATAACCTCAACTGTGTCCTCATCTTTTTTCACCTCAAGTGCTTTTTTGTTGACGATTTCACACATCTGCTTCAATAGATCAGCATTTGATTCCAAGACCTCATCTCTAACGGCTATCACAAAACAAGGCCACGGTGTAACTACTTCATCAATGTAGCGACATTTTCCTTGTTCTGTAAATGGAAAAGTCGTGTATTTTTCCCACAAAAACCCTTGTGCCTCATTGTTTTCAAGAGCCCAAAGTCCTCCGTAAATATCTCCAACAACATTGAATTTTAAATCTTCCGTATTCCAGCCTTCTTGACCAGCTTTAACATACGCCATAAGATGGGAACCTGAACCTTCTCTAGAGATGGCAAATGTTTGACCTTTTAATTGATCAACTGTTTTAATATCTGATTTAAACGGAACATGAATCCCCCAATGCAAAGGAGTTACCACGTAAACTTGTAAAATTTTAGCCTTTAAGCCTTCAAGAATCGATTTGGTAATTCCTTCAGTTAGTAAAACTGCAATATCAAGACTTCCAGTTTCTAATCCACGGATCATTTGCCCGGTTCCACCACTCATGTCACTCCAATGCAAATCCAATCCAATTTCTTTAAATCTCCCTTCCTCAATGGCCAATTTCCAAGGCAAATTAAAATGCTCTGGAACGCCTCCAATTTTTAATCCTTTCATTCTTTTTCTTCTTTAAACTGCATGTCAAACAGTTTTCGATAATAGCCATCTTGTCCCAAAAGTTCAGAATGACTTCCTATTTCTTTGATTTCTCCTTTGTCTAGGACAACAATTTTATCTGCATTTTGAATTGTCGATAAGCGGTGCGCAATAACGATTGAAGTTCTTCCTTTCGTTAATTCTTCAGTCGCTTTTTGAATCATTTCTTCAGATTCATTATCAACACTGGAAGTTGCTTCATCCAAGATTAATATCTCCGGATTGTAAACACAGGCGCGAATAAACGACAACAATTGGCGTTGTCCAACTGACAAAACACCGCCTCGCTCACCTACTTCATAGTCATAACCACCCGGTAATTTTTGAATGAATTCATCAGCACCAACTATTTTTGCAGCGGCAATTACCTGTTCACGCGAAATTGATTCATCGCCTAAAGTAATGTTGTTATGAATTGTATCTGAAAAAAGAAAAACATCTTGTAAAACAATCGCTATATTTCTTCGTAAACAATTCAATTCTATTTCTCGAATTTCTGTATCACCAATGTGAATATCGCCTTTTTGAAATTCGTAAAAGCGTCCAAGTAAATTTACTATTGTAGATTTCCCTGCCCCCGTTGCACCAACAAAAGCAATTGTTTCTCCTGCTTTGATGTCCAAATTGATATTTTTCAACACCCATTCTTCTTCTTTGTAGGCAAAACTCACATTCGAAAAACGAATTGCTTGGTCAAAATTACAGTTCGTAACAGTTCCCGCATCTTGAATATGTTCGTTTAAATCCATGATTTCGAACACGCGTTCAGCACGCACAGTTCCACGTTGTAAAATATTAAATTTATCAGCTAACTGCCGAATTGGACGGTAAAGCATTTGAATGAACATGACAAACGAAAACGTTTCACCATTCATCAGTTGGATTTCACTTTCCGTTTTTCCCGAAACATGCAATCCACCCCAAACCAATAATAAAGCAAGAGAAAGTGAACTTAACAACTCGACAATTGGAAAGAAAATTGAATTGGCCCAAACAGCATTAATGTGTGCTTGTCGGTGATCTTTATTGATTCCAACAAAATTTTCATATTCCTTTTTCTCGCGGTTAAAAAGCTGAACGATTGCCATACCCGTGATGCGTTCTTGAACAAAAGTATTTAGCTTATTCACCTGAATGCGTTCTTGTTGAAATGATGCACGCATCGCCCGAGCAAAAATTCGCGTTGCATAAATCAAAATAGGAATGGGAACAATTGTCAGTAGCGCCAACTGCCAATTCATTACCAACATGGTAACAACAATCAACACGAGTAAAAACATATCACCCAAGATGTCCATTAATCCTGCTGAAAAAACTTCCGTAATTGCCTCCAAATCTGAAACAACACGAGTAACCAAAGCACCAACAGGAGTTTTATCAAAATATCGCATTCGGAAGCTCAGCAAATGGCCAAATAACTTTTTGCGAATATCATTGATAATAGATTGTGCGATTAAATTGGAAAAATAGGAACCTACGAATTGAATAACCTGTTCAATAAATAGGATACCTAAAATCACCATCGTCCAAAAAAGTAACATTTCGGGTTGAGGTGTCTCTGTTTTTAAGTCAATATCAATGTACTGAGAAACCATTCGACCAATCAACAATGGCCTGGAAACACCAAGTATTGCTAAAGAAATAGAACATAGCACTGCCAATACAAAGGTTTTTCGGTAAGGTTTCAAATGAGAAACTAGCCGCTTAAAAATGGAGATATTTATGGTCGCTTTTTCTGACATGCATGCAAATTTACCTATTTTTCATCGCTTGCATTAAAATCAAGCGCTTCTTTTTGCATTTATTCACATCGAATTCGCTGAAATTTCTATTATTTCCATTACTTTTATATCAAAGCACAAAAAATGGTACATAATCTATCCAACACAAATTCAATATTCTCCTCTTTTTTGTCAGAAATTAGAGATGTTTCAATCCAAAAAGATGCGATGCGTTTTAGACGAAACATGGAACGTATTTCGGAGATTATGGCTTACGAAGTTTCAAAAACATTAGAATTTGAAGCGACTGATGTGACAACACCTTTGGGTTTGGCAAAAGTTCACACAATCAAAGAACAACCTGTTTTGGCTACCATTTTAAGAGCTGGTTTATCCATGCATCAAGGATTATTAAATTACTTTGATAAAGCTGAAAGTGCATTTATTTCTGCCTACAGAAAACATACAAGTGTTGAAGATTTTGATATTCACGTTGAGTATTTAGCATCACCGAAATTAGACAATCGAACCGTGATTATCAGTGATCCAATGTTAGCAACGGGAAGTTCGATGGTCATGGTGTATAAAGCGCTATTAAAACAAGGAAAACCAAATCGCATTATTATTGTTTCTGCTATTGCAACACCTGATGCGTTGGATTACGTTAAACGTCATTTACCAGAAACAACACAAATTTGGGTTGGAGCAATCGACACAGAATTAACTGCTCAATCGTATATTGTTCCTGGCTTAGGTGATGCTGGTGATTTAGCTTACGGAGAAAAATGTTAATTGGTTGAAACTATGCTTTGGGGGAAATACATCGGTTTTTTTGGCTTTTCAATGATCAAGTTTCTGTTCACTCCGTTTGGTGGACCAAAAGCAGGATTATCGTTTATTGAAACGTATATTGTATGTGTTACAGGAGCGCTAGTAAGTGCGGCTATTTTTTACTTTTCCAGTGAGTTCTTCCTAATTCGAGCACACAAAAAAAGAAAAGAACTATTGCTTCAATCAATTGAATCAGGTATTCCATTGAAACAAAAGAAAAAGTTCACTAAGACCAATAAATTAATTGTTCGTATCAAACATAAACTTGGAATAATTGGTGTTGCTTTTTACGCACCTTTATTCCTAAGCATTCCAATTGGAACCATCATAACAGCTAAATTCTACGGAAAGGAAAAACGAACATTCCCGCTGATTATTCTTGGAATTGGAATCAATGGAGTTTTAACAACCGGAACTGCTTACATCATTGCAGATTTTTTCTAATGACCAATAAACATTTATTTTTTGATCTCGATAGAACTTTATGGGATTTCGAGAAAAATTCAGAGATTGCGCTCAATAAACTTTTTCATGAACTTGGGTTAAACACCGC
>JACCDQ010205641.1_pt1 | contig 11624 bp, 9 predicted proteins | sample 7446031 | NCBI WGS metagenome assembly JACCDQ01 (sample SAMN15323442, study PRJNA562643) | freshwater metagenome | isolation source: river surface water | place: USA:Blue River Watershed | collected 2017-08-17
CAGTCATCGCGGCGAAGCCTCGGTTGATTGCACTGCTCAGTAACATCCGCGACCCGGGAAACGCTGGCACGGTTTTGCGCGCTGCTGATGCCGCTGGCGCTGACGCCGTGATATTCACGAGCAACAGTGTCGATGTTTATAACCCCAAGGTTGTTCGCTCGACCACCGGTTCGCTTTTTCACCTTCCGCTCGTGATCGATGCTGAGCTGGAGAGCGCGGTAGCGGCTCTAAAGTCGGCCGGCCTTCAAGTATTCGCCGCAAACGGCGGGGGAGACCAGCTTTCGAAACTCGAAGAGTCTGTTTTGAGCGCACCCACCGCTTGGTTATTCGGTAACGAAGCATGGGGTTTTGAGCCTGAAACATTGGAGCTGGTTGACCGTCAGGTTGGCGTGCCGATCTACGGGGCGGCCGAGAGCCTAAATTTAGCCACCGCCGCGAGTATTTGCCTGTACGCGTCTGCCTTCGCTCAGAACGCCTAATCACTAGAATTGAAGCCTATGTCTGGCAATCCAATCAATCAGTCCGCAGTCGATCCGGTAGTCGATGCAGCGCTTGCTGCCATCAACGCCGCCGCTGACCTCGCGAGCCTCAGAAATGCCAGACAAACCACGATCGGCGAACAATCAGAGATTTCTAAACTCAACGCGACGATCAAAAACATGCCGAACGAGTTCAAGGCCGAGGCTGGCGCTCTAATCGGTGCCGCACGTGGACGCCTGAACCAGGCTTTCGCCGCACGCGAGGCAGAACTCGCAGCGGTTGAGGAGCGCGCGAAGCTTGCCGCTGAAGCCGTTGACGTGACTGCAGCACCAACCAAACTGCCGATCGGTGGGCGTCACCCGCTATCGCTCCTGATGGACCAAATTTCGGACGTGTTCGTCGGTATGGGTTGGGAGATCGCCGAGGGTCCAGAGGTCGAGAGCGAGTGGTTCAACTTCGACGCCCTCAACTTCGATGCCGACCACCCGGCTCGCGCCATGCAGGACACCTTCTTCGTCGACCCTGTTGACTCGCACCTCGTTCTTCGCACCCACACCTCACCCGTTCAGGTCAGGTCGCTTCTCGAGCGCGAGCTGCCGGTTTATGTGCTCTGCCCAGGTCGCGTTTTCCGCACCGATGAACTCGACGCAACCCACACCCCGGTTTTCCACCAGGTTGAGGGTTTGGCAATCGACAAAGGCCTAACCATGGCCGACCTTCGCGGCACACTCGAACATTTCGCAAGAATCATGTTTGGCCCGGAGGCCCAGATTCGCCTGCGCCCATCGTTCTTCCCGTTCACCGAACCTTCTGCCGAACTCGACGTCTGGCACCCGAACGCCAAGGGTGGCGCGCGCTGGGTTGAGTGGGGTGGCTGCGGAATGGTGAACCCAAACGTCTTGAAGGCAGCCGGTATCGACCCGGAGGTTTACCAGGGCTTCGCCTTCGGAATGGGCATCGAGCGCACGCTTATGTTCCGCAACGGAGTCCTCGACATGCACGACATGGTCGAATCCGATGTTCGCTTCTCGCAGCAGTTTGGGGTGAGCCTGTAATGAAGGTCCCACTGTCTTGGCTAGCCGAATACGTTGATCTACCCGGCGACGCAACTCCCGACTCCGTAATGGCCGAACTCGTTAAGGTCGGTCTCGAAGAGGAGGGCTCGCACGGTTTCTCGGTGACTGGCCCGGTTGTTGTCGGTCAGGTGCTCGAGTTCACTCCCGAGCCTCAGTCGAACGGCAAGACCATTCGCTGGTGTCAGGTGCGCGTTGCTCCAGAGGGTTCGAAAGCTGCCGATGGCGGGGAGGACGTCCGCGGCATCGTCTGTGGCGCGTCCAACTTCGAAGTCGGCGACAAAGTCGTTGTTTGCCTACCGGGAGCAGTTTTGCCAGGTGATTTCGCTATTGCTGCGCGAAGCACCTACGGACACATTTCCGACGGAATGATGGCTTCGGGTCGCGAACTCGGTCTGAGCGATGATCATGCGGGGATCATGCGTTTGGGTGAACTCGGCTTGGATCCGAAGGTTGGCACAGACGCACTTGAGCTCCTGAGCCTCGGCGACACCGCCGCCGAAGTAAACGTCACTCCAGACCGTGGTTACTGCTTCTCGATTCGAGGCATCGCTCGCGAGTACGCTCACGCAACCGGCGTCGATTTCAAGGACCCGATCGGCAACGCTCACCCTGAGACCGGGCACGGTTTCAACGTCGTCATCGACGACCCCGAGGGTATCCGCGGCAAGGTTGGCTGCGACCGCTTCGTCGCTCGTCACGTCACCGGAGTCGATGCAACCAGACCAACTCCACCTTGGATGGTCGCCCGACTAAAGCTCGCAGGCATGCGCTCGATTTCGCTCATCGTTGACATCACCAACTATGTGATGCTCGAACTAGGTCAGCCAACTCACGCCTACGACTTCGACAAGTTGAGTGGCGGCATCACCGTTCGTCGCGCCAAGGCTGGCGAAAAGCTGGTAACCCTTGACGGTCAGACTCGAACACTGGACACCGAAGATCTTTTGATTACCGATGAATCAGGCCCGATCGGACTAGCCGGTGTGATGGGCGGAGAGTCCACCGAGGTCAGTAGTTCAACTGTCAACGTATTGGTTGAAGCTGCGCACTTTGACCCGGTAACAATCGCTCGAAGCGCTCGCCGTCACAAACTCGGCAGTGAAGCATCGAAGCGTTTTGAACGAGGCGTCGACACCCGTGTTGCCGAATACGCCGCTGCGCGCGTCGTTCAACTCCTAGAAGTTCACGCCGGTGGAGCCGCCGACCAGCTGGGTGCAGACGTAAATCACGTTCAGCCAACCGCGCCGATCTTCCTACCCGAGGGCTTTACGTCGGCTCTGGTTGGTGTCGAATACAGCGCAGAGCAGATCACCAGAGTGCTCACCGAAATCGGCTGTGTCGTCGCTCATGTTGATGGCGGTTTCGAGGTCATCGCGCCTTCCTGGCGTCCCGACGTCACTCACAAGACCGACCTCGCCGAAGAGGTCGCACGAATCATCGGCTACCACGAGATTCCTTCGCGCCTACCGGTAGCCCCTCCGGGTAGAGGTCTAACCGTTCGCCAGCGTCAGCGCCGTCAGGTTCTTTCGGCCCTGGTGGGTTCTGGCCACACCGAAGTTTTGACTTACCCGTTTGTTTCGGTTTCTCAGAATCAGCTCTTCACCGAGGGATTGCCGGTGGTCAAACTGGCAAATGCCCTGCAAGAAGATTCCTCGCAGATGCGTCTGCGCATTCTGCCCGGCCTAATCGACGCAGCGAAGCGCAACCTTTCACGCGGACTCACCGACATCGCAATTTTCGAAGAAGGCTCGGTTTTCCTCCCTGCCGAGAAAATCGTTTCGGGAGACCCGCTTCCTTCTGGAGTCGAGCGACCCAGCGAAGGAACCTTGGCAGCACTTCACGCAACGATTCCATCGCAGCCAAAGCATCTGGCCGTTCTCTTGACCGGCGACCGAGTCAAGCAGCAGACCAACATTCCAAATTCGGCCTACGACTACTCCGACGCCATTGAGGCAGCGCGACTGGTCGCTAGGTCGGTCGGTGTCGAGCTCGAAATCAAGGCGGCTAGCCCTCGAGGTTTCCACCCCGGGCGAACCGCAGAACTATCTGTCGATGGTCTGCACGTTGGCTTCGCCGGCGAACTAGACCCAGCCGTTGCCGCCGAATCGGATCTTCCGCGCAGGGTAGCGGTTGCGGAGCTAAACCTCGAGACGCTTTACGCCGCAGCTACAGAGGTGCGCCAGGCGACCCCGATCTGGATCATGCCGGCCGCGACACAGGATCTTTCACTGCTGGTTGACGCGCAGCTTCCCGCCGCAACCGTGCAGGCCACCATCGTCGAAGGCGCGGGTTCTCTCCTCGAGGCGATTCGCCTGGTCGAGGACTACCGTGGAACCAACATCCCCGAGGGTAAAAAATCCTTGACCTTCGCCCTGCGATTCAGGGCAGAAGATCGAACCTTGACTCAGGTTGAGGCTTCGGAATCACGCGACAAAGCAGTCGCTTTAGCTCACGAGCGCTTCGGCGCAGTAATCCGCGCCTAGGGCAGGAGAAACCATGAAGACAGTAGCCATAGCGGGAGCGAGCGGTTACGTCGGGGGAGAGCTACTGCGACTAGTCGCAGCGCACCCCCAACTCAAGCTCGTCGCGGCAACGGCCAATTCGAATGCCGGAACCACGGTTGGTTCGATTCACCCGCACCTAGTCGAGTATTCCGAGCTCGTCCTGAAAGAAACCAGTGCTGACAATCTTGTCGAAGCCGACATCGTGTTCCTGGCGCTTCCGCACACGACCTCCGCGGAGGTTGCCTCTTGGCTGCGACCAGAGCAGTTGGTTCTCGATTGCGGAGCGGACTTCAGGCTCGAATCCGCCGAAGCGTGGGCGAAGTTTTACGGTACCGATCATCCAGGTACCTGGGTTTACGGAATGCCCGAACTCGTTTTAAGCGATGGCACTAAGCAGCGCGAAAAACTTCGCGACGCCAAGCGCATCGCTGTTCCAGGTTGCAACGTGACGGCTATCACCCTTGCCTTAGCCCCTTTGGCGAACGCAGGGCTAATCGAACTAGACGACATCGTTAGCGTTCTCTCGGTGGGCACGTCAGGCGCCGGCCGGGCACTCAAGGCCAACCTTCTCGCGTCCGAGGTTTCTGGTTCGGCTAGCGCTTACGGCGTCGGTGGCATCCACCGGCACACTCCCGAAATCGAGCAGAACCTAGGCAAGGCAGCGGGTGCGGAAGTCAAGATTTCATTCACGCCCGTCCTCGTGCCAATGAGCCGCGGCATCCTCGCGGTGAACACCGCAACGCTCAAAACCAAAGGCGCGCGCGAAGCTCTTCTAAAGGCGTATGCGGGCGAAACCTTCGTTCGCGTTCTACCCGAGGGTGAGTACCCAGCAACCTCGAGCACTCTGGGCGTCAACACCTGCCTGATCGGCGTAGCCGAGGACGCACACGCAAACCGCGTCGTAGTCGTGAGCGCCATCGACAACCTGGTCAAGGGCACAGCGGGGGCGGCAATTCAGTCGCTAAACCTCGCTCTCGGCTTGCCAGAGGAAACCGGTCTGAGTGTCAACGGAGTGGCCCCGTGAGCGTAACCGCAGCCAAAGGGTTCCTGGCCGCTGGCGTGCGCGCCGGGCTCAAGAAGTCGGGTAACCCAGACCTCGCTCTGGTGCAAAACATCGGGCCGATCAAGAGTGCCGCAGCCGTGTTTACCAGCAACCGTGCACTAGCCAATCCGGTGCTTTGGAGCAAAGAGGTCATCAAAGACGGCATCCTAGAAGCAGTGGTCCTGAACAGTGGAGGCGCTAACTGCTACACCGGACCTCAGGGCTTTCAAACAACTCACGCGACTGCGGAGGCTGTGGCCGAGGCTCTAGAAGTTTCAGCTGGCGACGTCCTCGTTTGCTCAACCGGTTTGATCGGTGAGCAGCTTGATCGCGACAAAGTCTTAGCCGGCGTAGCAAACGCGGCACAGAGCCTAAGCCCAACGGGTGGTCCGGCCGCAGCCGAGGCAATCATGACCACCGACTCGGTTTTCAAACAAGCGGAAGTCTCGGTTGGTGGCTTCACCGTGGGTGGCATGGCTAAGGGTGCAGGAATGCTCGCACCGGGCCTGGCAACCATGCTGGTGGTCATCACTACCGACGCCGCCCTGAGCCCCGCAGAGCTCGACCAGGCGCTTCGTGCCGCCACTCGTGTAACCTTCGACCGACTCGATTCAGACGGCTGTATGTCCACCAACGACACCGTGACGCTCATGGCTTCGGGTGCGTCCGAAGTTACTCCATCCGTTGAAGAGTTCACAGAAGCGCTGACCGCTGTCTGTCACGACCTTGCGATGCAACTGCTCACCGATGCCGAGGGCGCAAGCCATGACATCGCGATCGAGGTAACCAACGCCGCCACCGAAGCTGATGCCGTCGAGGTTGGTCGCTCCATTGCCCGAAACAACCTGTTCAAGGCGGCCATCTTCGGTAACGACCCGAACTGGGGTCGCATCCTCGCCGCTGTGGGCACAACCGGTGCAGAGTTTGATCCGTACGACATCGACGTTTTCATTAACGGCGTTCGCGTCTCATCGAAGGGCCAGCCAGACCAACCTAGAAACTTGGTTGATCTAACTCCTCGAGCCGTGAGCATCAAGCTCGACCTACACGCGGGTAATGCGAAGGCGACGGTCTACACCTCCGACCTAACGCACGCTTACGTGACCGAGAACAGTGAGTACTCGAGCTAATGCAGCCTCAAAACCAAGACACTCAACTTGCGGCCATTAAGGCCGAGACGCTAATTGAATCTCTGCCGTGGCTTCAGAAGTTCCACGGCAAAACCGTTGTCGTAAAGTTTGGCGGCAACGCTATGGTCGATGCCGAACTTCAAAAGGCCTTTGCCGAAGACATGGCATACCTGCGCTGGATCGGCATCAAGCCCGTAGTCGTGCACGGTGGCGGCCCGCAGATTTCCGCCCGCCTAACCGAGCTGGGAATCGAGAGCGAATTCAAGGACGGATTCAGGGTCACCACACCTGAAATCATCGGTGTCGTCCGCGACGTCCTAAGAAACGACATTTCGATCGAATTAGCCGCACTCATTGAAGGCGCTGGGGCTGGTGCGACGGTGATGTCCGGAGAGGATTCAAACCTGTTCCGCGCAGAGATTATCGGCGACGTAGGTCTAGTCGGCGAAGTCACACAGGTGAATCCACGAATCGTCTTCGACGCCCTAGAAGCCGGCAAGGTGCCGGTGATTTCCACAGTGGCCCCAGACGCAAGCGGGCAGCTACTCAACGTGAATGCCGATCTTGCCGCCAGCGCGCTGGCCGTTGCCTTGGGTGCCGAGAAGCTCATGGTTCTGACCGATGTACCCGGTCTTTACAGCGACTGGCCAAACCGCGACTCTCTCGTGAGCGAAATCAGCGCCTCCGAGCTCGAAGAACTCCTGCCAAAACTGGAGTCCGGCATGATCCCGAAGATGCAAGCCTGCCTTCACGCTGTTCAAGGCGGGGTTCCTCAAGCGCACGTTATCGACGGTCGCACCCCACACAGCATCCTGCTCGAGATTTTCACGCGCTCGGGCTTTGGCACAATGGTTCTTCCCGAATAAGCAGTTAGGAACAAAATGGTTCGCCACTTCCTCAAGGACGACGACGTCACGCCTCAAGAGCAGGCCGCCATTTTGCGACTCGCCCACGAGCTGAAAAAGTCGCCTTACAGCGAGCGCCCTTTTGAGGGCCCGAAAACAGTCGCGCTCATCTTCGATAAAACTTCGACACGTACCCGAGTTTCCTTCGCCGTTGGAGTCGCCGACCTTGGTGGTTCGCCTCTGGTTATCGATTCGCAGACCAGTCAGATGGGGGGTAAGGAGTCGGTGGCCGACACCGCGCGCGTTCTCGAGCGACAGGTTGCCGCCATCGTTTGGCGCACCTACGCGCAGTCTGGACTTGAAGAAATGGCCGCCAACTCAGGCGTGCCCGTAGTCAACTCGCTTAGCGACGACTACCACCCGTGCCAAATCCTCGCGGACCTCATGACGATTCAAGAACACAAGGGTGAGCTAGCCGGGCTCAAACTTGCCTACATCGGCGATGCCGCTAACAACATGGCCAACTCTTACCTGATCGGTGGAGCGCTGGCAGGCATGCACCTTTCGGTTGCCGCTCCGGCTGGTTACCAACCGGCCAAGCACATTGTTGCTCGCGCCGAGGAAATCGCCAGCCAAACCGGTGGTTCGGTTTCGGTTTGCGAAACCCCGGCCGAGGCCATCTCCGGCGCTGATGCCGTCACAACCGATACCTGGATTTCGATGGGGCAGGAAGCAGAGAAAGCAAAGCGCCTTGCCGACTTCGCCGGCTACACAATTGACGCCGGGCTAATGGCCAAGGCTGATTCCGAAGCGATATTCCTGCACTGCCTCCCTGCCTACCGCGGGTACGAAGTGGCTGCCGATGTCATCGACGGACCTCAGTCGGTGATCTGGGATGAAGCCGAGAACCGACTTCACGCGCAGAAGGCGCTACTCGTCTGGCTTGCGAAGCAGTCAAACTAGACTTGAACGAAATCAATAGGTCCAAGGAGTTCCATGTCTGAGAACGGTTCGAACGCGCTCTGGGGAAGTCGTTTCGACGGCGGCCCCGCCGATTCGCTGGCCGCGCTCAGCCGCAGCGTTCACTTCGACTGGCGATTGGCGCAGTACGACATCAAGGGCACCCTGGCCCACATCAAAGCACTGCACAGCGCCGGCTACCTCGCGGTTGCCGAACACGAAAAGCTTCAGCGCAGTCTCGATGAACTAGCTCGCAGAGTTGCCGAGGGTTCGTTCGTTGCCAAGCAATCCGACGAAGACGTTCATTCGGCTCTCGAGCGCGGACTCATCGAAATCGCAGGTAGCGAGCTCGGAGGTAAAGTCCGTGCCGGTCGAAGCCGCAACGATCAAATCGCCACCCTGATTCGCACCTACCTACTAGACCAAGCCGACGTAATCGAAGACCTCGTTCTCTCGCTGATTTCTGTTTTGGTTGATCGCGCCGAAGAAAACCTCGGCGTGGCAATGCCTGGTCGCACTCACTTCCAGCACGCTCAGCCGGTAATGCTTTCGCATCACCTCCTTGCCCATGCCTGGCCGCTGCAGCGAGACATCGAACGTCTGCGCGAATGGCGCAAGCGTGCGAGTCTCAGTCCTTACGGCGCAGGCGCGCTCGCTGGCTCAACTCTTGGGCTAGACCCGAATCTCGTCGCGGTCGAACTAGGGCTCGCCGGCCCGACACAAAACTCGATCGACGCCACCGCAAGCCGAGATGTGGTTGCCGAGTTCCAGTTCGTCATGACCTTGATTGGCATCAATCTTTCGCGTTTCAGCGAAGAAATCATCATCTGGGCATCTGCTGAGTTCGACTACATCAAACTCTCCGATTCGTTCTCAACCGGTTCGTCGATCATGCCGCAGAAGAAGAACCCAGACATCGCCGAACTGGCTCGCGGAAAATCGGGGCGCTTGATCGGAAACCTAACCGGCTTGCTCGCAACGCTAAAAGGACTTCCGCTCGCTTACAACCGAGACCTCCAAGAAGACAAAGAGCCGGTCTTTGACTCGGTTGACACCCTGACGGTTCTGCTTCCAGCCTTCACCGGCATGGTGGCCACCCTTGAGTTCAACAAGAACCGCCTCGAGCTACTCGCACCAGCAGGCTTCTCGCTGGCCACCGATGTCGCTGAGTGGCTCGTGAAGCAGAAGGTGCCTTTCCGCGACGCACACGAAATCACCGGAAAACTTGTTTCGTTCTGCGAAAAGAACTCGCTCCAATTACACGAGGTTGCCGACGCGGACATGGCTGCAATTTCGCCAAAACTGACCCCTGAGGTTCGCGACGTTCTCAGCGTCTCGGGTTCGATTCGCTCGCGCGCCGGGGCCGGCGGCACCGCACTCCCGCGCGTTCTCGAGCAGATCACTGCTCTCCGTAAGTTTTCGAATAAGCGATAGGACTCACGATGGCAACCCCGCAGGTACTAGCAAGTCAGGCTAACGACGCGTCCTTTGCTTCTCTCTGGGACGAACTTCAGTGGCGCGGGCTGATTGCCCTCTCGACCGACGAAGCCGAAGTCAAAGCCTTGCTTTCCGGGGAGCCAATAACTTACTACTGCGGCTTCGACCCAACTGCGGCAAGCCTTCACCTCGGCAATCTGGTTCAACTGCTGACGCTCCGTCGCATTCAACTGGCTGGCCACAAACCTCTTCTTTTGATCGGTGGCTCAACCGGCTTGGTTGGCGACCCGCGTCCAAGTGCTGAGCGCACACTCAATTCCAAAGAGACAGTTGCCGACTGGGTAGAGAAGCTTGGCAAGCAGGGTGCACGCTTCCTATCCTTCGATGGCTCGAATGCCGCTCGCATGGTCAACAACCTCGACTGGACCGCCCCGATGAGCGCAATCGACTTCCTTAGAGACATCGGCAAGCATTTCCGCGTTGGCAAAATGCTCTCGAAGGACGCCGTGAGTGCGCGCTTGAATTCGGAGCACGGCATCTCGTACACCGAGTTCAGCTACCAAATCCTGCAGGGAATGGACTTCCTTGAGCTGTACCGTCGCTACGGCTGCATCATGCAGACCGGCGGCAGCGACCAGTGGGGCAACCTAACGAGTGGAACCGACCTAATCCGCAAGGTCGAAGGCGTTTCTGCTCACATCATCGCAACCCCGCTGATCACAAACTCAGACGGCAAGAAGTTCGGCAAATCCGAGGGCAACGCAATTTGGCTAGATGCCGAGTTCACCAGCCCTTATGCCTTCTACCAGTTCTGGCTGAATGTTGAGGACGCCGATGTGGTGGACCGACTAAAAGTGTTCACGTTCCTGCCGAAGGCAGAGATCGAAGACCTAGCCAAGCAGACCGCTGAGGCCCCACACCTGCGCACGGCACAAAAGCGCCTGGCTTTCGAGGTCACCGCGCTCGTGCACTCGCCAGAGGCTGCACAGGCTGCAGTGGACGCATCCTCTGCGCTGTTCGGCAACGGCGATCTTTCAACACTTGACGCGGCTACTCTGCGCTCCGCGCTGAGTGAACTTCCAAACGCCCAGGTCAATGGTGGAGAACCGATCGCACAGCTTTTGGTTGACACCGGTCTTGTAGCTTCGCTTTCGGCCGGCCGTCGCGCCATCGCCGAGGGTGGCGTTTACCTAAACAACGAGAAAGTCACCGACGAAGCCGCTGTTGCGACCGCCTGGCTCGAAGGCGGTTTCGCTGTGCTTCGCCGCGGCAAAAAGACCCTCGCAGGGCTGTTCAAGAAATAGACGTCGCAGACAACTCCCATAAATCGCACGCGATATCCACAGGAACCTCAACCTAACCTCAAAACAAGAGCAGCGTTGCGCTAGCTCTTAGAAGAGGGGTTTCGTGGAACCAGAACTCATTCAAGTGTCTGTGGCAGGGCCTGCCGTTCTTGCCTCCGTAGCAGCCGGTTTAGAAAACAAGAATCCTGACACACCAGCCGCCAGCAGCTCGTCGGATCCAAAAACCACCCTTTTGACCAGGGAAACCGAAGTTTTAGACAAAAAATCAAATTAAGTTCTAAATGGATTTGACTTCACCGTTATAACAACGTAATGTTTCTATCTGTTGCCCAAAGTTTGGGGAAACCTGATTAGGTCTCCGGCTCAAGTGCAACCAATCAAATGTCTCAGACAAAAAAAGCCTTGCGCTTTGCATTGTCTGCTTCATAAGATTGAGCTTCCGCTCAAAAATGAACTCGTTTTGACGAGAACAGATTTAGTGGTAAGTTAGTGAAGTTGCCCTGGAGGCCAGTCGAAAGACAAACTCCCAGGAGCATCCGATCCTTGAGAACTCAACAGCGTGCACAATGTCGATGCCAAACAATTTGGCTAGCTTCGGTTAGCCAAAAAACATTTGGATTAGACAGATTGTCAGACAATCTGATTTAGTCAGATCAAACTGAGGCGCCAATTTCCGGCGCTTTCGAAAAGTTTGGTAAGAGCTTGCTCTTACCTAACACACTTTTACGGAGAGTTTGATCCTGGCTCAGGACGAACGCTGGCGGCGTGCTTAACACATGCAAGTCGAACGATGAAGCTGGAGCTTGCTCCGGTGGATTAGTGGCGAACGGGTGAGTAACACGTGAG
>JACCDQ010058013.1_pt1 | contig 11623 bp, 9 predicted proteins | sample 7446031 | NCBI WGS metagenome assembly JACCDQ01 (sample SAMN15323442, study PRJNA562643) | freshwater metagenome | isolation source: river surface water | place: USA:Blue River Watershed | collected 2017-08-17
CACTCGGCCCAGAAATCGACCAACACCGGCGCGCCGGATTTCACGACGTCGTTGTCAAAGGTTGCGTCGGTCACGTGTTTGATCAGCTCGTTGGCCATGAATGCGCCTCAATCTTGTCGCAGCAGAAGAATGTAAGGTGACGAGCCTTGACCCCGGCACTGGCTCCACAGTTAGGGCTGCTTGGTTCCCCACCTGACCCGGTTGGCCGCTTCCCCATGCGGGAAGGCCCGTCGCGCTCGATTGTATGCCAGGGCGAGGCCGTTCGTCGGGCGGGGCGAACGATTGGCCCGATCAGTGAGCGGGACAATGTCATCCGCGTTTCATGGGGTGGCGCTAAATTGCAGCCCATCGCCTATCTTTCCAACTCAAATCAACATGTCTTCTCCCCTGATTCAATCGCGCCGTGATTGTTTGCGTTTCGCGCTCTCTGCCGCCGCGGTAGGCGTTTCGGGCGTTGCTCGCGCCCAAAATTACCCCGAACGGACGGTCCGCATCGTGGTGCCGTTTGCTCCCGGTGCCGGTACCGATGCGATGGGGCGCCTGATGGCGAACAAGCTGTCCGATCTGATGCAGGCCTCGTTCGTGGTTGATAACAAGACCGGCGCGTCGGGTGCGATTGGGGCCCAGGCGGTGGCCCAGAGTCCGGCAGATGGTCACACGCTGTTGCTGGCCGCTGCGCCTTTCACCACCGTGCCCGCCGCACTCTCCACGGCCGGCTACGACCCGCTGAAAGACTTTGCTCCGGTCGGTATGTTCGCCACCGGCCCGCTGGTCTGGGTGGTGGGCAGCCAAGTGCCCGTCAACTCGATGCAGGAGTTGCTGGCCCTGGCGCGGCAACGCCCTGGTGTGCTGAATTACGGCTCGGCCGGGGTTGGTGGCGTCAATCACCTCGTGCTGGAGATGTTCAAGGCGCGCACGGGTACCTTCATCACCCACATCCCGTACCGGGGTATCAGCCCTGCCGTGGCCGACACCTTGGGTGGGCAGATCCAGTTGCTGACCGGGACCATCCCTGCGCTGCTGCCCATGATTCGGGAAGGGCGCCTGAAGGCACTGGCTGTGACCAGCGCCCGGCGTTCAGCGGCGTTGCCCCAGGTGCCCAGCATGGCCGAAGTGGGGCTGCCCGACTTCGATGTGCTGAACTACTTTGCCTTGGTGGCCCCGCGTGGCACACCAGCACCTGCGGTGCAGGCCCTGAATGCGGCGTTGGGCCGCGCGGCCAAGTTGCCAGATGTGCAGACCCGTTTGACCAGCGACGCCCTGGAGGCAGCCACCGATACCCCGGAGCAGTTGGCCCGCTTTTTGTCACGCGATTTCGCGGCCTGGAAGGCCGTGGTGCAGCAGCAGAACTTGCGCATCGACTCGGTGTGACCTTGTTGCGTGGTGGTCGCAGCTGGTCCCAGGGCGACCGATAGAATGGCGCCATGTCTTACGTTGTCCTGGCCCGCAAGTACCGCCCCAAAAATTTCGCCGAAATGGTGGGGCAGGAGCACGTGGTGCAAGCCCTGGGCAACGCGTTGCGCACTCAGCGGTTGCACCACGCCTACCTGTTCACCGGTACGCGCGGGGTGGGCAAAACGACGGTGTCGCGCATTCTCGCCAAGTCGCTGAATTGCACCGGAGTCGATGGCCAGGGCGGCATCACTGCCGAGCCGTGTGGCGTGTGCGATGCCTGCCGCGACATCGACGCCGGCCGCTTCGTTGATTACACCGAATTGGACGCCGCCTCGAACCGCGGGGTGGACGAGGTGCAAAGCCTGCTGGAGCAGGCGGTCTACAAGCCGGTGCAAGGGCGCTTCAAGGTCTTCATGATCGACGAAGTGCACATGCTCACCAACACCGCGTTCAACGCCATGTTGAAGACGCTGGAAGAGCCGCCAGAGTACCTGAAGTTCGTGCTGGCCACCACCGACCCGCAGAAAGTGCCGGTCACGGTGTTGAGCCGCTGCCTGCAGTTCAACCTGCGTCCAATGGCGCCCGAAACGGTGCAGGAACACCTGCTGCGCGTGCTGAACACCGAAGGGGTGGCCAGCGACGCCGGCGCTTTGCGCCAGTTGGCGCGAGCCGCCCGCGGGTCCATGCGCGATGCGCTGAGCCTGACCGACCAGGCGATCGCGTTCGGCGGTGGTCAGTTGCAAGAAGCCACGGTGCGCCAGATGCTGGGCGCGGTGGACCGTCACCACGTTTGGACATTGCTGGAAGCGCTGGCGGACGGTGATGGGGAGCGGGTGGTGGAGACGGTGGACGATCTGAGGGTCAATGGCTTCAGCGCCGTGTCGGTGCTGGACGAGCTGGTGGGCCTGCTCCAGCGCCTGGCGGTGTTCCAGCAGGTGCCATCGGTCGCTGCTTCGACCGACGATGAGGACGACCGCCGCTTGGCAGCTTTGGCGGAAGCCATGCCCGCTGACGAAGCGCACCTGCTGTACAGCTTGACCCTGCATGGCCGTTCCGAGTTGGGTTTGGCGCCCGACGAATATGCCGCGCTGAACATGGTGTTGCTGCGGCACCTGGTGTTTCGGTCACCCGTGGCGGAAAAAAAAACTCTGAAGCGGGCCGCGGCAGTTCCGACGGTCGTTGAGCCTGCGGTGATGGCGCCGCCTGCGTCGGCGCCGGCGACTCGACCGCCTGACGAGCCCGATGTTCAGGGGGTGCCGAATGTTCCATTGTCGGTAGCATTCCCAGCTCCCACGCCAGAGCCAGAGCCAGAGCCAGAGCCAGAGCCAGAGCCAGAGCCATTTTGGGGTGATTCTGCCGTGCATGAGCTCGCAGACGATCCCGCTACGGTCGTGGTGGACGAGTCGCTTGATGCCGCCATCCTGTCTTCATCGTTGCCACCCACGTCATTGACCTCGGACGCATCACTGGGTGATTTCTGGTTCGACCAAGTGCAAGCCCTCATTCGCGCCGAGGCGGTGACGGCGCTGGTGCGGGAGCTGGCCCTTCAATCCTGCCTGGTTCAGCGCACCGCACAGGTTTGGACGCTGTCTGTGCCCGGCGCCTCGCTGATGCACGCAGGCAGCCGCGACCGGCTGCAAGCCGCGTTGGCAAGTCTGGGGCATGCGGTTCGCCTGGAGGTGGTGCAAGGCCCCGCTGAAGATTCGCCGGCCCGCCGCTTGGCCGCGGCAGCCGCTGCGCGCTTGAGCGCGGCCGAAGCCACCTTGCGCGAAGACCCCTTCGTTCAGACGATGATGCGCGACTTTGGCGGCAAAATCGTGCCTGGAAGCCTCCAGGCGCTCTGATTCTTTTTTCAGTTACACACAAGGAAATACATGTTCAACAAAGGACAACTCGCCGGTTTGATGAAGCAGGCCCAGGCCATGCAGGACAACCTCAAAAAGGCGCAGGACGAGTTGGGTTCGATCGAAGTCACAGGCGAATCTGGGGCCGGTTTGGTCAAGGTCGTGATGACCTGCAAGCACGATGTCAAGCGCGTCACCATCGACCCCAGCCTGCTGGCGGATGACAAAGACATGTTGGAAGATTTGGTGGCCGCCGCCTTCAACGCTGCGGTGCGCCGCGTGGAAGAGACCACCCAGGAGAAGATGGGTCGCGTCACGGCCGGCATGCCCAGCCTGCCCGGGGGCATGAAGTTCCCGTTCTGAGGTGGACGGCCACCGTTCCCTCGACGCATTGGTGCGCGCACTCCAGTGCTTGCCTGGGGTGGGGGTGAAGTCGGCCTCGCGCATGGCCTACCACCTCATGCAGCACGACCGGCCGGGCGCCGCCCGGTTGGCCCAAGCCCTGCAAGATGCCGCCGCGCGGTTGCGCCATTGCCGCTTGTGCCACACCTTTTCAGAAGACGAGGTGTGTGCCACCTGCAACGATCCACAGCGCGATCAAGGTTTGCTGTGTGTTGTGGAGACGCCGGCCGATCAGGCTGCGCTGGAACGCACCGGTGCCTATAGGGGTTTGTACTATGTGCTCCTGGGTCGCCTCAGCCCTTTGGACGGTGTGGGCCCACTCGAAATCGGCTTGCGCCAACTGCTGGACCGCTTGCAGGGCGCCACCAACCCCGGCGTTCGAGAGCTGATATTGGCGACCAGTTTCACCGCCGAAGGTGAAACCACGGCCCATGCCATTTCGCAGATGGCTCGCACTTTGTCGATCAAAGTGACCCGTTTGGCCCGAGGCGTGCCCATCGGTAGCGAGCTGGAATACGTCGATTTGGGCACCATTGCCCACGCTTTGGTCGACCGACGCTGACGCTGCGAGCGCGCTTGCAGCGTCAGGGTTGACCCGCTCGGGACTTTCCCGCTTCGGGCGGAACCGGATGGGCCTGTGAAAGTTGTTGTCCTATGCTTGGATCAAGGGGATGACAATGAAACGGCGAGCGTTTGTGATCACAGGTTTGGCAGGTGCGTGGGCCACGCGAGCGGTCGCTACCTCAGCCGGTTTGCGGCCGCTGAATGTCGTGGTTCAAGGGCTGCACCGCGTCAACCATCTGCCGCTGGTGCTGGCACAACGGCTCGGCTACCTGGCGGCCGAGGGCCTGGACGTGTCTCTCCAACCGGTGCCTTCGACCGTGCGCACCTTGGCCGATCTGGCGGCGCTGCCGGCCCAGGTGTTTGCGGGTTCGTTCGAACGCAATTTGTACCTGTCGGCCCAGGGCAAACCGCACCAATCGTTCGCTTTGATGTCTCGCTCGCCGCAGGTGGTCCTCGGCACTCATGCGCGTGCGCCCAACCCTGGTGATTCGTTGCGGGGCTTGGTGGGGGCCCGCGTCGGGGTCTACGCCTCGGGTTCGTTGAGCCACCGCATGGCGCAGTTGATGCTCTTGCGCGCGGGGATGCGGGTGACCGACGTGCAATTCGTCGAGGTGCCCGACGCCGAACAGGCGGTTTCAACGTTCTTGCGCGGCGACTTGGAGGCCATTTGCTATGCCGACCCGGTCATTTCCCGCCTGGAGCGGATGGGCTCGCTGCGAACGGTGGTGGACACACGCAGCCTCAAGGCATGCGTGCAATTGTTTGGAGGGCCGATCGCCTGTACTTGCCTGAGCGCCCCGTTGGAGTTTATCGACAAGGAGCCCGAGGTCGTGCAGGGTTTGACCCACGGTGTCGTCAGGGCGTTGAAATGGCTGCAGACGGCTGGGCCGTCCGATCTGGTGCGTCATGTGCCTGAGGCCTACATGGGTTGGGACCGCAGCGTGTTTCTGTCGGGCTTCAGCCGCTCGCGCGAAACCTTGGCGGTTGATGGCTTGTTCCACGAGCAATCGGCCCGCAACGTGATGCGTGCGCTGGACCGGTTGCGTCTGCCCCTCGATCTCGGCGCTGTCAACCCGGACCTCACCTGGACCAACCGTTTCGCGTCGCGAGCCAAAGCGCGGTTTCGCGCTTGAGCCGTGCCAAGGGGTGGTGTCCATCGCCTAAGATCACAGGCTTTGCTGGTCCGGTCTTTCGACGCATGAACCCCGACGTTTCCCATCCCGACGCCTCTTCTTCCGACCACTCACGGCTGACGCAATTGCGCCGTCAGTTGCACCACCACGCACACCGGTATTACGTGCTGGATGCACCGGAGATTCCCGACGCCGAATACGACCGTCTGTTTCGGGAACTGCAAGCCCTGGAGTGCGAGCATCCCGAGTGGGTCAGCGCGGACTCGCCCACGCAGCGGGTGGGCGGCGGCGTGCTGGACGGTTTCAGCACCGTGCGTCATCGGGTGCCAATGCTGAGCATCCGCACCGAAACCGACACCGAAGCGACGGGTGCTCAGGCGTTCGACGCCCGCGTGCGCAAAGAACTTGGGTTGGCTCCGGACGCGCCTGCGGTGAGCTACGTGGCGGAGCCCAAGTTCGATGGCTTGGCGATCAGTTTGCGCTACGAGCAGGGCGTGTTGGTGCAGGCGGCCACCCGGGGCGACGGCGAATTGGGGGAGGATGTGACCCAGAACATCCGCACCATCGGTCAGGTGCCCTTGCGCTTGCAGGACGGGCAGCAACCTTGCCCGCCCGTGTTGGAGGTGCGCGGCGAGGTGTACATGCGCCGCGACGATTTTGAAGCCTTGAACGAGCGCCAACGGCAGCGGATTGCCGCCGGTGCCAAGGGCGAGAAGACCTTTGTCAACCCGCGCAATGCGGCCGCCGGCGCCGTCCGTCAGTTGGACCCGGCGATTGCCGCATCCCGACCGTTGAGCTTCTTTGCGTATGGGGTCGGCGAGGTCACGCCCGCGTCCGAAGGGGGCCCCACCTTTGCCCGGCATTTCGAGGTGCTGCAGGCACTGCGCCAGTGGGGTTTGCCGGTGTCCGATCTGGTAGCGGTGTGCGAGGGGCCCGAGGCCCTGGTGGACTACCACCGCCGCATGGGGGAGCGTCGCGATCAGTTGCCGTTTGACATTGACGGGGTGGTCTACAAGGTGGACCGCCTCGACTGGCAGCGCAACCTGGGCTTTGTGACGCGCGAGCCCCGCTGGGCGGTGGCGCACAAGTACCCCGCCCAAGAGCAGGTGACCACCGTGTTGGCGATCGACGTGCAGGTGGGCCGCACCGGCAAGTTGACGCCGGTGGCCAAGCTGGCCCCCGTGTTTGTGGGCGGCGTCACCGTGACCAACGCCACGCTGCACAACGAATACGAAGTGCTGCGCAAAGACGTTCGGGTGGGTGATAAGGTCATCGTGCGCCGCGCCGGTGATGTGATTCCCGAAGTGGTGGCAGTGGTGTTGCCGGAGGGCTCTGCCCCAGTTGCAGAGGCCTCCGAACCCGCCGCTGGCACAGAACCGCAAATCGATCTGTTCGCGCCCGCTGCCCGTGGGCCATTGTTTCGGATGCCCGACACCTGCCCCGTGTGTGGCAGCACCGTTGTGCGGGAGGAGGACGAAGCCGATCACCGTTGCACCGGAGGCTTGTTCTGCGCCGCGCAGCGCAAACAGGCCATCTTGCATTTCGCTCAGCGCCGCGCACTGGACATCGAAGGCCTGGGCGACAAGTTGGTCGATCAGATGGTGGACGCCCAGGTCATCCGTGGCCTGCCCGACTTGTACCGCCTGGGTTTGACCGCCTTGGCTTCGCTCGATCGAATGGCAGAAAAGTCCGCCAGCAACCTGATACAGGCGTTGGAGGCGTCCAAGGCCACCACCTTGCCGCGCTTTCTGTTTGGATTGGGCATTCGTCATGTCGGCGAAGCCACCGCCAAAGAACTGGCGCGGCATTTCGGCGGGCTGGACCGACTGATGGACGCCACCGAGGACGAGCTGCTGGCGGTGCGCGACGTCGGCCCGGTGGTCGCGCAGAGCATCCACACCTTTTTTGCCCAGCCGCACAACCGGGAAGTGGTGGAACAATTGCGCGCCTGTGGCGTGCACTGGCCGGAAGGCGAGGGCGACAGCGACCAACCGCAACCCCTGGCCGGGCAAACTTTTGTCCTCACCGGGACGCTGCCCACCCTGTCGCGCGACGAGGCCAAGGCCATGATCGAGGCGGCGGGGGGCAAGGTCAGTGGCTCGGTGAGCAAAAAGACCCACTGCGTGGTCGCAGGCGCCGAAGCCGGCAGCAAGCTCGACAAAGCGCAGGCCTTGGGTGTGCCCGTGCTGGACGAGGCCGGCTTGCTGGCTTTGCTGAAACCCGGTGCCGCGCCCGTTTGAGCGTCAGTCGCTGAATTTGTAGTGATCCCGGTTCAGCACGGCGGCGACCGCCGTCACTTCTTCGGGAAACATCTGGAAGTTCAGCGTGGCATTGCACTGCTCCACCATGCCGCGCAGCAGGCCCGCGGTATTGATCCGCCCCGTTGGCCGGAAAATGCTGCTGCCATCGCCACCCACCCGGTTGGCGTGGCATTGCGCGCATTGGTGCTCCCGAATCAGCTGTTCGCCCAAGGCCAGGTCTGCGCCTCGGAAGATGGCGGCGCCCTGGGCCTGGGCCGGATGACTTTGCGCCACGATGATCAATCCCAACAGCAGCGCACACCAGCCCGCTTTCAAGCCTGAAAGCGTGTGTTCAGGTGTGGCCTGGGTTGCGGGTAGCTGCTTGCGTTGCATGATGTCGATCCCCTGTCGGGCGCCAAGCCCTCGTTCAATGACCTCAATGTAGCTTGCCGCAACCCGCTTGTCGTCAGGGGAAATCCGCAATCAGCTCGGACTTTCCAGCACTTCCAGCAGGTCGTTGGTGAGCTGGGCCTGCTCGCGAAACACATGCAGGCTGGGGCCGCTGATCAGGAAGGTGTCCTCCACCCGCTCGCCCAGCGTCGTGATTTTGGCCAGCTGCAGGTTGACGTGGTGGCGGGCCAGCACCCGGGCAATGCCATACAGCAAGCCGTGCCGGTCGCTGGCCGACACGCTGAGCAGCCAGCGCTGCGCTTTTTCGTCGGGCTGCAGATCGACGCGTGGCACCACGGGGAAGCTTTTCACCCGCCGCGAGAGGCGGCCACGGCTGGGCGTGGGCAGCGGTGCTGCGGGGTTGAGCGCCAGGGGCAGTTCGTTTTCGATCATCGCGATCAACTCGCGGTAATGCTCGGCCAGCGTGGTGGCCGCCACCTGAAAGGTGTCCAGCGCGCGGCGGTTGTGGGTCGTGTGGACCTTGGCGTCCAGAATGCTGAAGCCGGCCTCGTCGAAGTAGCCGCAGATGCGCGCAAACAGATCGGGCTGATCGTCGGTGTAGACCAGCACTTGCAGGCCTTCACCGACCGGCGACAAACGGGCTCGTACCACGGTGGTGGCGTTGCCTTCCCCTTGCGCCAGGGCGCGTGAGACATGGCGCGTGTGCCAGGCGATCTCATCTGGCTGGTGCCGCATGAAGTAGCTCACGTCGAGCTGGTCCCACAAGGCCTTGTGCGCCATGTGGGGTTGGGCGTGCAGGGCCAAGTTGGTCAGCGCCTCGCGCTTGCGCGATTCCACCAGCGCATCGGGTGCGGGCGAGCCGCCACCGAGGGCGCGCAGCGTGTAGCGGAACAGGTCTTCCAGCAGCTTGCCTTTCCAGGCGTTCCACACTTTCGGGCTGGTGCCACGAATGTCGGCCACGGTCAGCAAATACAAGGCGGTCAGCCGGCGCTCGTCGCCCACCCGCTGGGCAAAATGGGCGATCACGTCTGGGTCGCTCAAGTCTTCCTTTTGCGCGATCCGGCTCATGGTCAGGTGTTCGGCCACCAGAAAGCGGATCAGTTCCGCATCCGCACGTGCGACGCCGTGTTGTCGCGCAAACGCGTTCACTTCCTTGGCGCCCAGCTCGGAATGGTCGCCCCCTCGGCCTTTGGCAATGTCGTGAAACAGCGCTGCGGCGTACAGAATCCAGGGCTTGTCCCACCCCGCCGCCAGTCGCGAGCAGAACGGGTATTCGTGCGAGTGCTCGGGAATGAAAAAGCGGCGCACATTGCGCAGCACCATCAGGATGTGCTGGTCCACCGTGTAGACGTGGAACAGGTCGTGCTGCATTTGCCCGACCGTGCCACGGAACACCCACAGGTAACGTCCCAGCACCGAGGTCTCGTTCATCAGCCGGAAAGCGTGGGTGATGCCTTCGGGCTGCTGCAGAATTTGCATGAACGTGGCGCGATTCACCGGGTCGCGCCGAAACGCAGCGTCCATCAGCGGGCGCGCGTTGTACAAAGCCCGCAGCGTGCGCGCCGACAGACCTTTGACGCCGAGCGTGGTCTGGTACAGCAAAAAGGTTTCGAGGATGGCGTGCGGCTGCTGCTGGTAGAGGTGGTCGCTCGCCACTTCCAGCATGCCGCCCTTGTCGAAAAAGCGATCGTTGATGCGCCGCATCGGTACCGCATCGCCACGCTGGTCGCTGGTCAGCCGCTCTTCAATGTTCAGCAGCAGCACCTGGTTGAGCTGCGTCACGGCCTTGGCGGCCCAGTAATAACGCCGCATCAACGCTTCGCTGACGCGCCGTGCTTTGCGGGCCGTGGCGTACTGTTGCCCGCTGTCGATCTGGGCTTTGTGTCCGAAGGCTTCGGCCAGGGGCGTTTGCAAATCGAAAATCAGCCGGTCCTCGCGCCGGCGCGCCAGCGCGTGCAGGCGTGCGCGGATGAGACTGAGCAAGGCTTCATTGGCTTTGAGCTGACGGGCTTCCAGCGGTGTGGCCAGTCCGCGCTGGGCCAGTTCGTCCCAGTTTTGTCCCAGACCCGCCGCCTTGGCCACCCACAAAATCACCTGCAAATCGCGCAGCCCGCCCGGCGATTCCTTGCAGTTCGGTTCCAGCGCGTAGGGCGTGTTCTCAAATTTCTGGTGCCGCTGGCGCATCTCCAGCTTCTTGGCCCCCAGGAAGGCAAGCGGGTCCATCGCCTCGCTCAATTGATTGGCCAGCGCCTCGTAGGCTGGGCGGTGCCCTGCGAGGTGCCGGGCTTCCAGCAGCGATGTCTGCACCGTCACATCGGCCTGGGCTTCGCTCACGCATTCGGCCACCGTGCGCACGCTGGAGCCGATTTCCAGCCCAATGTCCCAGCATTGACCGATGAAGCTCTCCACTGTCGCTTTCAACGCCGGTTGCTCGTCCAGTTGCACGTTCTCGGGCACGAGCAACAGAACGTCCACATCGGAGTAGGGGAACAATTCGCCCCGCCCATAGCCACCCACCGCCAGCAGAGCGAAGTCGCGTGGCAATCCGGCTTGCCGCCACAAGGTGCGCAGCATGCGGTCGGTGGCCAGCCCCAACTGGCGCAGCCGCGCATGAATGGCCCGTGGGGTGGCCTTGATCTGCTCGATCTGCTGGAGGATGTCGAGTTTGTGTTGCCGGTACTGTTGTCGCAGTTCCGCGACCGGCACGGGTGAAACAACGGCACGGGCCACGGCGGTCAGCCCTTCACAAAGGCCGGCGGTGGCGGGCTGCCGGCCGACAGCGTCAGCACTTCGTAGCCGGTGTCGGTGCACACCACGGTGTGTTCCCACTGGGCCGACAGCGAGCGGTCCTTGGTCACGATGGTCCAGCCATCGCCCATTTCGCGGATGTCGCGCTTGCCCTGGTTGATCATCGGCTCAATGGTGAACGCCATGCCCGCCACGATCTCCATGCCCGTGCCGGGCTTACCGTAATGCAGGATTTGCGGGTCTTCGTGGAATTTTTGACCAATGCCGTGGCCGCAAAATTCGCGCACCACCGAGTAACCCGCGCCTTCGGCGAATTGCTGGATCGCGTGGCCGATGTCGCCCAGGCGCACGCCAGGGCGCACCATCTCAATGCCTTTCCACATGGCATCGTAGGTCACCGCGCTCAGTCGTTTCGCGTGGGCCGGTGCATCGCCCACCACAAACATCCGGCTGGTATCGCCGTGCCAACCGTCTTTGATGACGGTCACGTCGATGTTGATGATGTCGCCTTTTTTCAGCGGCTTGTCGTTCGGGATGCCATGGCAAATGACGTGGTTGACCGACGTGCAGATGCTTTTGGGGTAGGGCAGGTAGCCGTTGGGGGCGTAGTTCAGCGGCGCGGGAATGGCCTGCTGCGTGTGAACGATGTGGTCGTGCGCCAGACGGTCCAGCTCGTTGGTGGTGACTCCGGGGCGGACGTAAGGAGTCAGGTAATCCAGTACCTCGGAGGCCAAGCGGCCGGCAATGCGCATGCCTTCGATGCCGGCGGCGTCCTTGATGGTGACGGTCATGGTGTTTCCGGTAACCAAATATGGCCTGCCCGGAGGGACTCGAACCCCCGACCTGCTGCTTAGAAGGCAGCTGCTCTATCCAGTTGAGCTACGGG
>JACCDQ011710949.1_pt1 | contig 11623 bp, 12 predicted proteins | sample 7446031 | NCBI WGS metagenome assembly JACCDQ01 (sample SAMN15323442, study PRJNA562643) | freshwater metagenome | isolation source: river surface water | place: USA:Blue River Watershed | collected 2017-08-17
CCCAGTCTCGGTATCCAGCACAACGATGCGGGACAGGTCTTCTTCTGCGGCACTCCAGCCGGGCAGCACTCTTGCAGATAAAAGCACGTGTCGCTCATCCAGCCACGCACTTTGATTTTCGACCGAGGGCTCGAAATGCGGCATCAATTTGCGCGGATACCGCGTCATGGCATCCGTGTAGGGCTGCTGCGCATACGCACCGAATGCTGCAGCAGCCAATCCGAAAGACAAGGTCCAGCGCCTGAGGCCTTTCGCGATGCGGGCCACATCGCCCGCTTGGCAGAACAGAGAAGTCATGATGATGGTCATCAGCTGGGCTTTCAGGGGATCAGCGCGCCATCGACGGCTGCAGCCTTCGCTCGATCCCTTGCTTCAGCGTGTGGTGAGGAGTCACACAGGCCAGGTTTCACGCCCGCGTCAGGAAATCCGGCTGCTGAAACCGTTGCCGCAGGAACGCGCCATTGGCCAGCAGCGCCTGGGCGTTGCTGGCGGCCACGTTGGCCACCACGTCCTGCAGTTGGCGGTCCAGCAGCGTTAGCTGTTCGACCAGCAGTTGCCGTGCCGTCTTGCCGTCGGCCAGCACATGGCTGGCGCGAAAGGCCGGGGGCAGGGCGACGTAGTTGGCCAGCGTCTCGGGCAGGTAGTTGAGGACGGTCTCCCGCACCGTGAAGAGGTCGTGGTCGCCGGTGCCGCTGTTGCCGGCGTTGAGCAGCCGCGGCAGCACCTCGGCCACCGAGGTGCGGATGGAGGCGAGGCTGCGGCGCATGTCCTCGATGAGGTGGGGGGCCGCCTGGCGGATGAGGGTGTCGAGGCGGTCCAGCGTCTGCTCGGCCGACAGGCTGGCTTCGATGTGGCGCTCCAGCGCCGGGGGGCGCCTGCCGAGCAGATAGCCGGCGACGTACAGGCCGGCGGTGATGGCCAGCCAGCCCTGGCCGATGACGCCCGCAAAGAGCAGGGCCGGCCCCAGCAGCGCCAGCGCGCAGCCGGCAATGTTGGCGCTGCTGTAGAACCACAGCAGCAGCCGGATCCACGGCGTGCGCTCCATCACTGGTAGCCGCGGATCTCGCGGAAGACCTGCGCCAGCCGGGCTTTGCGGCCGTCGAACTCCCGGCCGCCGGTGGCGGAGGCCAGCGCCTGCATCTGGGGCTGGTCGGCCTCGCCGAAGACGATGGGGAAGACCGGCGCCGGGGCGTGCCACTCGTACTTGGCGCGGAACTCGTCGAAGCGCATGCCACGGTTGTTCTCGCCATCGGTCAGCAGCACGATGCTGATGAAGCGTTCGGGGTCCGCCTGGCGCTCCTGCGCGGCCAGCTGCTCGGCGGCGTCCAGCGCGGAAAAGATGGCCGTGCCGCCACGCGGCATGAGCGCATCGGAGCGGTCCAGCACCTGGCGGCGCGCGGTGTCGAGGTCGCCGTCGAAGCGCACCCACTGCGGGGCCTCCACCCGGTCGTCGAACGCGATCAGCACGACGCGCTCGCGCTGCTGGAAGGCGGCATACCGCGCCGTGGCCGAGTGCTCGCCCGCGCCGGCCAGCACCTTCAGGGCGTCGCGCATGGCTTCGATGCGGCCCTCCGAGCGCATGGAGCCGGAGATGTCCAGCACGAAGATGGATGTCGACGGCTTGCGCCATTGCGCCTGGTAGGCCGCCAGCACGGCGTCGATGACGTCCAGCCGGTTGGGGAAGGCCAGCTCCGCGACGGCGCCCTGCGGCAGCGCCGCGGCCGGCTTCACCTCGGGATTGGCCGGGCGCAGGAAGGCGGCCGACAGCGCCTGCTGCTGGAACGGCGCCGCCTTCAGTGCCGTGACCAGCCGCGTGTAGTCGGCGCGCCGTCCCTCGCGCAGCAGCATCAGCGGATAGTCGGCCGAGATCATGCCGTCGCGTGGGTACACCAGCGTCAGCTTGTCGGCGTCGCCCAGCCGCTCGTTGGCACGCAGGATGACGGCCTCGTAATTGACCATCGCATCGAGCTCGCCAGGGGCCTTCACGAAGGTGTCGGCCAGCCAGCCGGAACTGCCGGCCGTCAGCTTCTGGCCGCTGAGAAAGGCTTTGATGAGCTCGGGCTTCACGTCCTGCACCGCCAGGTCCTCGCTCTTGCCGGCTGAGGCCGAGGCCACGGCGAACAGCGCGCTCATGCCGGTGTTGGAGCCGCTGGGCGAGGTCATCGCGTAGCGCAGCTTGCCGGCGGCGGCGGCACGGGCGATCTCCGCCCAGTTGGGCGGCTTGGCGTCCCAGCCCAGCGCCTTGAGCCTGGCGGCCTTGACGCCCAGCGCGATGCGCGAATAGAAGAGCTTCTCCCGCGCCAGCGGCTGGGTGGCCAGGGCCAGCGAGGGGTAGGCGCCGTTGGGCGGCAGCAGCGCGTCGAACGCCTCGCCGGCGTTGAGCCGCTCCACGGCGTCCAGCGTGCCGGCGTAGGTGAACCGCACCTCCACGCCGGCCGTGCGCGCCGCGGCCGTGAGGGCGGGTTCGAGATCTTTCAGCTCGGAGCCGGCGAGGATGCTGAACGGCGCCGTGGCCGCCGGGGCGTCAGCGGGCGTGTCCTTGCGGCCGCAGCCGGCCAGCAGCAGCGCGGTCAGCGCGGCGGTGGCGGCCAGCGCCCGGCGCGAGATCACAGCCGAACCTCGCCGCGTGCCTGCACCGCTGCGGCGGCTTCGTCGCGGCGTACGCGGTCCAGGTAGGTCTTGCTCTTGGCGACCTCGTCGGTCAGCGTGCTGACCGTGGCCTGCATCGCGTCCAGCGCCTTGCCCTTGAAGTCGGCGATCGCGTCCATGGTCTGGTAGATGTTGGCGAAGGCCTGCTGCAGCCTGGCGATCTCCACCGTGCTGGACGCCGCCTGCGTGTGGATGGCGGCGCTCTGGTCGCGCAGCATCTCGCTGGTGGACTGGATGAGCTGGCTGGTGGTCGTGTTCAGCGCGCTGATCTGGTCGAGCACCAGCTTCTGGTTGTTCAACGCCTGCGCAACGATGACGGCCGTGCGCAGCGCCGACACCGTGGTGGTGGTGGCACGGTCCACGCCCTTCATCAGCTCGAGATTGTTCTTGCGAATGAGGTCCAGCGCCAGATAGCCCTGGATGTTGACGGCCAGCTGGGTCAGCAGGTCCGTGACCTTCTGGCGCGTGTAGAACAGCATCTCCTCGCGCACGATGCGCGCCTTCTCGGCGTCGCTCGTGTCCAGCGTGCGCGCTTTGGCCTCCAGCTCGCTGTCGAGCTTCCTGCCGATGTGCACATACTTCTCCAGCCGCTCCATCAGCGCCCAGAGGTTGACCTTCTCCTGGTCGATGGCGGCGTTGTCGCGCAGCAGTTCGTCCTTGCCGCGCTTGAGCGATTCGATGATCGCGTTGAGGTGCCCCTGCGCGGACTGGTAGCGGTCGAAGTAGTCGGCCAGCTTGTTGCCCAGCGGGATGACGCCCAGCAGCTTGCGCACGCTGAACAGGTCGCCCTGGCGTGACGGGTCCAGGGCCTCCACCTGCCGGCGCAGGTCGATCAGCGACTGGCCGATCTGCGCGCCCTGGTCGAATGCGCCACTCTTGAGCGACCCCACCGGACGCTCGAGCATGCGGTTGGACACCGACGCCGAGGCCTCGATGTCCTTGACGCCCATCGAATGGATGCGCTCGACCGCCTCCTTGAACTTCGGGTGCTGGCTGTCGTGCGCGGTGATGTCGTCGATGAACTGTCGAACCTGCTGGTCCAGCTCGGCCACATCCTCGGGCTTCAGGCGCACCTTGCCGCTGGCGGACTCGACGGGCAGCGGCGCGACGGCGGCCGGCGGCTCCAGCGTGAAGGCGTCGGGCGGGGCGATCTCGGTGGTGGGGGTGCTCATGACCGGGTCCTCATTTGAATTTCGCTTCGATGCTCTGGATCATTCGCTCCAGCCACTCGTGGCTGGGCGGGTCGATGACGTCCACGAGCATGTCGGGCGCCTTCACGCCGGCCTTGGCCCAGGCCTCCGGGCCCTTGATGTCGCCGCCGGTGCGAAAGCCGTAGTCATGCGCCAGCTCGCGCAGCGCGGGGTCGGTCTCCAGCGCCTGGCCGAGGCGTTCGCCCGCCGGCGTGTAGGGCACCAGCACATGCTTGGAATAGACCGTGGGGCGCGGATAGAGCACCACCATGTCGCCCTGCAGACGGTCCGGGTGGCGCAGCCAGAACTCGATCATCTGGGACTCGTAGGCCACCAGCAGCGGCGCCTTGCCCATGCCCAGCGCCAGATAGTCCTCGAAGGGGCCGGCGGAACTCTGCTCCTGGAAGCCCTGGCGCAGGAATAGCGGCGCGACGGCGGGCATCACCTTCTCCACCTCCTCGGCGCTCTGCACGATCTGCTGGCCGTTGGCGAGGTAGCTGGCGAGCGCCAGGTACATCGCCGCGGAGTTGGACGTCCGCACGTCGGTAGAGTTCACGAGCACGGCCTTGCCGGTCGCGAAGGCCTCGCTCTTCTTCAGTTCGCGCCAGCGGGTGCCCTTGTCCACCAGTGCCATCAGCGCGGGCAGGTCGACGATGTAGTAGAACTCGCCCTGGCGCGTGGCGATGCCGTTGGCGACGAGGATGTCGGCGATCGGCTTCCAGCTCGCGAAGACAATGGGCGTGTAGAACGGGTTGTAGACGCTGGAAGCCTTGGCGGCCCGTTGCAGCTGCTGCGCCGCTGGCGCGCCGGACGGGAAACCGAAGTCGTAGGTCTTGGCGTCGTAGCGGCCCGCAATGGCGCGGGAGCCCGCCTTCTCCACGTTGACCGTGAGCCCGTGCCGCGCCAGCGCCGCCTTCACGCGAGGGTCGGCGAAGAACGCCTCCTTCTCGGAGCCGATCAGCCCGCGCAGCGTGGCCTGCTGGGATTGGGTGAGGCGTTGCTGGTCGGCATCGGCCCGCTCATTCGAGAGGCTTCGATTCGAGTGCCAGATGCCGGCGCCGACGCCGGCCAGCAGCAACAGCGCGAGCGCCGGGGCGACGAGCTTGCGGATCTCCAAGTGACGGTCTCCACGCAGGCGGAACTGGGTGCCGCTGCGCGCCGCATGATGCCAGCAAGTGCCCGTCCCGCCGCGGTGCGGCGGTCATACGCACGTCACATACTTATGAGTTGCTAATGCGCCGCTGACACGGCACCCCGTGCGCCGCACGGGGTGTTCCTCGCGTCAGCGCATCAGCGGGTTACTTCTCGACGAAGGCGCGCTCGATGACGTAGTCGCCCGGCGTCGTCGTGCTGCCTTCCTTGAAGCCGCGGATCTCCAGCATCTCCTGCATATCCTTGAGCAGCGCGGGGCTGCCGCACAGCATGATGCGGTCGGTCTCGGGGTTCAGGGCCGGCAGGCCCAGGTCGGCCTGCAGTTTGCCGGTCTGGATCAGGTCGGTGATGCGGCCCATGTTCTTGTAGGGCTCGCGCGTCACCGTCGGGTAGTACAGCAGCTGCTCGCTGGCGTACTCGCCAAGGAACTCGTGCTTGGGCAGATCCACCGTGAGGTGGTCGTGGTAGGCCAGCTCGGCCACCTCGCGCACGCCGTGCACGATGACGACCTTCTCGAAGCGCTCGTAGGTCTCGGGGTCGCGCACGATGCTGATGAACGGCGCCAGGCCCGTGCCGCTGCCCAGCAGGTACAGGTTCTTGCCCGGCAGCAGGTAGTCGATCAGCAGCGTGCCGGTGGGCTTGCGGCCGACGATGATCTTGTCGCCGGGCTTGATGTGCTGCAGCTTGGAGGTCAGCGGGCCGTCCGGCACCTTGATGCTGAGGAACTCCAGGTTCTCTTCGTAGTTGGCGCTGACGATGCTGTATGCGCGCAGCAGCGGCTTCCCGTTGTCGCCCTTGAGGCCGATCATCGTGAAGTGGCCGTTGGAAAAACGCAGGGCCTGGTCACGCGTGGTCGTGAAGCTGAACAGGCGGTCGGTCCAGTGGTGGACGGTCAGGACGGTCTCTTCGTGGAAGGCACTCATGGGCGGTTTCATTGGCAGGTCAACCCGGGGATTTTCGCCGGGAACGGATAGACGGACTTCAGCCAAGGGTCAACGCTGTGTTTCGATGCGCAGAAGCCTCGCTCCCGAGCCCTCGCTGCACGCCTGATCGCCCGGGTTGTAGAGCGCACAGGCCTTCAGCGACAGGCAGCCACAGCCGATGCAGCCGGTCAGCCGTTCGCGCAGCTGCTGAAGCGCGGCGATGCGTGCGTCCAGCAGGGGCGCCCAGCCGGCCGACAGCCGGGCCCAGTCGGCCTTCGTCGGGGTGCGACTGTCGGGCAATGTCGCCAGGGCTGCCTTGATCTGCGGCAAGGTCAGGCCCACGTTCTGCGCTGCACGGATGAAGGCGACGCGGCGCAGCGCGTGGCGCGGATATTGCCGGTGGCCGCCCGCGCTGCGGGAGCCCGCCAGCAGGCCTTCGGCTTCGTAAAAGCGCAGGGCGCTGGCGGCGATGCCCGCACGGCGAGACAGCTGGCCGATGGTCAGCGGCGCGCCGGCCGCCGGGCTTGACTTCAAGTTCACTTCAACTTCGAGCATGGCGGCCATGTTCCCATGAACGGAGATGCCGATGTTGATGAAGACTGCCGCCGCCGCACCCGCCACGCTGGCCGGGTTGCACCACCTGCTGGACGCCGGCCTGGCGTGGTCCGCCACCTACCGGGGCGCGCTGAGCAACCATCTGCCGATGGCGCAGCAGGCCCTGCTGGAGATGGGCGCCTCGGCCGAGCGGCTGCAGGCCTTCACCGAGCGCGAGGAGACGCACCTCGAACCCCGGGCCGTGGCGCGCGCAGGGCGCATCGTCGTCGAGCGAGACCTGGGCCGGCCTGACAGCGACGCCGACTGGCGCTCGCACTTCGCGGCCCGCATGGCCGAGCTGGGCCCGGCCACCGCGCTGCGCGAGGCCCTGGCGTTGCTGCTGCCAGGGGCGGGCGCCATCGCCTTCCACGGCCTCATCCGCACGGCCCATGCCGTGCTGGCCGGGCACGAGGGCGAGCTGGTGGCGGGGCTGGCGCACTGGGCTGCTCACTTCATGCCGCTGCCGGTGCGCGATGGCGGGACGCCGCTGCCCCTGGTCGACTGGCTGGCGGCGCTGTCGACACTCCCGCGCCCGTCGGCATCGGGTGGTCTCATCACCGGCCGCATGCAGGCCTGGGCGGGTTCATCGGCCTTCGCCGACGTGGCTGGCCGCCTTCATCACGGGCCGGACACGCTGCGGGAGCTGGCGCTGCTGGCGGCCCGCACCTATGCCGCCAGCGGCAACTTCACGGTCCTGCACTTGCTCACCGCCAGCCACGCGATGAGCGTGCTGCAGCCGTGCTGGCCCACGCCCGAGTTGCCGCGGGGCATCAGCGTCGCGGCGGCGGCCGGCCTGCTGGCCAGCGGCGTGGCACCGGCCCTCGCGCTGGACCGCCTGCCCAGCCGCCCCTGGCCGGCGCTGCTCTCCGCGGCCTGCGCGCAGGATGACGCCCATGTCATCAAGCTCACCCATGCGGCCTGGCGCCTGGGCCGGCTGTGGCCCGACCCGGCCTGGCGCCGCGCGGTGGAACGTTCGATGCCTGCCTGATCCCTCACTTCAGATGGCGTGACAGGAACTGCTCGATGCGTTGGTAATAGTCGAGCTGGTCCTCAAGCAATGGGAAGCCGTGGTACGCGTTGGGGTAGGTAACCCAATCCACCGACTTGCCGTACTTTTGCAACGCGTCGCGCATGCGCTCCCCGTTCTGGATGGGGACGCGCCGATCCTGCTCGCCGTGCACCAGCAGCACGGGTACTTTGATGCGGCTGGCTTGCTCCAGCGGGGAGCTTTTCGCCAACAGCGCATCGTCCTTGACCCTGTCGCCCAACTTCTCGGTCAGCGAATAGCTCTTAGCGTCTGTCGAGATGTCGTTCCAGAAGAAATCGAACATGAAGCGCGGGTCGCTGACTGCGGCAAACGCGATCGCGCAGCGGTACTGGTTGGGGTCCTTGGCCACGCCCATCAGAGCGGCATAACCGCCGTAGCTGGCGCCCATGATGCAGACGCGCTGCGGGTCCACCCAACCGTTTCCCACGGCGAATGTCAGTGCGTCCGACACATCGTCCTGCATGGCCAGTCCCCACTGCTTGAAGCCGGCCCGGAAGTGATTCTCGCCATAGCCTTCGCTGCCGCGGAACTCGGGCTCTATGACGACATAGCCTCGAGATGCCAAAAACTGGCTCTCGGCACGCCAGGTCCAGGTCGCGCCCCGGCTCCAGGGGCCGCCATGGACCAGCACGACAGCTGGTGCGGGTTGGCCGGACAGGCTGCGGGGGCGCGTAATCCATACGGGAAGGTCCTCGCCGTCCCTTGCCTTGGTGCGGTGCAGTCGCAACGGTGCCATGCGCGCTGGGTCCACGCCGGGGCGGTTGCGACCCACCATCTGCCATTCATCGCTCGACGGTGTGAACAACAGCGTCATCCCAGGGTCGGTGTCGCTCGCGGAATGCACCACAAATCGCTTGCCTCCAGTGCATCGGGCGCTGCAGCTCACGATGTTGACCCGACCGGGCAGCTTGGCGTCGACCTTGGCCTGCACTGCGCGCATGCCGGGGTCCAGCCAACTGGTGGTCTAGGCGTCGACCAGCACATGCAAGCCCAGCAGATCGGCGGATTCACGCTCGAACAGAGGCATCAAGCTGCTCGAGAAGCCCGGCGTGGTCAGCAGCGGTTTGGCAGCCATCTGCCGGCTCTCGACATCGAAGTCACGAACTTGCGAATAGCCGTCTGCATCTGCCGTACGGACCAGCAGGCGTTGGTCGTCGCGAATTGCCAACGGCCACCATGGCATGTCCAGTGTGGGTGCAGTCAGCAATTCAACCCACTTGCCTGATTTGGTGTCAAGCCATGAAATGGTGGTCTGCCCCGCCTTGGTACTGATGGCGATGCGAGGCCGCCCGCGACCGTCAAAGCGCCAGTCGTCGGCACGTGGCGCCGACTCGATCAGCGTGGCGACCCCGGTCACGACGTCTAGGCTGTAGAGCGTCGAATCCTCGTACTCACCGTCAACGTCGAACTGGGCCTTGCCGACGAGTACGGCTTGCCCGCCAGGCGCGCCGCCGCCAATGTAGTAGTAATCGGGGGTTAGTACATTTCGGCGGAATACGTCGCGCTCTCTGCCCTTGTACCAGTCGCGCCCGATCAGCTGCCGCGACGTCTTGCCGTCACGGCTCATCACCGACAGGCCGCGGCTTAGGCGACCGTGCCCGCGGTAGGCCGGGTCGTTGACTTCGAATACCAGCCAGTCATCAGTGACCCAGTTGAAAGAGTCCACGTCGTCGCGTGGGCTGGCGCTGATGAAATGGCTGCCTTCCTTGCCTTCCAGGTCGATGATGACGAAACCCACCCGTTCGGCGATTCCACCGCGTAGAGCAGCCAGGTAGCGCCCCGAAGGCGACAGCGCTGCGGCCTGAAGCTCCGTAGGCTTGAAGAATGTCGCCAGCGGCACCGGTTCGTCCTTGCCGGAGGACTGGGCCTGAGTTGGCCATGCCGTGACAGCGACCACGACGGCGAAGATGCACCGAATCCATCGTTTCATCATGAGTAGCACCGAGTTCAGGCGTCGCAGCGCAATGCCTTCTTGTCCTGACAGGAGGCCGATTGTGTGCGGAGTTTTGCCGTGCAATTCTGTTGCGAACTTCGTAATTGATCGGGGTTGACGTCTTGTATATTGGATTTTTGTTCCAGTATGATGGAAGGTGATATGTCATCCGTTCACGACCGTATCGCTATCCGGCTTCGCCGGCTGCGTCAGCACGCCGGCCTCTCCCTCGACGCCCTGGCGCACAAGAGCGGCGTCAGCCGCTCCAACATCTCGCTGATCGAGCGCGGCCAGAGCAGCCCCACGGCTGTGGTGCTGGACAAGCTGTCGTCGGCGCTGGGTGTCAGCGTGGCGTCGATGTTCGAGGCCGCTCCCGAGACGGCCCCCGCGGCCGCGCCGTCGCCGCTGGCCCGCGTGGCCGACCAGCCCGTCTGGAGCGATCCCGCCTCGGGCTATGTGCGCCGCAACGTGTCGCCGTCCGGCGTGTCGCCGCTGCAGTTGGTGGACGTGATCTTCCCCGCCGGCCAGCGCGTGGCCTTCGAGACCTCGGCGCGGGATGCCGACATTCACCAGCTCATCTGGATGATCGACGGGGTGATGGACATCGGCTACGGCGAGGACCGATGGCAGCTGCGCGCCGGCGACTGCCTGGCCGTGCGGCTGGATGCGCCCATCACCTTTTACAACCCCGGGGCGACGGCGGCGCGCTACCTCGTCGCCTTGACGGGAGCCGGGTCATGACGCTGCGCATCGACGTGGCGGACCCGGATGATGCGGACGCGCAGGTGCTGCTGGGCGAACTCTCCGACGCGCTGCAGGCCATCACCGGCGACAGCGGCCGCAGCAGCTTCTCGGCGGACGATGTGCGCGGCCCGCGCAGCCGCTTCGTCGTGGCGCGGGATGCTGATGGCCAGGCTGTCGGCTGCGGCGCGTTGCGTCCGCTTCAGCCCGGTGTGGCCGAGCTCAAGCGCATGTATGCACGGCCGGGCAGTCGCGGCGTGGGCGCGGCCGTGCTGGCCCACCTGGAGTCCGCGGCCCGCGAGCTGGGCTATCGCGCGGTGTGGCTCGAAACCCGCGCCGTGAACGCGCGGGCCTTGGCCTTTTATGCGCGGCACGGCTATGGCCGCATCGAGAACTTCGGCCGCTACGCGGGCAACGCGGCGGCCGTCTGCCTGGGCAAGGAGTGGGCGATGACGATCAAGGAACTGGACGGCGCGCAGGCTGCAGCTCGCGTGGATGAACTGGCCGAGGTGCTGCGCGACTGCGTGGAGGGTGGCGCGTCGGTGGGCTTCATGCTGCCGCTGGCCGAGGGGCGGCCGGAGGCCTTCTGGCGCCGCGTGGCCGCAGGCGTCGCGGCGGGTGAACGCCACCTGTTCGTCGCCGAGGACGAGGCCGGCCGCATCTGCGGCACGGTGTCGCTCGTCACCGACATGCCCGACAACCAGCCGCACCGCGCCGACGTGTCCAAGATGCTGGTGCACCGCCGCGCGCGCCGGCAGGGCGTGGCCGAGCGGCTGCTGCGTGCGCTGGAGGTGAAGGCGCGTGAGCTGGGAAAGACGACGCTGGTGCTGGACACGGTCACCGGCAGCGACGCGTCGCGGCTCTATGAGCGGCTGGAGTGGCAGAGGGTGGGGGATATTCCTAATTACGCGTTGATGCCGGAGGGGCCACCGTGTTCGACGACATACTATTTTCGAGCCCTATGAGCAAGATGCCGGTGAATGAGAAGGTTGCAGCATGAGAGCCTCGATCAAGATCTTGCTCTACGTGGTGATCGTCGCCTTCCTGCTGCTTGCTCTGATCTTTTGGCTGCAGGGTCGAGCGAAGGCGGCGGCTGGTGGATTGCTGTTTGCCGCGGTGCTTTCTCCAGCGCTGCTTGAAGCCTGGTGGCCCGGCCGCTACTCCCTGAGCAAGCCTCGTGACGGCTCGCCAGACACGTTCGCCAATCGACTGAGGCAGTTCCGTGACGACCATCCGCGATGGGATGGTCGATTGCTCGTTGCGGTGGTGTTGTGCATGTCCGCCGTCGCGCTGGCCCAGCGGCTGATCGGTAGCTTGGTGTTGCGTTAGCCGGCCCTGAACCCCATCCCCCGCCGCTCCCTCACCTCCGGCTTCGCCCGGTGTTCCGCCTCCA
>JACCDQ010081790.1_pt1 | contig 11617 bp, 5 predicted proteins | sample 7446031 | NCBI WGS metagenome assembly JACCDQ01 (sample SAMN15323442, study PRJNA562643) | freshwater metagenome | isolation source: river surface water | place: USA:Blue River Watershed | collected 2017-08-17
CAGTTGTTTTGCGATTTATTCGGTGTGACAGCCTCTCCAGAATCACTTGTTGGAATAGATTGTGTTCCACTGGCTGAACAGTCTAAACATCTTTTCAAAGAACCAGAACTTTTTGTGAGCCGAATCAACAATTTACTTGAAAAAAGAGAAATTGTGGTTGATGAACAAATTGAAATGGCCGATGGAAGAGTGTTAGAGAGAGATTATATTCCTATTTATTTAGACGGCGATTATAAAGGACATCTTTATAAATATTCTGACGTTACCGATAAATTCAAAGCCATTGAGCAACTAAGAAAAAGCGAAGAAAAGTACCGAGGAATCATGGACAATATGGAACTTGGGCTTTTGGAAGTAGATAATAATCATCGCATTATTAGGGCTTATGATAGATTTTGTAAAATGCTCGGCTATGAAAAAGAAGAGCTTATCGGTCAGATTGCCACAGAATTATTCTTGCCTGAAACCGATAAAGAGATTGTTCAAGTACAACAAGAAGTACGTGAAAAGGGAGTTGCCAGTTCTTATGAATTATGCTTAATCAAAAAAGATGGTACACCTATTTGGGTACTTATCAGTGGAGCTCCTATCATGGATGAAAACGGTGAAGTAATAGCTTCAATGGGTATCCATTATGATATTACCGAAAGAAAATTACTGGAAAAAGAACTGGAAAAAGCCAAAGAAATAGCCGAAGAAGCCCGACAAGCTGAAAAGCAATTCTTGGCAAATATGAGTCACGAGATACGAACGCCACTCAATGCCATCATCGGTATGACGCACCTGATGTTCGATACTCGCCCAACCAAACAGCAGTTTGAATACTTGGATATTCTGAAAACCTCTGCTGATTTTTTACACAGTCTCATTTCAGATTTATTAGACATGGCAAAAATAGAAGCAGGACGCATAGAAATCCAAAAACATCCTTTTGACTTGGTTGGTTTACTAAGAACCGTTCAAAGGGTGTTCCAAATTAAACTTGACAGTCGCCCAGTAGAAATAAATCTACTTACCGATGTAAAAATTTCAGGTAATTATTTGGGAGACGACCTTCTGCTCAATCAAATCTTGTTGAACATTATCGGAAATGCAGATAAGTTTACCGAAGAAGGAAGTATTGATGTATATGTAAAACTGAAAAAAGAAGAGTTGGATGTTTGTTGGATTGAATTCAAAATTTCAGATACAGGTATTGGTATTCCAGAGGAGAAATTAGACCTCATTTTCCAAAAGTTCAAACAAATTGATTCAGAACAAGGACATAAACATAAAGGAACAGGTTTAGGTTTGGCCATTACCAAACAATTGGTTGAATTGCAAGAAGGTACAATCTCTGTTCAAAGTAAAGAAGGAGAAGGTACAACCTTTACCATTTTGCTTCCTTTCCAAAAATCTGATACTGAGGTAGTAAATAATACGCACATTATCCATGAAGCTGACCAGACGATTCAGGCTTGTAAAGTGTTGGTAGCCGAAGATAATGCCATGAATCAGAAGTACATCAGTAGTTTATTGAACAAATGGAATTTTGAATTTACCATAGCGTCAGACGGTAAAAAAGCCGTTGAAAAAGCCCAAAAAGAGCATTTTGATATTATCTTAATGGATATTCAAATGCCAAATATGGATGGTTATGAGGCTACTATTAGCATCAGAAATACGCAAAATCTCAACCAACACACGCCAATTATTGCTCTGACGGCATCGGCATTGCTCGACCAAAAGAACAAGGCTTTCAGTGTGGGAATGAATAATTTCGTAACAAAACCTTTTGCTCCAAATCATTTATTGAGTGTTATTCAGAACTACTTGCCAAAGAAATCTGATAAAGCAGTAGCTCCAGTGGTTGAAAAAGAAGTAATACCTACGCCAATAAGCGTAGTAGAAGACACACCACAAAAGCCAATCCAGACCGAAAATGAGATTCAGATTACGATAGATAAAGAACGAATTCTTGAACTCTACGGCAATGATAAAGAATACATGACCGATATTTTTCAAACCTTTTTAGAAGACGTACTTCCCGACTTTGACGAAATTCAAGTACTGATTGATGCTAAAAATTTAGATGGTTTGAAAAAGCTTGCTCATAAATTAAAGCCAACTTTAGGAATGGTTGGATTAACAGATTTAGAAAAAGAGATTATTGCTTTTGAACATCATGTGAAAGACGGTATAGATTTTGAAGAGTTAGATAAACAATGGAAAAGACTCTATCAAGGAATTAAAGCTGGCGTGCCGGTTTTACAGCGAGAGTTAGAAAGAGTTCAGAATTTATAAATACAAAAGCGGCGAATGAATTGATTCATTCGCCGCTTTTGTATTTATACTTATGGAAAAATTATCTTCCAAAATCATCTTGTAATCTAACAATATCTTCTTCATCCGAAGGATTCTCTGGGTCGGTATGTTGCCAAATTTCAGCTACAATTCCCCAACCTGATAAGCCAATTAAACGGTGACGTTCGCCAGTATCCATTTGAATAAAACTTCCAGATTCTAATACTTTCACTTCTTCCGACTCCTCATCTGTATCGCTTATCTTCACACCTACGGTTGTTCCTGCAATTACTTTCCAGATTTCGGCACGGCGGAAATGATATTGCCACGACAAACGTTTTTCTGGAGCTACTACTAAAATCTTAGGAGATAATTTATTAGTAATCTGAATTTCAGACATTTCCAAATGTGGGAAATATTTCGCTGCAAAGGCAGGAGCTTGTGATTCATCAATAACAAAGAAACCACCCCACGGACGAGTTTGGTCTTGCTTAACTACTGTAAAATTGTCTTCCGCTAAAGCAAGAGCTATTTGTTCAAAGATAGATGCTTTGTCAGCATCTTGAGAAAGAGTAATATTCATAAAGTTTTACAGATATGTGAAGAACAAATTTAACGAAATTGCATAAAAATCAAGCATTTAAAATCCTTGTTAGCTTAAAGTCTTGATAATATTTAATATTCTATTGTTTTTAACATAAAAAAAGAGGTCAATTTTTTAATCGACCTCTTTTTATTTTTTTACTTGGCTGCAAATTTAGCTTTCCCTTCTTCCAGAAAAGCTATAAAGTTATCAACATTCGAATCAAAAGCTTTTGGAGTAGCCAAAGTACCTTTGTCGTCGTTAGGATTTACCAAACAGTAATAAGGCTGTGCATTTCCGTTGAATCTTACAATTTGGAAATCCAAATTTTGGTCACCCATTGAAGTCTTCTCTTGTCCGTCATCCTTTGAAATGTACCATTTTTCTTTTGGTAATTCCGACTTATCATCCACATACAAAGCTACAACTACATAATCTTCTTTCAGACGCTTGAGTACTTCTGGATGAGACCAAACGTTTTCTTCCATTTTTCTACAATTTACACAACCATGTCCTGTAAAATCTATGAAGATTGGTTTATTTACTTTTTTGGCATAAGCCACGGCTTCTTCATAATCGAAAAATCCTTTGATACCATGTGGCAAAGTCAGGAATTCACTATACTTAGGTTTTGCAGGAAAACCAGCATCAGCAGTTTCTTCCACTTTTCCAGCACCCGACGAAACAAAATCTTGGGTGGTAAGTGGCGGCAACCAACCAGAAAGGGCTTTCAGTGGTGCTCCAAACATTCCCGGAATCATGTAAACAACAAAGGCAAATACCAAAATTGCCAATAACATTCTTGGTACGTTTACTTTTTCCGTTTTACTATCGTGTGGTAATTGTATTTTTCCTAATAAATAAAAACCTATCAAAGAGAAAATCACAATCCAAAGAGCTAAATATACTTCTCTGTCCAAGATTCCCCAGTGATATACTTGGTCGGCTGTACTCAAGAACTTCAAAGCCAAAGCTAACTCTAAGAAACCTAAAATTACTTTGACAGAATTCATCCAACCTCCAGATTTTGGTAGGTTTTTCAACCATTGTGGGAAAATTGCAAACAAAGTAAAGGGAATAGCAAAAGCCAATGAAAAACCTAACATTCCGATAACTGGCTTGATAATTTCGCCTTGTGCCGAAGCAATCAAGATAGAACCTGCCACTGGCCCAGTACAAGAGAATGAAACCAACACCAATGTAAATGCCATAAAGAATACGCCAATAATACCTCCTCTGTCTGACTGTGCATCTATTTTATTTACAAAATCGGAAGGAAGAACGATTTCAAACCAGCCCAAAAATGAAATACCAAAAAAGACAAAAATAACAAAGAAGAGAAGATTGGGAAACCAGTGCGTACTTAACCAATTGGCAAAGCCCGGTCCAGCCAAAGCGGCAATTAGTGTTCCGAACAAAACATAAATGGCTACAATTGAAAAACCATAAAGAAATGCCAACTTTCTACCTCCTTTTTGTTTGGTAAAAAAGCTAACCGTCATCGGAATTAATGGATAAACGCAAGGTGTTAGTAATGCCAACAACCCAGCCCCGAAAGCAACCCAAAAGAATGCAAAAAGCGATTGTTCGGGAACGGCAGGAGTACTTGTTTCTGAGATTTCTTCTTTGGGAGCTGATGTAGAATCTGCAAGTGGAGTACTTGTTACTGCAACAGCGGTATCTTTTGCGGTTGATTTAGTAGCGAGCGTATCTTGTGGTGTTTGTTCGGTTTTTAAAGCTACTTCTTCGGTTTTCTTTTTCTCGGTAGAGGCAGATTCTAATTTGAATACACCACTTACCATCACGCATTGTCCCGTAATATCCGAACAAGACTGGCTTGTGTAAGCACCATCTACAAGTAATTTTTCTTTTAAAACTTTTACAGTCTGACGAAATTCTGCATTGTGTTTGAAGTAAGTGTATTCGCCATTCCAAATTTCTTTATCGAATTTTTTAGAAGGATTAATAGCCTTCAAACCTCCTACGGCTTCAAAACTACTATTGGGATTAAGCTTTATAGAAGTAACCGTTGGGCCTAAATCTTCACTAAAGTCTGAAGAGTATAAATACCAATCGTCAATGATACTTACTTTGAAAATAATATCAACAGTTTGACCAACCGCAGGATTGGCCTTTGAAAACGACCAAGACCATTTAGCAGGAACTATTTTTTGGGCATTAACAGCTATTGAAAATATAAAGAGGGAAAATAGACTTAAAAATATCTTTTTCATCTGAAGATTGATTGTAAAGGATGCGTGTTTTAGTAAACAGAATTTGTTTTCTATGGGTTCTACTCAGCAAATAAAAATACACTAATTGGTATCTTTTTATTGCCTGTTGGTCAAATATAAAAGAAACCCATTGAAGGTGTAGCTAATTGTGCTAATTTTTCAGATGGGTTTCTCTGTTAGGATTAATGTGTTTTCTTCAAATTGTCTTTGAATACTTTTAAAAATTTATCCAATTTAGGTTTTATCACTACTTGGCAATAAGGATTATGTCCGTTTAGCTCATAGTAATCTTGGTGATAGTCCTCAGCAGGATAAAAAACCTTAAATGGTGTAATTTCAGTAACAATCGGATTCGGGAAAACGTGTTCGGCATTCAACTTTGCTTTCCAAGCTTCGGCAGTTGCTTTCTGTGCTTCATTATGGTAAAAAACAGCCGAACGGTATTGTGGGCCTTCGTCAGCACCTTGTCGGTTAAGCGTAGTAGGGTCGTGAGTTTTCCAGAAAATTTCTAAAATTTTATCAAAAGATATTTTCTTCGGGTCATAACTTACCTGTACGACCTCGGCATGTCCTGTCATTCCTGTACACACTTCTTTATACGTTGGGTTTTTCACAAGACCACCCGAATATCCCGATTCTACCTGTAATACTCCCTCTACTTGTTGAAAAATGGCTTCAACACACCAAAAGCAACCAGCACCTAAAGTAATTACTTCTGCTCCTTCAAGATTGTTTTTTTTATTGCTCATTTTATTAGTACTTTTCTGATTATCAGTATTTTGACCACACGAAACATTCACAAATAATGTAAATATTCCAAGAATAAGAAGATTGATTTTTGATTTCATTGTTGATAACATTTAAAACTTAATGTAAGTTTGCATTTTTATTCTGAATCATTTTCAGAACGCCCTTTAATAAAATTTATTCTGAATTAATATCCAAAATTAATACTCTTTAAAAGTACCATTTGTCTGATGAACGACATAGCTACAAAAACAAAACCTCGAATGATTAAAGAAAGTTATACAGCAAGCATCAAAAAGCGTTGGCAAACTTCCTTAGCTTCAAGTGAATTTACCATAAAGCTCCTAACTTCTATCATTATCTTTATCATTGGAGCGGTTCAATTATCTACTTATTTCAAAAATATTCAAAAAAGAGAAGGCATTGAACTTTCAGATTTTGTTCTAAATCATATTCCCGCTCTTGATGTTTCAACACCCATTTTTACTACTATTTATGGTATGTTGATTTACATGCTTTGTAAGGTTTTTACAAAACCACAAGTACTCCTGCTGTTTACTTATACATTCGTGATAGAAACTATCTTTCGGATGAGTACGATTTATCTTTTCCCGTTAAATCCGCCTGCAAATTTAGTAATCCTGCATGATACCTTCGCAGAAATAGCGATTTATGGAAATTCAGAACCTATCACCAAAGATTTATTTTTCTCTGGTCATACCTCAACGATGGTAATGATTTGGCTATTCTTAGAAACGCCTCGTGAAAAAGTAATTTCAGCAATTGCTGCAGTAGTGTTGGCTGTTTTATTATTGATTCAGCACGTTCATTATACCATAGATGTTTTAGGAGCTGTATTTTTTACAGTTTTGGCTTATTTCTTGGCTCGTTACATTTTGCAGCTTCGTTGGCAAATATCTTGTGTGATTATGGCAGGCTTCTACGCAATCATGCAAATAGTTTTTATTTTGGCTGGAAAAATTATTTAAGTCCAATAATGATAATGCTTTGTATTTTAAGTCATTAATTAAAAAATATACAGGAATCCTTTTAATTTTGTTTCATAAAAAGGTAATTTTATGGTTCTTGTTCATACAAGCAATTCTACTCTTTGTGAATTATAAAGGTAAATTGTAAATTTTCTAATAAAAAATTTACAATTTGATTACATTCTTTTAATTTGCATTGTTTTACCAGAATTGAAAACTAAAAATTATTGATTTTGGTTATTTGTAAAAGTAGTTCTGCCCAACTGCTTCTACGAAACGGTTTAAAAGCCGTCAACTTTATTTTGTACAATTTTTTATAAGCCTGATTTGTATGCACAAATTAGTCTTGTACCAAGAACTTTTAAACAATTTGTTCTTGCAAACCACTTTTAATTTAGGGTAAAAATATGGTAAAGTTTGAGTACAAAACCTTCCAGTTGGGAGATAAGCTAACCCCAGAGCAGAAAGAATATTTCCGCAAGTATGGAGTAATTCAATTTAAAAATTTCATTAGCGCCGAAACTATCAAAACGTTTATCAGCGAATTAGATAAAATTGAAAAGAAATGGTTAGCGGATGGCATTGATAAAATCAACGGCATTCCTTTAAAGTTTGGGAAAGACGAACACGGCAACAAAATGATTCAAAGAATGTGTTTTACTAACAAGTACAGCACAATCTTAGGCGAGTTTTTGAAAGACCCTCGCTTGCAATTATTAGTTGAATTATTAGCTCCTTATGATGGGCGTATTAGCGAAGACGAAAAAGACGGTTTGGTATTCAATCACTATGTAAATGCACCTAATAGCAAGTTTACGCAAATGGGATGGCATACAGACAGCCCTCGTGATTTATTCTTAGGACAAAAAATCCTTCCGATGCTAAACGTTGGTGTACATTTGGATACTTGCCCAGTTTCAAACGGTGGATTGAGAGTATTACCAGGAACGCAAAATCAAAGTGTATTGAAATTATTGTTTGGCAAAAAACAATTTATCGACCATACACCAGACGCACGTGAAGTTGGTTTTGAAATTGAAGCAGGAGATTTAACAGTACATGATGGTCGTTTATGGCATCGTGTTGAAGTATCGCCAAATTTTGGTGAAGCTTCTCGCCGTAGAGTGATGTATGTACCAATCATTACAGGTAAATACATGCCGAAGCACGAAAATAGCAAAACACCATTCTATCATCGCTTTGCAAAAGTGGTTCAGAAATAATTTTCTGAATGGCTCTCATATAAAAAGGCTATCTCAACCAAGTGTTCAGATAGCCTTTTTTATGTTTTATGGGATTACTTATTTTAAAACGATGATTTTCTTAATCTTCTCAAAACTGTCGGTTTTAAGTTTTACGATATAAGCATTTCCCGTTGAACCCGAAAGGGTTACTTTCTTTGGTCCATCGAATTTATCTATTTTAAATTCTTCTACTAATTTTCCTTCCATTGTGAAAACTTGTAAAGTAGAACCTACCAAATCTTCCACCACTTCAATCGTAACGTCGCCTGTAATACTTGGGTTTGGATAGATGCTCATGCCATCGAAACTTACATCTTGTTTATACTTGAATACCGACGAAGCATTTGAATAACAAACTAATTTACCACTTGGCAACGAAGCAATCGAATAAGTAATGCTGGCTTGTACTTGGTAGTCGCCATCTTTTTTTACTTTGATTACTCTTGAAGTAAATGCTTTCTGAACTTCGCTATTGTATTTCCATACATAGCCGTTTTCGTCGCCATTGCTTTGGGCATCCAAAGTATAAGTTCCTGCCTGACTCACTTCTGGCACTGTTGGAAGCGGACGAACATCAACAGCAATGGAATTAGACGGAGCAGACAAACAAGTATTCTTGTCTTGAACTCTTGCAAAATAATTGCCCGACACCGAAGCCGTGAGAGAAGTATTGCTATCGCCTACGCCCAATGAATCTGTACTACTTTTCCACCAATAAGCCTTATTGGTACTTGATGAAGTAAAGCGTACTTTGTTTCCATCACAAAATACGGTACTGCCCGATGTTACTGAAATTTGTGGAGCTGCTGGCAAAGGATAAGTACTTAGTGTAATGGCAGGCGAAGGTTTTGATAAACAGCCCAAAGCACTTACCGACTGCACAGTTACATTCCCTGCTTTATTTACTGAAATTGTACTTTTATCACTATTTGAAATACTCCATTTATAAGTGCTGGCTTCTACACCAATTGCATTCAGAATAATGTTTCTGTCGGCACAGAATGGATTTGCTCCAATAATTGTAATAGACGGCGTAGCTGGTAAAGGATTCACAACGGTTGTCACTACGTCTGAACTACTCACTGCCTTACAACCGTTGGTATCTGTAATGGCTACGGTAATGTTACTGGCTTTCTTCCAAGTGAGTACTCTTACATTGCCTGTTTGAAAAACCTTTCCATCAATCGACCACTGGTACACGTTCTTATTCTTTGTATCATTTGGCGTTGTATTCGGAAGGCTGGCTTCTAAAACAGTACTGTCTTCGTCGCAGAAATTCACAGGACGCACCAAACGAATAGTTGGTTTGGTTGGTAATGGGTTTACTGTTACTTTGGTTACTTTTGAATAAGCCGAAAAACAACCAAAAGAATCTCGCACTTTTACTGAGAATTTACCCGAAGATTTCACGGTAAATTCCTGAGCGGTGGCTACTTCTAATTTGGTATCTTCATTTCGCCAACTATATTTCTCAACATTTCCGTTGGCAAAAAGTGCTTTTAACGTAACAGAACCTCCTTCACAAAAAATTGCCGTTGGCGAAGCCAAAATACTGGCAGGTTGAGGGGCTTCACGCACTGATACCGTTACACTTGTTGAAACTTTAGAGATACATTTTTTAGCACTGATTACTTGTAAAGCATACACGCCGGGGTCGCCAACGACTAATGATTTAGTGCTGTCTAATACTGTTTTTGACGTAAGTTCCGTCCAAACATATTTACTCTGTGTTGCAGATGAAGTTAATGTTACTGTTGAATCAGGACAGAATTTCAGCGGACCATTTGCCACAATTGAAGGCGTAGCAGGCAAAGGATTGGAAATAACCGTTACGACATCCGAAGAATCTTTTGATTTACAACCTTTGTCCGAAACTACTCTAAGAGTGATACTTGCAGAAGAAGTTACCGTTATTTCGGAAGTAGTTGCTCCATTACTCCAAATATATCCCGAAGCCGTTGACCCTCTTAATGTGGTAAAATCACCTGCACAAAACTCTACTGGTCGCACGGCTGTTACTGTTGGTTTGGCAGGTAAAGGATTCACTTTCAATACTGTAAGTGCTGAAGTGGGCGACACACAAGTATTACTATCGGTATAAGCAACGCTATAATTACCAGCAGTTTTCACATAAATACTTCTTGTTTTTGCCCCAGTATTCCATAAATAAGAACCTGTTCCTTTATTATTAGCATTCAACTTAATACTATCAAGCTGACAAACACTTACAGAAGTACCTTCTGCAATAATTGGAGCAGTTGGATTTGCATTTACCGTTACTTTCACTGAATCTGAGGCTAAGGACAGACAGCCGTTTGCATCTTTTGCTTTTACAATAAAAGTATTGGTTTTAAGGACTTTTATTCCAGTAGTCAACACAGTTGTAGTATCAGCACCCGAAGTTCTCGACCATACGTTGCTACTGGTTGTATAAGAAGACGTAAGTGTAACGCTTCCACCTTCACAGAAAGTAGTTTTTCCGCTGGCTGTGATATTAGGTTTTGAAGGCACTGTTGGATATAACTGTAAAGTAACACCCGTAGAATAATCAGAAGCACAACCTACCGAGTTTTGTAAAGCTACGGTAAAAGTATAATTTCCACCTACGGTAGTGTCTCTTCCTGTTACGGTAATGGCACTGCTCGTACTTTTCAGTAATTTATCGCCTCTGTACCAAATATAAGCTGCCCCTCCGCTACTGGCTGTAAGTGTTCTTGAATCTGTTCCACAAACCAAGGGTTTAGTAATTGGCGAAATCGTTGGGGTAGCTGGTTTTGGAGATACTTTCAAGGCAACAGCAGATGATTCATCTGAAACGCAACCGAAACTATTTTCCAAAATAACACTATAATTATAAGTACCTGCCAGAAGTACATCATTTCCTTTTACTAATAAAGTACTGATGGTATCACTCAATACCGTAGTGTTTCTTTTCCAAGTATAATACGCTCCTCCGCTTGTTGCCGTAAGTGTTTTTGTACCTACTCCACAAATCGGGTCTGTAATATTCAAGGCATCAATCACTGGTTTAGCTGGTTTTGGAGAAAGTACAACTTTTACCGTTGCCGATTCATCTGAAAGACAGCCGACTGAATTTTGAGCAATAACCGAGTATGAATATGTTCCTGCCGTGGCTACATCAGCTAAGGCAATCGTCAGTGTATTGGTTGTATTGGCAAGGATTGTACCGCTACGTTTCCAAGTGTAAGCAGTTGCTCCGCTGGTAGCTGTGAGTGTCTTTGTCTCAGTTCCACACAATAAATTGGATGTCAACGGAGCAATCGTTGGCGTAGTAGGTTTTGGCGATAATTTCAAACTCACTACGGCAGATTCATCCGAAGTACAACCGACTGAGTTTTGCAAAACAACTGTAAAATCATATACTCCTGCGGTACTTACGTCTGTACCTTTTACACTAAGGCTATTGGTCGTTGAAGTATTCAAGCTTGTTCCTTCTCGTTTCCAAGTATAGCTTGTACCTCCGCTGGTGGCTGTTAAAGTTTGCGTAGCTGTTCCACAAACTAAATCATTACTTAC
>JACCDQ010465580.1_pt1 | contig 11617 bp, 7 predicted proteins | sample 7446031 | NCBI WGS metagenome assembly JACCDQ01 (sample SAMN15323442, study PRJNA562643) | freshwater metagenome | isolation source: river surface water | place: USA:Blue River Watershed | collected 2017-08-17
GCTAAAGACCCCACTTCGTAGTGCTAAAGACCCCACTTCGTAGTGCTAAAGACCCCACTTCGTAGTGCTAAAGACCCCACTTCGTAGTGCTAAAGACCCCACTTCGTAGTGCTAAAGACCCCAACAAATCATGCTAAAATTGATATTGGAATACATCTCATATATATACACGACGATCCCCTCTAATGTTGGACGATGCATTCGATCTGATGTTTAGCGTGCTGAATGACCAGTCGCAAAGTAATGCTCCGGAACTACATAGTAATCCTGAAGTTGTTCTCGATTCGTCACCCAAGTACAGTGCCGCAATTGCAGCGGCAACTGATAAGATCCGCAATATAAAACCACCGATACATCGATCCACCTCATCTGCGCCACACGTGTTTGACAAGCGCAACGATGTACTTGATTGGAAAGTTCGCCATCAATTCGAGAGCGAGTGGTGGGTCTCATCGTTACCATTCTTCAGTGTGCTCAGACCCACGACCAACACCATAGAAGGGTATCTCTCGAACGTGTTATTTCACGAGCGGGAACTGATACAGGAAGTGATGCCCGATGCCTCAATAGTGCAATATCATTGTAATTATGGTAAGATAACATATGAAGGCTATACTGAGGTTACCAAGGTAAGGACAACAAACCGGGGTCGTAAAAAAAAGCCTAAACGCAAACGTAGACGCTTGCAAGGCAATGGCACTGACTTCAATAGTCAAATAACATGCGTTGTACTCAGCACATTAGCTCCACCGCCAGATCAAAACGGCCGCATACTTATGGGGTCAAGAATCCATAAAATCAAGGTATTCAGGACTGGTAAAATACAAGTTCCGGGTGTGCACCAGAGTATCATAGACGACGCAATAATATGTGCCCAGATGGTCGCGCAGAACATGAACTTTCACCTTCACGCGATGGAGACAGATCCCTCAAAGACCACATCACTTATTAATATGAATCCAGTAATGAAGAACTATAAGTTTGCGGTTAACTTGCCTGCGTTTCACATTATTGATCTCAATGTACTGCGCGATATTCTCATGGCCGGTAAGGAATCGAGGTGGCCGTCGGGAGTGGGGGCGGGGATGTCATCAGAGACGGCACGATCATTAGAAATCTTCGCCGTTAGGTATACACGAGAAGACACCAAGCTGTCGATCAATATCATAACGCCAATACCCAACAAGCCGAATAAGAAAACGCGTATCAATATCTTCATGCGAGGTAGGGTCAATATACTGGGGGCTTTCTACTTCAACATCACTATGCAAATATATAATTTCCTTCACGCACTCTTCAGCGCATGTTATTGTGATCTTGTTGTGCCAGAGGGTGAAATCAATGCTATACCTCATGATCAAATGCTCATGTGGGCTACATGCACCGCAAACATAAAACCACTATCCACGGAGGAGACAGAACGTATACTCGGTACATTTGCCTCAATGATCGCGCCACCAGCGCCCATAGTATGCACTGATGAGGAAAATGCGGCAATAAATGACTTGATTAATGAGATCGCCGCGGGTAATGACGACATCGACGGTACTGACAACAGCAATACTACTGGTGACCCTGATATTGATGCCTTCATCAACGAATTTATATGAGTGTAAGCCATCATCACCATGTGTGTGCCCTCTTATATTATTTTTTGGCGTATAAGGGCATCTATAGTAGTCATGATGAGCACAAGTAATAGGCCTTGCAAAAACGTGCCCCATGAGGTTGGGCACTTATAATCTACTGCCCCGCGGAAACGCGACAAGGCCCTGTTAATGAACGTATCTGATGATATCATGATGAAAACAATAAGTAACATTACCAAAAACTTATACTGTACGTGAGAGGCAATATCCATAACCACTGATGTGAGGTCATCGGGCCGATGTCTGGAGATAGTGATTGGGTCGGAGTCATGTAAAGGCATAGTACGACGGGTTATGTATATATCATTACCGACCATAAAAAAAGAGGGGGGGGCATGGTTCCTCTCCTACTTTATTACTAGATTCATATTAATCAACGATATGGTGTATGTGATGATAGTACCCCCTACTATTCGTTCAGTCTATATATACTTATGATTTCTGTAGGGCGCTTAGTAAACTGTAACCAATCAATAGTAATATCCATAAAGGACCCGAGTAAATACTTGGATTTAAGGTTATCAGTCAGGTCTGCTGCTAGTATATCAACGAATTCATCGATAGGTCTATTGACTATCAACTTACCCTTACTACAGTGAGCCGCATCATCGCCCATGTCAACACACGGTAAATATACGTTGGGGAACCTTATGTTTGTGGAATCAAAGTCTTGTTGCACACAGAACTTGGCCGCTGTGAGCTTTAATTGTGCAAGTAGATCCGGTCTTGAGAGGCGCTTCAGAGCCATCATTGTGACCCTATCAAACTCATACTTACGACTCTCAATATCTGCTATTAGCATAGGTTTGTTGAAATGCGCGAAGTAGAACCCGACTAATTGGTTCTGTATAGTATGATAGTCCGCGGGATAATCAACTAGTATATCTGTGAGATTGTTCCTGAACTCTTGTAAATCTTTCTCGAAGTCAGTGGCCTTGATGAGATTAATTATGCGTGTACGAATATCAGTATTAACCTCATTATTCAAGTAGTTAACGAACTCAATGACGAACAGCTGATATATATAGTTATTATATAGAGATTCACTTATGCGCATGGCACGCGGATCACTGGCCGGTGGGGTCCGCTCAATAATCTTCTTGTTGACCTCTGTATAGCTATGTGCCACTACATGCACAGGCATATCACTCGTGCTCTCTAATATATCTGAACAGTAGAACACAAGGCCACCTGTGGGATTATTATAGTGTGTTGCGTCTGTGCTTGCAGCTTCCATGCCGATGATCGTGGGTTTAACATCGGGGCTGTTACCAAGCGCAAGATATTGTGTGAATGTGATTAATCGGTATGTATATAAGCCGTCCTGCGCGTCACCGACCGCATGATTATTTTTTATGTATGCGTTTAAGGCCCCTATAAACTTCATCAGAGAGGCCCTCGGTAGTCGATATTTACCGCGATCGAAAGCCTCGAAATCAAGCTCCACGCCATCATCACTCATATACACACTATAATCAACAGGCATATATATGTGGTTGTCCTCACCGTGTGGTGTTATAAGGACAGCGTAACATAGGTTCTGCCGGTTGATAAACTTAAGGGTGAGTGTGTATTCGTCCTTGTCCCTGATGAATGCCACGATGAGGGCCAGATCTATTGATTTACCTATACTTATGGCTTCATTTCTGGTCCCATACGAGATCATATCAAAGGTAAGGCGGACGATGTTATCCTCTGTAGTATAGGTCCTTTTCGCTACTTCAAACACTCTGAAGTACTTGTTAAGATCCATAGCAAAGATAGGGTAGTATTGATTGCGTTTCTTCATCATATAAATATATTGCCCGCCACCGTTAGTACTGTTGCCTTGGTTTGATTTCATGAGGGTAGTGATATTATCGTGCACACTGTTCGTGACAAACATATCCACTGAAGTTCCGTCACCCTTATCGTCTATGAATGTCACGATAGACGTGTGAAATAGCACATGATGCAGCTCAATGAACAACTCGGGCCACTGTTTGAAGACCTGTATGTCCCGCGAGAAGACTTTCAGTTTGATAAATAGCTCATCCATGGTGGTGATGAGGCTATCGATGTCGCGGAAGTATTCTATTAATACTCCATTGAGTAGTATGTCAAATAATCCACGCATATTCTCCTTGCGCAGTTCATCCGTTAATCTGCCTATAATGTGACTAACTGTTGTGTTCATTGCGGCTGCCATTGCGTAAAGTACTCCCACATGTTCGACCCCGGGGAAGTGTTGGGCAACCCCGTATAAGTAGTAGCCTTGACATTCCGGTAATGTGTCAAACAATAACCCCTTGGACATAGAGTGTGGTAACTTCGAGAGTCGACCAATATCTATATCCTTCCCATAGGCCATGATATGACGCAAGGAGTGCACTGTGAGTGCTTCGTGCGTGGGTCCATACTGATGTTTCTGCAAACATACTTGATTGATGCGCGCCTTTTTGTTTTCGTCCTCGTCTCTAGCCTTCTTATTGCAGCACGGGAGACAATAATGCTTGGGGTGCATGCCCACCATGAAACTGAGATGAGGGTACTTGGATGTGGGGCAACCGTAGTATGCAGGCTTATTGAGTGTGAAATTCCAGTAACGGGTAAGGTGCCCAACCTGTTCTTTGGTCATATTTTTCATTTCGTCGGCTGTGTATATTAGGGGCTGGCGTTGGTTTTGACACAGTTTTGAATACACCTTATCGCTGCCATACTTGCGCAGATTGAATAGCTCGGGGTCTTGCTCACGTAATTTTTTGAGCTTTTTAACGTTCTCATATGACTTTACTGCGTGGAATGACTCGCGGACACGCTGATCATTGGACGCGCGATAGATGAATGCGAGTATATAATGATAGAAGATTTGGAACTCGTTCTCACGTATATCTACGACTTCAAAGCGTATATCAGTAGTACGATGACCCATGCGCACTATACGGCCATCATAGTTTTGGTCCCACTTCTGTTTGATGGTGTTGTTGCTGAGATGTGAGTAATGATTAGTAAGTGTTATATTGTTACTCGCAGTAACGATCCTATCAATGGCGGTGGTATCGAACTCATGCATACCCTTGCGGAATAGAAACTCATACCTGTCGAACTGATGGACGTTACGTTGCCCAGTAATGCGCCCTCGCATATACGTATCCCACAGTGACTTAACGATCTTGAATGTGGACTCAAGCATAACTTTCTTCCAGAACACGCATATATTCAACGACTGGTAGCTTATGTTCTGTCGTGATACGGACTCGAGCTGTTGACCAGTGAGAAACACGTATTTATGCATGGCATTCACAGCCGTGATGATGGGGTCTGTAAACTTACGCATGATCTTGATGATTTCATCGAATCCTAGGTCATCCTCCTCGTTCCAGATAGTTTTTATGTAGTACTTACCATTGGCCCAGATGTTCAAGAACATATAGCGTGACTGTTCATTCTCCAGTGTAGACATGGCCCTCTTATGGTGAAACGAGTCTTGATCAGCCTTCCGCAGCGAGATGGCTATTGTGATACCATTCTTCATTAGATTGCCCGCGGGGAACTGTATGTCTGTTTCATTGCGTATATGGCGCTTCCTCAGCATGTACTTGCGACCTGCATTTTCTACATAGGCATGTATTTCAGGTACACAACGAGTAGCTCGTAACCCATCGAAAATGTTACGAATGTTGAGCGTTATCCCTTTGTTGACCACTGAGGCAATCATTTGCGTAACTGCTATGGGCACACCCCTATCCCCCTCTGAACCATAAGTCGATATTGCCTTCGCGATGGTCCTATAATTAGTGTTTATGATGTCCTTTTCGGCCTTATATATATTGCTAAGTACTGCTTTATTTCTCGCCAAGTCGGGATATTTATGTTGCAGCTCACCTTCCGAAAGCATGTAATCATAGAAGCATTCCTGTGTTAGCTGGGGCCAATATTTTACTATAAACCCGAAGTAAAAGAGCTCAAACTGATAAGTATCGTTGATTATCTCCAGTAATTGTGTCCTCAGCCGTGTGGTAAACTGCGCTATATCCACTATATATACTACATGATCGAGGGGCAATGTATTACCGAGTATTTTAAACGTATCCATGGCCTCTACTTTTATAGTTTCTCGCAATTCATAGAGGAGTTTATCAATGGGAATGCCATGTATCGCAGTGTGCTTGAAGTCTTCCAAGTGCCTTATATCAACGTTATAGATACCCTCTGCATCGATCTTATATATCGCGCGAGGTATGTTATGTTCTATGTAAAACATATGTTGCCGATAGCTTGGAATCCCTGTCACGAGGTATATTTTATCTTTCAATTCACTGAATTTATCCTCTGGGAAGACATGTATATCGGGTACATACACTATTCCAGGACCAGCGAAGTCAACACTCATATCAGCGCTGGGAGCAATGCGTTTGGTAGTTCCACTTGGTGTTCTATGCGTGGCATCCGCGTCATCAGCCTCATTCAATAGGGCCTCAATGTCTGAATAATCAACCTCTTCATCACCCCCACCAGTGCGTATATCGTCATCCGTGGATAGACCTCGTGGTAGTGAAATCGTGTCTGTGGTAGTGTCAGACACGCACTTGTGTAGATCGCTCCACGTGACCTTCTTTACGGCAATCATATCCCCGTTGTTATTGCCCCCACCCCCATCATTATGCTCACTGGGCACTACGCATTTATTACTCAGCGCTCCTAATACTATATACTGGCCACCCTTTGGGCCCTGCACAACAATAAAACATGTTGATACTGCACCCTCAAGGGGGCCAATAATATCGCTGCGGCGGATATGTGTAGTTGGCACATTATATGCTAGTTCGCGCACAAGGCCCATGTCATACTTGCGATGTAGTGATGTTGGGGGCGCTATTTCTTCATGATTCAATAAAGACCTTTCAGTAATGGGATCATCATATTCTACTTCACTACTGTCAATATCATCATCCAACACTGGTGGATCATCCTCTCTATTGTCATCCCCACCTATACGTGAGGCAGACTGCTTATCGAGCAACTCCCCAGACGGACTTTCGGATATCCATGCGCGAGCCATATCTTTTATATTTAGGCCTAATATACACTTAAATGATGACCCATAGTGGTCACGCAGCAGTTTATCATAGGCCTGACGTTGCCCAGGGACTACAGTATGATAGTAGTGGCATGCATTCCACACTGGCTTAGGGACATCCCCGAGAAATATAAATGTATGTCTATTAATCTTCTTAACTGGGTCGTAGATTACTACCTTTACAGGATTAGATAAGAACGCATTGGTTCTCATGTGTCCTCTATATTAGCCCATCCATGCTTCTCTCAGATATAAAATTGAAAGCATGAAAACAGTGCTTCACAGTACAGTGGTAAGCAGATGAGTGGACGAAGGACAGTATTCACTAGGTATTGCTTTACGTGTAAAAACGAGTGCTCAATACCAACTCCATGTAGTATATGCCAGTGCATTGAGTATTGCTCGATGAAATGTATGAAGCTTGATATACAACGGCATCGATCGCACTGTAATGCTGGGGTGCAACTCATGAACGCCATCTGTAACGAAGAATTAGAGTCAATAATAGAAGGCAATCATGTGTTTCGCCGACTCATAGGGGCTATTTTACACCATTGGAAGGCCGACCACACTAGCCACATACGTTGCAATATCATGAGATCTACTGTGCGCCGCAATAGCAGCCTCAGGGGTATATTATATAACGCGTATATAACATTCAAGCCCTTCACAACAGCACACGCAAAGCAAGGTACACTCCTCGTGGCGATGAGGATGCGATTTGGTGGCCGAGTATGTATTTTAGCCCTTGGTTTTACGCCTCACGAGTGTGTAGAATCAAGCATGTTAATGCATGGTGTCATAGATTGGTCCAGCATGAAATCAAAGGGTATTGCTCTATCTCTGACTGATCGGGGATATGTTGCATTCAGGGATGGAGATCGCATATACTACCATGGTGAGGAGGTGTATGTTCTCCCTCTTTTACAGTAAAATGGGCCAATCTGACCTCATGTTTTTTATGATCAGGAGACAACCTATGCATGTGTATATAGGGGGTACCATCATGAGTTCATTATCGCCGGAGAGGATCATAAAAACTGTACCCAGTGGGATTAATCTGGGGTTATCAGGTGATATTCTTAACATTAGAGAGGCCAACTTCGAGACATGTACAGTGGGTGGCATAGATATCAGTACTATTGCAGTAGATGCTGCGGCTCATATAGCTGCGACAAGCGGCGTTCATGGAGTGACAGGTAATGTAGTGGGCACGACGGACTCGCAAACACTCACCAATAAGCTAATATCAGGTAGTATAGTAGATGTTGTAGATACTACCAAGCGCGTCACTTTCAACACATCGGGTGCTACCACAGGCACTACAACTACCTTCACGACATCACAGACGGGCAATCGGGTCATCACTTTCCCCGATACAACCGATACAGTAGTTACTGTTAATGCGACCCAAGAGCTGGCCAACAAGACCCTACGTGTGCCATCAACCAAACTCATAGATGACCTTGACGCTACTAAGAGGGTCACTTTCGATACATCGGGGGCTACATCTGGGCGACTGACCACGTTTACAGTGGCTCCTCAGACGGTGGACCGCGCAATTGCTTTCCCGGATGTAAGTGACACCGTCGTTACTCTAGCGGCCACGCAAACACTCACTAACAAGACACTGACCGCCCCCATCATCACCAACGGTGGTACACTTACCTTACCTACTGGTCCCGAGACACTAGTGGGCCGCAATACTACAGATACATTAACCAATAAGACACTCACCGCCCCCGTCATTGCGACGATTACCAATGGGGGCAACACCGTGACCATACCCTCTGCGACCACTACCCTAGTGGGCACTGGGACTACTGATAACCTGACTAACAAGACACTATTGATGCCTAACTGTAGATTTGCCCATGCGACGACTAACCCTCGAGTCGTGCAATTCGACGCCCCATCGGCCACCGACAATACATCTACCACCTTCAGGACCTCACAGTCGGTCAATCAAGTGATCAGCTTCCCTAATGGTACCGACACAGTGGCTACACTAGGGGCCACGCAGACACTCACTAACAAAACACTGACCTCACCGAGCATCACCAATGGCGGTACACTTACCTTACCAACAGGTCCCGATACCCTTGTTGCACGTACATCTACCGATACACTCACTAACAAGACACTGACCTCACCGACCATCACTACCCCCATTATTATCAATGGCGGGACACTCACCTTACCTACTGGCCCGGATACCCTTGTTGCACGTACATCTACCGATACACTCACTAACAAGACACTCACCGCCCCCATCATTGCAACGATTAGCAACGGGGGCAATACAGTGACCATACCCTCTGCGACCACGACACTAGTGGGCACTAACACCACTGACGTACTGACCAATAAGTCACTCACCAAGCTAAACTGCGCCTTCGTCAATGACTTGGATAACACAAAAAGAATCACATTTGACCCATCCAATATAGTTGCATCGGGCTCTACATTGACCTTCAGATCACAACAAATAGCGGACCGCGTGATAATAATCCCTGAGTTTGGGTCTGACGATCACATGGTGTTGCGCAATGGTGCACAGACATTAACAGAAAAGACCATTGATACGGCCAATCTCAACATTATCGTGGTGAATGGCAATGACATTACTACCCAGATTAACCAAGACGTAAGGTCCACCGCTAGCCCTACCTTCGCAAAGGTAAACACTACGCAAGTGCTCGTTAGTGGCACAGAATCGAGTGGGGTGGTGATTAATCAGACTGTCAATCCAGCATCTACAGCCAATGGCCTTGAGATCCAATCAGCGAGCGTACAAAAGGTCCTTCTCGGGCACATGCAGACTGTCGATGAAAGCTACCTATCCTCGACCGTGCCCCTCAGAGTCAACGTGAATGGTACCCAACGCTTACGTATCGGGAACACGGGGGCCATCACAGTGGGCGTTAATACAGGGTTTTCACTATCGCCTGCCAGTGGTAATCCTCGCTTTGAGTTCGCGGGCTCGGGGCAATTCGCACTTACTACCACAGCCGGCAATTGGTTTACGACGGATAACGTGGGAGATATCAACCTACTCAATGCAGATACTAGCAAGAACATCAATATCGGGTTCAATACCGGTGGGGCCCCTGCTATACGCGTGGGGTCTCTCGGTTCGTCAATAAACGGCACTGCTTACCTGACATCAGTGGCCACCGACAACACGGTTACTACGCAGTTGTTCCTAGATGGGCTCGGCGCCGTTGTATCACGCCCGTTGCAGTCAGGCATGTTCACATCAACATTCACCCCTACAGTTGGCTTCGTGGGATGGACTAACACGATCAGTCAAATCATATACTCGAGGGCCGGGAATATAGTTACATGCAGCGCTACATTCGACCAAGCCAATGCAGGTGGCAATAACGCCGCCACATTTACTCTACCTATTGCTCGTTCTAGCAACTTCCCCTTCGCATACTATGCATCTGGCACCGTGTCTATCTTTCCCTATTCGGCCCCTACAACAATAGAAGAAGCCGTTATACAGGCCGATACGACTAGCACTAATCAGATTAGCCTAACCCTTCGAGTCAATGTAAGCAATTTTATTACACTTCGTTGTAGTTTCCAGTATAGGCTAGACTAGTGCATACCCAGCGGGATATATAAAAAACATGGGTGCGTGCCAACATCTATGTAGGTACCATGCTGTGTAAAATTGAATCTCTGGCCCTCATAGGTATACACCTTACATGTCGTTTACGCTGATGTGTTGCAACAACTGCGGACGTGTAGGTAAACACACATTATTATGCGAAGACTGCGACGGAGTCGCTTATTGCTCATTAAAATGCAGAGTTGCTGACACACTGTGCCATGAGCAGTATTGCGAGGCTTATAGAAAGCGCCGCATATCTAAGGACAAGGCCCTCGCTGATGCCAAAACCGACATCAATGCGCTATTCAGCCACAAGATGTTCTCTTACTTCATTAATGCACTACATGAGGTATGGGATCCATTCTGCACTGGGCATATAACTTGCACTATCATGCGCAAAGAATACACTGCGGCTCAATATATATCATGCCAGATACAGTTTACTTCTGGTCTCACGAGCATAAATAAGAGTAAACGCGTAGTGAAAGCGCGATATATACACACTGGTGCATCACGTACTCTACCCGTAATCTATACTATGAATGTGACCTACGACACGAGATATGGGCCTCATGCCTACTGTGCACTATGCGGGGATCGCATCCTTGATGTGTACCCCGATAGTACGATTATCGTTAACATGATACCCACTACGGGCGATTGTGTATTAATTGTCGACGGTAGACACTATGTCTTGCAGTAAGGCCAATGTATCTGCATGGCCCGTATATTTTTTGCGTAGTGGGCCTTTTTATGTAATGTGTAGTATACACTACACACATGTCTACTATCAAGAACTCAGGAGTAGAGGTCGCCGCGCCCTTAAGCATTCCAGTAGCGACTAACTCGCTCACGTCTGGCAACCTTGATGCTGCCGCGCAATACACGTACAAGGTCACGTACGTCAACCCATATGGTGAGACTACGCCGTCAAGTAACTCCATAGCTGTTACTACCAACTCCACTCTTGCACTGGATGTCACTATTCCCGTCAGCCCCGATGCATCCGTCACCGCTCGCAAGGTATATAGAACTAATGGCAACGCGCTTAGCGCTTGGAATCTTCTTACTACTATCAACGATAATACTACTACGCAGTTCACCGATACTACTGCGGATACTGGTCTTGGCGTTCCCATTCCACCCACTACAAACACCGCCATGAGCTCTCAGATTAACTACGGTAACTGCAAGTTTAATCAACCCATTGAGTTTGCAGGGGTAGCGGTGATCACTGCTGCAGCGGCAGGAACACAGGCGGCAGCAACAGCCATAGGACTCAATCAA
>JACCDQ010946285.1_pt1 | contig 11616 bp, 4 predicted proteins | sample 7446031 | NCBI WGS metagenome assembly JACCDQ01 (sample SAMN15323442, study PRJNA562643) | freshwater metagenome | isolation source: river surface water | place: USA:Blue River Watershed | collected 2017-08-17
CCTGTGAGCATGAACTGGTAAGTCTATGTTAGTGTTTTTCACAACTGATGGATCATGGACTAATGATTGTCTATTGGACCGATAACTCTATCGGTTGGAATCCTGGCGGCATAGATATTGCCCTGAGCATGCACTGGTAAGTCTATGTTAGTGTTTTTCACAACTGATGGATCATGGACTAATGATTGTCTATTGGACCGATAACTCTATCGGTTGGCATGCCAGGGGCATAGATATGGGATGTATTCATCTTCTAAGCCAGTGGATGTTTCTTGGATCTGTGTACAAAGCTACATGTGGTATGGAGGTAAGAGATGTTTTTTTTTAATCTACACTATTATACAATTAACTAACTAATTTTTAATCCAAGTCCATCTGGGGGACAATGAAGCCTGGAGCAAAGGCACCACCCTCTGCTCCCTCCTGATAAAGCTCCCGGACCTTGGGGTGCAAATCAGGGGAGAAGAACTGGTCCAGCATCGCCTGATTCTGGACCACCTGAACATCAGTGAGCTCCTGACCCTCAGGGGAGGTAAGGAGCTCCTTGATGACCGACATCACATCACCTATGGTGATGTAGTCGGAGAGCTTGGGGAGGTGGTTGGGGTCAGCTGGGCTGATGTCCCCCTGGTAAGCCATCATGTTGTTGTTGTTTGGCTTTCCAGGGTTGTTTCCATACCCATCAACCTGGACCACCCTGGAGTTGTTGACAGTACACACAGCATTTGCTATCTTGGTACGGTTCTCCAAAGTATTCTTGAGGGGATTGTTAACATGGACCATGAGAATATGGTACGGAGGTTCGTATCCTCCAATTCGCTTGGGGGGATCAGTGAGTTCTTTGGTAGGATCATTGGGGTCTCGCCTTTTGAAGATTTCGTGGATCTTCATTTGGGCCCGTAGTGCTGCATTGGTAGGGCAGACCAAGTACCTGATCAAAGGCATGCAGTATCCAGCTTTGCCATCCTTCCCAGTTATGAGGAGCAAGATCTGACCAAACAGATAGGTAGCAAGAGTGACAATATGCAGGCCATAGGCAGTGTTCGAAGTCCCAGGTGATCCAGGACTCATGGTTGCCACAGGACTGTTGTACTTGGACTTCTTCTTGTACAAGAAAGCCACACCCTGTCTGCCAGCAGGGCTCATCAATGCTCTGCTGTTTCCAACAGCAGCCTGGGCACCACAAGTGCCTCCAGCAACAATACCTCCAGCACCATTAGCAACAGCAGGCATCTTCCTGTCATCATCTCCAGCAGCGACTTGTCTGGGATCATTGAGATGGATCTCAAGTATCTGCACACCACTACCAGATCCATCTGTCACACCCACACTAGCAGTAGTACCTGTTACTCCAACAGCAGGGGGAGCAGCAGTACCTGCTTTCTCAGAGTCAACTCCACCTTCTTTTCCTACGAAGAGGAGTGATATGTTTCAAGGCATTGGTAAGTTATTTTTTAGAAAGACAGATATTACAAAATGAATCAGTTTTGCTTACCTTTGTTTTTGTTCTTATCCTCCGTGCCACCATGACCGCTTCCTTTACCATCTTCAGCTTTGTCTGAAGCCTTCTTCTTATCCCTCTTGGACTCTTTTGAAGGCGCCATAGTTTGATTTTTTTTAATTGGGTTTTTGATTGTAATGATTCAATTTTTGTGAGATGATTCCGCCGGCATTCATCACTTTCTATCCTTTAATCCGGACAGGTGAGGGCAATGTATTCCTGAGCGGATGGTGTCATCTAAATGTTTTCTGACTTCAGTCAAGTATTTGCTAAATAAAGTCCAGTCCTGCATCAATAACATTACCTGAGGTTGCTGAGCCATCACTCTTTGGACATGTAAACCACAACCGATAACCGATAGACCACATAGACCACCCCGGTGGTGGTTAGTTGGGTTCTGTTCCAGTCTTCTGGTTGTTGATGGGTTCTCTTTGGTACTGGGTTCTGTTTTGGAGTTCTGATTTCTGGTAGGTTCTCATTTGTGCTGACGTCTCTCCTGACGTCATATGTGGACCGATAACTTTATCGGTTGATGTTCTCATACATTATTCTTATCCCTCATCTGTTCTCTTTTATGGTTCTGGTCTAATCTGGGTTCTCTTTGTTTTAAAGATGCAAAATTATACATCAAGTACACTATGATGTCATGTTGTAAGATGTCATATCTAGTATGGATGGGAAATACATCTACAAGTCAGTCTCTCCCCAAGGATTGAATCCCCTGAGATGCATCATATAATTTTGGTTGGCTCTGGCTGCTGACCATTCATTTGTGGTCCAATTGGTATTTGGGTTCCCTTGATTTGGTCTCAACCTCTCTCTGAAGCCCATAAAGTACCAAGCAACTGTTGGGTCCTGTCTCAATGTGGAGATGTAGGTTATTGACTGCCACTTCTCTGCTACACTATTACCAGTCAACAGCAATCGAAGACCACTGCTGTCTTTCACTCTGGAGAATGCTACATGAACCTGTTCATAGGTGAAGTTGCAGATACGAACAGGATTGTGGGACATAGCAATGATGGCTTTGTCCAGAGTGTCTCCCTGGGCTTTGTGGACAGTTGTAGCCAATGCGGATTGGAGTGGGAACCTGTTTCGTATCTGGACCCTGGATGGTCCAAAGGACTTCCCCCCATACACAGGTACTCGCTTCTGAGCTTTTCCATCTTTTTCTGGGGGCCACTCTTCTAAGAGTGGTGTGATGGGTATAGTAACTCTACCCTTGCTGGTAGCAATTGATCCATCAGTAAGTGCCTGTCTGGCTTGGGCTGTCATTGTGCTATCAAGCTCCATGCTCACATTCACAGCAACCGGGTGCTCTGGCAGTGTGATTATATCTCCAGGTCTGGCTCTGACAATGCGATCTTGCAGCCATTGCTGCCACTCTTCATCCATTCTGATTGAGTCATACTGGATCTTCTTGCCATTTACCACATGAAGTTGCTTGGAAACATTCTTACTGATGAAACCATTCATTCCAGGTACAAAGTACTCATAGAAGCACGGATCCTGAAGGGCTTCATGGTAGTGGTCCTTGCCTGGTTTATTTTGCCACTTCCGAAAGTCTTTCAGCCACCGGATCACAACTGTGTTCTTGATCTTGGCAAGATGCACAGCTCTGCTGTGAATAATGCTGTACCTTTCTCGATTTGTTGCTACCAGCACAGGTGCTTCAGCCCAGCTCTCCTGCTTCATGTCATCCTCACTTAGTAATTTGATGTGATCTTTGATCCTATGCAGATGCAGAGGTTCTCCAAAGTAAGTGTCCTCTACAAACTTGCTGTGAATTTTGTCAGTGATTGCTCTCTGCTGGATGTTCAGCTCAAACCATCTGATCTTTGTAAAGATATCCACTCCTGTTCTGTAGGGATGACCATGAGCTTTCTTGTCTCTGCTGCCTGGAGCTCTGCGACCCTGCCTGTGTCTAAGGAGTCTCTTGAGTTGGCTTGAACCATGAACATCGAAAACAGCCTGTGGTATACCTTTGCCGGCCAGAACTGGACCCAACTGAGTGAAATCACCTATGAAGATTACATGGCATCCTGCAAATTCAGTGTTACTGCCACTGATGACTTCCTTGCACAGTTCTGACAGACGAGCAATGTACAGTGGTGCTTGGGTGGAGACTTCTTCTACAAAAACAACAGAGCTGACGTTGAGGCCTTGTTTCCTCAGATCTGCAATCACACTTGGGTTGAAATTTGTTGCCATATCAACATCCACTTGCTTCCCCTCCTTACAAATCAAAGAAGCAGTGGTCAAACCTTGCATACCAATAGTGTTGATGGCGAAAGCAGCTGTCTTGAGGTTGTAGTTCCCCAAGAATGCATTGGTCTTAATGAGGGCATCCCTGAGAGCAGATTTGCCTACTCCAGGTGGACCATGCAGCAGAGTCATCCTGGGAGCAGGGAGACCCTTGGCAGCAAATTCATTCGCATACAGCTCAAAGAACTCCACTTGTTGAGCTGCTGCAGTCTTGTTGCGGGCTTCCATATCCTCTATCTTCCTCTTAATAAAAGCGGTTGGACTGCATGCATCTTGATTGCCAGCTGGTATTTTATCAGATGGTTTCCAGGATCGAATGTGACAAGATTTTTCATACACATCATCCATTGCAACATGAGATACGCAAGAGGAACTGATACGACCCGGCCTAGCAGAGATATTCCCACATGCAGCATCCAATAGTTTGCTGAGGCTAGCTGTTTGTTTCTCATCTTGGTCAATCTGTTGGCGTACTTCATGCAGCTCTCTGTCACTCAAAGCACCACCATCACAATTGTTCAATGTGTCCCACAAAGATTTTCGCTCTCTCTGTTTACGCAGTTCAGTTGCCATCCTGTACTTGCATTGTTCTGCTTCAGTCCACATATGCCTGGTCCTGCTGCGATAGAGTTTCATCATGACATCACATGTTTTGGAGACTTTCAATCCACGCATGTGGTTTTCCATTATCATCAACCTTGATTTGCTGATGAAAGAATCATCTTCCTGTAATTGAATGATGAATGCTTCCAGGTCCTCCCAGCTGTATCCAAGATTCTTGTCATCGATGCACTCGGGTCGAAACAAGACAAGATAATGCCTTGCATAAGCATCAGCTCTGATCTTCCATTTTGCTAGTTTCTCTGGGAAGTCTTCCTTAGAAGTGCACCAAGGCTTCGGTCCAGGATGTCTTGGTACTTTGCCAGATAACAAAGGTGTTGTTTGCTTCAATTTAACTTGGTGGTGACTATCCTGAGCTCCTTCAAAATCAGGATGCATGGGAAATTTCTGACCATCTCTGAAATTGTTCACATCTGGACATGAACTGCCCGAAGCAACAAACTTCACACACCCAAGGTATTCATAGTAATTCAGCCATGCAAGAGCATCACCCCTGCACAGGTACAAGAGTGTTTGTGGTACCAACAAGACTGGGACAGCTTTGCTGTCTCCCTCACCTTCTCTAGTGGAATTGAGGTGAATCTTCCTGCAGCAACCATGATTCCGCAATGCTTCAGCCATGCACCATTTCTCGTGCTTGGTACAAGGTTGCTCATCATCTTCTTCTTTTGGATTGTCATCAGTGCAGGAACTATCATCAGAATCACAGGCAAAGACATCACTGTTTACAGATACATCACCACCTTCCCCTTTCTTCTTGTCCAGAAGTTCCAGCTTATCCAGCTCTGCTCGCACTCCTGCAAATGGAGTGGTGTCTTCTGCATCTATGAATTCATCATCCATGTCATATTCATCGTAGTCCACTTCCTTTGGATCCATCTCTGGGGGAGGCTTGAAGGTAGAAGCCCCTTGCTCTTCTCCCCACATGCGTCCCTCCTGCAGAGCCTGGCAGTAGTTAGCTGCAAATCCTTTCCTATTCTTTTTCAACTCAAGCACAGTTCGCAATGCCACTAAAGCTGAGGGATTCCCCATCTCAAATGTGTCCGTGACAATCATACTGGGCAGCTCCAGCAAGGCAGCAACCACCTGATATTCAGACAATTCCATCCTGCAATTTATTTTGTTGATAATTCGCTCCAAGGCCTGCTTCACTTTACGATCAACTGTTTTACCATCATCCTTTACTGTTTGACTCTTGGTATGCTGAACATCTTCCATACTCTGTTGGATGATTGGAAAGGCTTCTTTAATAGGGAACTTGTTCTTGGATTGATATGGCATCAAGTAGAACATTGCATTCTTTGCTTGTTCTAGGCTCCCCAGGAACTCCACGTTGTGATGAGCTCCAGTACAGAAAGCCACAATGGGATTGAAGGCAGACACATTTCCATTTCCAGTTCTGTATCCTTGCTGGATGTTCACTCTAATACTCTCCAGTTGTTCAGCTGTTGCCTTGGATTCTACCCATTCCCAGAAATCGGAGTGTGATTTGCTGTATGGATGGACAGCTCTGAGTTGTTCCTTCAGCCCCCCAATCAGTGTTGCTCGATCCACTCCTTCCCACAGAAATGGTGGAAGTTGCAGAGCTTTCCTCCCTGTCTCCCAGTAAACCACATGCTTGGACAGCTTATTATCAAGAATATCAATGAGATGGTGCCTCCTCTCTTCAAGTCCACACAGAGGATGCTTCCGCAATTCATAGGGATCATATTCAAACTCATTGGCTTCTTTTTCAACCTCCCTCCAATCCAAGGAAGCTTCATCATCTGAGCTAAGAAGCTCTGGTTCAGAAAATTGGCCATCTGGAGTAGAGCAAACTGAACTGTTGTACGATACACTATCAGAACCAGAATCTTCAGAAGATGCAGTAGATGATACACATTCTGAACCAGAATCCTCAGATACAACTGAACATGTTCTGACAACAACTGGCCTGGTTCCATTGGGCCACCAGGGGGATGCTGAAAATGTAGGAGGATCTGTTTCTTTGTTGCAATCACAAGCAGCCAAGACACTTGCCTGAGTGCAGTTGCATAAAGGTCTAGGATGACAGAACCTGCATCCCAGATATCCAGATCCATAATTGAAACAGACACTCTGGCACTTGTGATATTGCCTGGTTGCACCATGCTCCTGTATGCACCCAAGCACAGAGGCAAAAGTGCATCCATCTTTCCAGCTCATGCATGTTGTTAGTTTATCAGGATGAACAAACATGGGATCTCTACCTTGAACAGCATCAACTACTCCTTGATCCAAGTCCCAATTCACTTTCTCATTGTTGATGGTACTGGTCACAGCAACAGCAGTATGCATCTCCCCAGATAATTCTGTTGTATAAACTTTGTCCAAAGCAGCTGATATCTTGTCACAGATCTCTTGAACACATGCATACCTGGACATTGCCCAGGCTGAAATACCAGCATTAACGGTGAAATGCCAATGTAAATGACCCCTCTGGTGATCCTCAGTTACCCCTATCAAAGTGAGGGCATGACCCAAGAAGCCTTTCTTCTGGGATTCCTTATAATACCTTGTCCTTCGACTAGATTCACCTGACATCTTGGATCGATACCCCCCTCCACATGGTTTGAGACCTATCAATAGATCCATGATCTGGAACAAGATCTTCTTGTTCTCATTGACAAATGCTACTGGGTTGTCCTTGGCCTGGGCCAACACAAACCGGCGAGTAAAAGCTTCTGGTAGTTCAATGTTTCCCTCCCAGAGAATATTGCCTTGGTTTGCAGCAAGATGTTCCAAAAATTCACTGCCATTCCTACCATACCTGCACTTTTCATCATACTGAGAAGGAAATGTAGTGTTGTCCATGGATCTGCATGCAAGTCTGACACTCCTGGGATCCCCAAGATTATTGGGACTCAGAGTAAAGAAACAATTCATGTGTGAGAACCGATTGGTCAAGCCAATAGACCTGTGCTTCAACTTTGTCCCCTGAAGGCCTCCATACTCCACATCTCGGGCTATATAACGGAGCAGTCCCATGTAGTCCCTCAGCAGTTTCTTGGATGACTTCAACTGTGGATGCTCCATTGCATCATGCAGCTTCTGCCTCTCTGCCCTGCTGTTCAATAGCTTCCTCATTTTGTTGACAGCATGAAGATTGCTATCAACAAAAGCTGACACTCCTCTCAAAACCCGAGATCGCTGCAGAGTGTTAAAAAGAAACCCCAATAGTCTCTTGTCTCTTGCAGGAGTCAGTGTGAACTGGTTGAGCAAGTGCTCTCTCATTTCCAAATTCATGCTTGGAACACACTTTCCATATGCTCTCCCAAGCATGAACACATGCGGAAATGCTCGAGTTAGATTGGAGTCATGCCCCACAAAGTCATTCAATGGAGTATCCTTCCTTCTTGATTCTGTTGTATCTGAATTCAGCAACCACTCTTCCAGATCATCCAAGGTCCATGTAAACAGAGGTTCATCATCATCTGAGTCCTCCTCTGCAAGTTTATCAAGCCTACAGAACTTCTTGAAAGGCTGCTCCCTATAATCTCGACCATCTGCTGTCAAATAATTGTCTTCCTTGATGGGCACAAATGAACATCGAATGCCATCTGAGTCTTCATTGTCATCTGTTCCTGGTGAACTCTGGGCATTATTATTAGAACCATCCCTCTCAACATCACATCCAAGTTCTTTTTCATGTTCTATGAGAGATTTATCACTGATATGTTTCACATCACGCTTGAAACAATCAATGATCTTGCCCACACGAGCTTTTACTAATCCTTCTCGAACAGCTGTCACATCAATGTCAGCATACTCCAGATTCAGAGCCTTCAATACTAATAACCACTGTCCAAGAACATAGCTCCTGGGCAGCAACCTGGTTGTGCCAAAAACTTGCTTCATGAGTCTGTCAAAGTCACCTTTCTCAGTAACAAAGAAGATCTGGAAGAGCTCCCTAAGCTGAGTCTCATCAAGCAGACCGCCTGGGACCAGCAATTTGGATTGAAGTACATTTGTAGCCACTTCAGGTGCATTATGAGGAAACATAATTGCATGCATCCTTCCCAATGACCTCCCATCATGGTCCTGCCCTGCACCATTGCTCGAACTGATTTTAACAGCTGTGTAGTACAATCTGTTCCTGGCAAGGATAAGTTGCTCAGTGAGATTCGGCATTGTCAATCCCAGCCGCATGAACCATCCAAAATCAATCCCATTCTTGATGGAATACTTTGGAATATTGTTCTTCTTCAATGACTCCGCGCATCTTCTACAAACCATTACAGATAGACCATCTCCTCCTTCACTATCATCATCATCATCATCACCATCATTCCTCTCTACCAATTCTCTGTGCAGATGCCAGTATCTCTTGGTGCCATCAGAAAGGACTTGTTCAAAGTAGGATCTAGCCTCCCAAGTGTTGACAGTACTCCACCGCTTCCATTCTGAATCCATTGGAATGGTAACTTTGTTAAGTGGATTCTCCATCTGCTTCTTCAGTTCCTGTTCCTCTTCATCTGAAAAGCTGACCAAATAAAGTGGACTATCTCTTGTCAACCTGTAACGAACATATTTGGTAGAACTGGACTCATGTTCTCTCCAACCACAGCATCCACAACTGAAGATACTGCTGTCAGTCCAAGAATGTTCTGTCAAGAACCGTATCATCATCTCCTTCACCTCAGCATCACTTAGAGTCTCCTCTTCTAGCTCTTTGAAGATCTCTTCATGATCCAGTGCTTCCCTGTCGTATTTCTTGGAATGATCTTTCCACCTTCCAAACCTGAGGCATCCTGAATTGAGATAAAACTGAAGCACACTCTTGAAGATACTCTTGTTGCTGTCCTGGAAGAATGGGACTTGCACTTTTGGATTCTGCTCTTGCCACTTCTTGTGCTCTTCCAGCTTCTTCTTCAGTTCTTGGGGTGTTATATCCAGATCCGTGATTTCCACAGCTATCTTCTTCAGGTTCTGTATCAAACTGGCTTTCTCTGCCTGTACTTTCTGCTTCTTGGCCAGCCTATTCTCCCTACTTTCTTGATTCTCTTCTTTTCGCTTCTTCTTCTTTTTTTCTCTGTCATTTTTCTTCACAGAACTTTTCTTTTTATCAGAGAACTTCTTCCTCCATTCATGAGTGTTTTTGGGATTTGACTTCCTCTTCTTAATGCTTGCCACACTTATTGGTTTGCCTGATCCTCCTTCAAAAATCCAGTGCCTTTTGCTCACTAATGACTCTGCATCCACAGGAATCAAAGCAGCATAATGATCATTCTTTGAATTATCCACACTGCACAAATCCCCAGTATGATGCCAGAAGAGATATGATACTTCATGGTCTTTCCATCTTGGGAGTGTCAAGTTACTCCACCCCGGTCTACTTGCCAGTTCTTCCAAATATCCCTTGGTATCAACTACAACATTGAAGCCTTGCTTTGTGTTTGAAATAATAAACACTCTTTTTCCAGTCAGCAAAGAGTATATGGTTGCATCGATTGTTCCTCCCCAAGTGGACACATTTCTCTGTCGGGACTTCACCTTCAAATGATACCTATCAGCTTTTCTTCTTGCTTCCTCTCTGGTAATTCCCCCAATAATCTGCTCCTTCTCAAAAAAAGCCTCTATTGATGACCTTGTCTCACTATTTTCCTTGCAGCCTTCAGCTAACATCTTTCTCAATTCACCTGTATTTTTCTGTTCATGATTGAAAACACACAGACTTGAATAGAAACACCAACCATCTCCTCTCACATTTTTGTATTGAAACAATTTGCCATTCATTTTGAAATGTAAGTTTGGAAAATTCCTGCCATCTTCTGTTGGGGGAGACTCCTTTCCATTTTTGCTAACTCCACTGCTGACCCCACTACCACCTTTATGTTGAAATTTGCTGGTATCTCCAATTTTTCTCTCTCCTTCCTCCCCAGCACCATAAACCATCACACCTTCAATTTTCATTACTTCTGTTGCCTTTGCTTTGCAACTCCATTTTTTCTTTACATTTGAACATTTTCTGTACCACCAAAACCTTCTAACCTTCATTTCAAATTCCATTGGTTTTTTACCATTAATTCTGATAATATCCTTCCTCACATACTCATCTGTTTCCATTTTTCTATTTTTGTCATAATTAATTTCAAATTCTTTGATTTTCCAAGCCTCAATCTGGGTGCCCTTGGCACTAACCTTTGGTTCAATAATGCCATGGTGGTGAATTCCCCATTTTCTTTCCCACGTCAATAACAGTGTCACTGACAGCAGAGTCACCACCAATAATTCCAAGCAAAGCTTCTGCAAAATCATGTTCTTTTTATGACCACCACGGGGTAATGCCAGGGTTGGCACATGCCAGTCATGATTTATTTGACACTATTCTCATTTGTACGGCTTGACAGCAATCCTATTTGCAGATTCGTTTTTTTTGGGGGTGGTTCTCTTGATTTCTAAACGTTTGACGCAGCCCTGTTTCTAATGCTTTAAAAATTCTGGAAAAATTCCAGATTCCTTGTGTTCCCCATATCCAACCGATAACCTTATCGGTTACTATTTCTCTCTTATAAAATTCCTGATTCCGGGTGATAGGGGAGCCAACCGATAAAGTTATCGGTTGGACCGTTGGCTCATGAACCGATAAAGTTATCGGTTGGCTCATAGTTGACATGGTTGACGTCATTCATGATTGGGAGGGTTCTTTTCCCGAGAATATGTTTAAAAATAATGACCTTTCTCTAAGAATTCTATTACCATTATGTCTATGAGTTGGGATATTTCTTATTGACAGTCTTCTTAGTCAATATACTCCAAATCCCTGACTTTTTGGATACAAGTCATTTGGATCACAGACACCAACATAAATGTTTCTGGCGGTGTTACCCTTGGGAACCAGTCCCACACAACTTTCATTCCCTTGTCCATTTACTAGGATTAATGTTTACTGGGGCATGCTTTACCATATCCCTAGCCCCCCATACACACCGCTGGTCACAGACACCACAATAAATCTTGTTAAAGACCCTTCCTGACGTTGAGGGCGATTCGTTCATTCCTAAGAATTCTATCGAGCAAAATAAACTGAATTGAGTGAGCGGGCGGGGTGTGATGTGGCAGGTGGGAGGTGGGAGTGGGAAGTGTGAGATTCACGAGTAACGGTACTTCGTGACTGACTCAGAGGCAACAGAGCAGGCTTTCCGCCAACTGCCAACACGAGTGATTGAGAACGCGGCGGCCACCACCACCACAGAACAACGAAGCCATAC
>JACCDQ011313329.1_pt1 | contig 11614 bp, 10 predicted proteins | sample 7446031 | NCBI WGS metagenome assembly JACCDQ01 (sample SAMN15323442, study PRJNA562643) | freshwater metagenome | isolation source: river surface water | place: USA:Blue River Watershed | collected 2017-08-17
GTGGAGTATATGATGTACTATAAGGCTCAAGAATAGATAATAACTCTCTTAATATAGGCTCCGAGCCATCTTGCGTAGAAGTCTCATATCTTGTGATTATATGGGTATATAAAGCTATTACTAAATCATATTGCTCGCTTAGTATATTAAATTGAGTATCGTTTTTGTCTTTATATCCATCTATGAGCTCTCTATAGCTATTTATCTTCTGAACTAATTCAAGCTGAGTTGGGCATTTCTTTATTAAGAATGTTTTTGTGAATAACTCAATGTATTGAATAGTAATTCGACTATCGCTTGAGTGCGTATAGTTTACAGTTACATCTGAAGATGGATTATAAGTTCCGTCGTAGTATTTCCCAGAGCTAACAATATCAATCGTATTAGATGATACAGTGGATACAGCTGGGTTTCCAGCAGCCTCTGAAGTAGATGGGAATGACGCAGAAAGTGTTCTATTTAAAGTACCAGTAAAACTTCCTATTGGCGAGTAAGATGCGTTGTCCTTGAATTTTACTTCAGGTATCAGTACATCAGACAAATTTAATATAGAATTAGTTGGCTTAGCCCAATTGAAATCAAAGGATATTTGAGCGCTCTTTTCTGCAGAAGCATTGTCTATGGCAACGAAGTCTATCTTATAGTTGCCAGTAATAATATTATTATTGGTATCTAATACAGCCGCAATATCAATAAATGCGCCAGGCGATGTTATATCTGGACTAGTAAAGTCTGTTTTTATTCTTGTGGACCCGTCTGGGAAAGTAACAGAAAAGTTACCTTTTGTTAATACAAAGTCTGTTACAGTATGCGTGAGCCGTAAAACTCTAGTCTGAGTCTTTTCGTTTACAATAAACTTTATGCTGAAATTTGCTGGCATCTCGAAGCTATTCTATGTTTGTCCCAAAGATACTATATTTTATTATAAAAAAAGAAAGGAGGACAATATGCCCTCCCTCTTTACAACCGAAACCAAACAATCTATCCTGTTAACGGATTTCCCCTAAACGGGTCTTGATGGATTGAATCTCATCTGGATTGTTTTCTTCTAGGTATTCGGCTAACTCTCTAACATAATTCTTGCCAGCGGCTTTCTTATATTTAAAGATTTCTTTTCCTGTCTCTGACCACTCAAATTGGCTAGCAGCAGTATTATTCTTAATATAACCTTGCTTAATAGCTTCTTTTAACGAAGCCTCTGTACTAATAGAAGCGCGCTCTAAAACTTCCAAGAAGTCCTCTGGGCAATCTCCTGCATAGTCTTCTAGGCTATTTCTAATTTCTTCAATAGAAGAAGCATCAATTCCAAGGGCCGAAGCAACTTCTTTTGCAGTTTGGTCATCTAAGTCTAGCGCTTTGTTTACAGCCTTAACGATTAATTTACGCATAGCACGCTCATTAATAGCATCTTTCTTAGTATCAATTCGCTGAAATAATGGTTCAACTTCTTGATTACGGCTTTCATTAGACAAGTTATAGTTGCATAATTCCATAAATTGGAACATACGCTGGTCTGCTGGATTGTTTCCATTTAAGAATACATATCCCATATTTCGACCTTCAAAAATAATGCTTTCGAATATTGGGTCCCCATCATTCTTTGTACGCTGAATACAAGCAATTGTAACGAAGTCTTTTTTAGATTCGTCCCAAATAATATCAGTTGATGGAATTTGCAAAGCAGCTGGAATGATAAACTTATTATAGTTATCTGGGTCTGGCTTTACATTTAAAATTCGATAGGTAGCTCGCTCGTTTGGTTTTAATCGGCGAGACATTGTAGATGAGAACAGATTATACTCTGATGCTTTCATATTTTTTGATTTTGTTTGGTTTAAATTAAAATAAAGGAGGAGATTTCTCTCCCCCTTTAAGTTTTACTAGATTTCGTACTTCACGAAATGCTCTGCACCTACAACTTGTAGACCTTCGATTGAAGTGTAAACAATGTCTAAAGTGTCAGTATCGCTAGTTGGAATAGGAGCTAAACCACCTAACATTTTTTCGCGGAAGCGAGAGTTGCCACCTTCTGGGAACTCAAGGTAACGAATCATCATACGGTCTAACATACCACCACCTTGCTCGGTTTTGATTTTGTTAGCTGGTACTAAATATGCTTCGTCAACGAATTGAGTGTAACCTGCAGCAGCAGCTACTTGCGGGTGAGACAACGCGTTCAAACGCTTCTTGTGGAATGTACGTCCGAATACTTTCAATGAATCAATTCCCAAAGCCAAAGCTTTTTCTTTGCTTCCACCGAATGCACCGTATTGGATACCACCGTTAACGAATTGAGTGATTGCAGTTAAATCTGAATCAAATTCGTTATCAAAGTCAGCACCAGCCCACAAGAAATACTCTGAAGGACAACGAGAAGCATCCATCAAACGAGATAAAGCTTTCAAGTCATCTAAAGAGATAGTATTTGCAGAAGCTGTTGCAGAAGAAATACCACCACCATTAACGATTGTGTCACGAAGACCACGAGTTGTATTAACTGCGTTACCAGCAGCATCAGTCAAGCCTGCAGACTCACGTCCGAACAAGATTGAATATAATACGTCCATACGGTGCTTCAAATACGCATCGTGTTGTTGCTTCAAGAAGTAGTAAGGCTTGCCTTTGAAATCAACTTCAATCTTAGAACCGTGAGCGATATCTGTGATAGATGTCTTAGTTTTGAAGATTTGAAGCTTGTTAGAACGCTTAATCAAGTTGCTCTTACGCATCTTGTTTGAACCTGTTCCTTCTGCGTATGCGTTAGAGAAGAAAGATAATTTATCTCCATCTGTAACAGCAGGGATAATGTCACCTGAGTTTACTGGCTTAACAGTCAAAACTGGGTCAGTATCAGAAGATACTGCAGAAATGAAACCAACAACTCCGTTAGGGAACAATACCAACTCATTAACCAAAGGAGTAACTCCTTCGTCTGATTCTAATACGATAGATGCAGAAGCACCAGCAGAACCAGCTGTAGTAGTGGTCTTAACTGAAGCAGTTGCATATAAGAAATCGTTAACAACGTGGAAGAACTCAGTCTGAGCAGCAGCTTTTGCGCGACCAGTCCAGTCCATCACGTCTAACATCGACGTTTCCTCATCATATAAATCCAAAACATCTTTCAAGATGTCGCGTTGCTCTAATGTGTTAGAGAACGTTACTGTTGACAAAAAACTTCTGTCAATATTACCAGCACCTATTGCCATTGTAGTAAATGTTTAAAAATTAAAAGCTATTTTTTTACTTTCATAGCTCTTAAGAACTCAATCGGGTTTTCGTGAGGGTGGTCAAACTCTGGGTCTGGCATCGCCTCTCTCGATTTGTTCATTGGAGCTACGTTTTTCAACTCAGCTTCCATTGCCTTTCTGCCTAACGATTTACCGTGTTTAATTAACTCTGAAGTAAATAGAGTCGGGTTTTCTGCAAAAGCAACAACCTTGGTCCATTTCTCCCAATCAATCTGTCCATCTTTGGCGAAAGTCGATAAAAACTTCGCTGAATCTAGCGCATAATCAATAACAATATCTTTGTTTGGAATTTGGTAATTTATTCCATCACCATTTGCCTCCACTTTGATATAGTTGTCTTTTATAACACTAGAGATTCCGCTCTCTACAGCTTTTCTGGCTTCTACGCGCTTGGCCTCAAGCTCTTCTTGCGAAATCTGTGATTCTTGCGATTCTTCTGGCTTGATGCTTGACAAGAACTGCTCACGCTGCTCTTTAAGTTCGGCTCTAATTTTGCTCGCATCTCGCTTAAGCAAAGCTTGTCCTACCTCCAAATCATCTTCGTCATAAGAATCTATATTATACTTTTCAAGTTGACGTTCGAATAACTTTGTTCTGGCTTTCTCGCTCAAGTCAGCATTTTCCTTGTCGAATTGCTTTCTTAAGATATCGATGTCGTCCATTGCATCGTAATCCGTGTTCGTTTCTTCTAAATAGGGCGAAAGAGTTCCATACTTCTCGTAATACTCTACCGCCTTCTTAATGAAGTCGTCCTTGAATTTATATTCAGAAACAGTCACTGCAGGCTCATCAGTAGTTTCCACTGAATTGCTACCTTCATCGGCAGCCGCATCAGCTTGATTCTCAAATGATTCCACAGACTCTTCTGTTCCTTCATATCCATCGTTAACACCACCCGTATCCACATCTTCCTGTGAATCAGTATTTGGCGTATCTTCAAATGCAGTGTCATCTGCTGCCGAATCATATCCTGTGTTATCAGAATCTGTCGGCTCACTTGTTTCATAAGCAGACGGCTTATCCATCAGCTCATCTAAATTAATAGGCTCTGCCATTTTATTGTTTGGTTTAATTGCACAAATCTATAAACTATTTTTTAGATTTTCCTACATCCATCATAGATTTCTTCATTTCCGCGATATATTCACGAGAAGAAGCCTCTATTCTGGCTGCATCAACCTTTTTACTAGCTTTCATTTCTTCAATCTGAGCTTCTTGATTAAGCTTTGCTAACATAATCTGCATATCAAGCTCTTTTTCCTTTTGAAGTACCAATAATTTAGCCTCAGTTTCTATTTGAATTGTCTGCTGCTTAGCTTGCTCTGCTACCAAAGCGGACTCTTGCTGTACTTTAGCATTCATTTCCTGGGCTTCAAGTGAACGCTTTTGAACATCTTCTTGGTTCTTCTTGATTCTGTAAGCAAGCATTAATTCAGCATACTTCATATTATCAAGTCTTTCAACCATCATAGCGTCAGCTAAAGTGATTTGACCTGATTGAATTGCTTGCTCTACTCGCCTAGCTAGTTTTTCTTTTTCAAATTCAGTAGGCTTAGATGTAATAGAAAGTCCAAGTTCGTATGCTGAAATACTTGGGTCTAACTTAAAGAACTCAACAGATGAGCTTCCTATAGAGCGAATATACCCTTTAATATTGCCATACTCTGCTGAATCTTGAATACGAATCATTAAGCTATAAGACAATCGCTCAATGAGGCCGCGAACAGCACGCTTAATAAAGTCTAATGAGTTATTTGTTGACTCAGAAGCATATTTAGCCACACCATTTAGTGTACGCGGGTCTGGTGTAGAGCCGTCCGTAATCTCATTAAATCCAATAATCTCGCGGAGTAATTGAATATTTTGATTTATGATATTAAAATATTGAGTTGCCTCATTACCAATACCGTTATCAAGTTCTTCAATTGGCTTATAGTTACTTGCTTGCCCTTGGTCATCTAATCTACGATACACCAAGTTACCAGTTTGATTATACAGGTCGATAATCTCCATTGGCTTCAAAGCCTGTCCTCCGCGTCCAAGTGGAACATTTTCCAATGCACCAAGCTCAATCATAATACCGCGAGGACGTGCTCTTAAGATTACGTTCTGCAACTTATACCAAGCTATTTGAATTTGGTCTGCAATTGGCTTCATTTGTTGGCCAATTGAATAAGTTGACATCTGATAAATATCAGGAGCTGCTACGTGATAGCTCAACATAGCATCTGTCATAGAGTTCTTCGCGCGCTTCATATTTGTTTGAAGCTCGCAATCAAAGAATATATCGCTATCTACAACCCATTTTCCTTGATAAACTACTTTGTAGTCTGTCTTGGTGTATTTTTTGTCGCTACGGTTAGCTTTTGCTTTTGCAGCCCTTCCTACAACCACATTGCCCTTAGAGTTAATTCTCTCTTCTAGTATAATACTATTGGTCGAAAAGAACTCTAAGTCAAGAACTTTAACGCGGAACCCATCATAGTTTCTTTCGTAATCATTGTTTACGTCTTTCAAAACTCCTGGGTTTCCAATTTTGCCAACATATTTCTTTGCAATACTTTCGTACTCCATTTCAGATATCTGATTGCCAGCAATATCTTTTAAGTCGGCAATTGTCATCTCAACTACTTCTCCAATATATTGTACGTCCTCAAACGTAGGAGATGTAGAATAAGACATAATCATATTCGCTGGATTCACGCGGCGGATTTTGATTGTTCCTGCTGCGTCAAACAAATCTTTTGTGCAGCAGATTCCGTAGTCGTGTGTATCTTGAATTAATATATCTCTTATCGAATCAAAATTATTCTGGGTATTTACAACTTCGATAGCTTGCTCCATTTCGGTAGCCATACGATGTTTGTAAGAATACTCCATATACATATCTAGCTCCTTAATAGTGGCCAAATCAGCATCTGGAGGAGGAATCATATCTTTATCAAGACCTTGCTTTTCAAACTCTTGACGCAAGGCGATTCTTGCAGCGTTATCTGCGTAGAATTTATCCTTATCATCTTGTGCAAGCGGGTCAATTGCGTCAATGTCAATTGTGTAGTCTGCCTTAGATAAAGTAGCGATTGCTATACGTCTAAACTTTGGAATAATAGGAAGGATGTCCCAGTTGATATTCACCCAGGAGCTATCTCCGTTAGCAGCATCTCTTGGGGATAATAATTTACGATATTTATTTGTCGATTGCTTACCAAGCATATACATCTTGGTCTCGTGGTAAGACTCGCGACCATTGTAAAGTTGATTAGGATAGTACTTTGTGAAGTCATCCCAGGCAGCCTTTATGTATTGGCTAATCCAAGCTTTTCCTTTGTTTCTTGAGTCTTCAAGGTGGCTAGGAAAGCCGCTAGGTAATTTGTCGTTATTATTCATAATTATTACAGGAATATCTCCCTTACGTCAAACATTGTTTTCTTTTGTTCAATCTTCTGCGCGAACTTAGAGTTTCCTGCTAATATCAACGTGTAGCCACTCGCCATCGCCGCATCAAATTTAGTGGTTTTATTTATATTAAACTCTAACCAGTCTTTCAAAAGATTCTTAAATATAACCTTTTCAATGTTCTCTTCAATATATGCCTCTGTCTGCTCAGCAATCTCTTGGTGAGTCTTTTGGGAGGCAGATATGCCATACTTGCTCGCATTGGGCATTTTATACAAGAATTTCTCGTATCCCCTACGTTCAAAATATTTTATTAATCCAATCTTTTGGTCCTCAGCAAGCATTTGGCACCCAAAGAAATGAACTAACTTAATCATATCTTCGTAGAATATGTCAGCCTGTTGTGGTCGATTAATGTATTCTACTAAAAAAGTTTCACTAAGCTCGTCTACAGAGCTGTACCTATGGTAAACATAAGCTGCTCCATTAGACCTCTCCTTTGAAACAGTATTGTCGTGGTCATAGGGGTCGACACCAAGAGCGTACTTATTATTAGCTTTCGGTGCCTTCTTTGTCCCATACTGAGCAACTTGATTATAAAAGCTATCATCAAGCACATTAGCCTTCTTGTGGACTAAAAACTTTCCATTAGAAGTTTGCTTGAACACAACTCTTGTATCGCGCTCTCCTTTATCCCAAACAAATTCTCCTCGCAAATATAACTCTTTTTCATCAACCCACGACACCGATTCCATTTGCTTATTAATTTTAAGCGCATCGTACAAGCAAGACTCTCCTTCCGAGAAGAATGCCTCTTCAATAGTAAATGGGTTTTTACGTATATATGATGCCAAAGCACGCGGGTCATCTTCTAGTCCAGCTCTTTCATTTAGGTACTCTACTTTTGCCTTCTCTTCGTCTGGATATCCATATTGGTCGTAGTACAATGTTTTGTACGCTGGCATAAAATATCTGTATAGCCCAGAACGCGTCTTGCCGTTGCTATTTCTATCTGATTGGTCTGAGGCCATCCATAGCTTCTTAAATGCCTCTCCCCCATCTTCCATTTCTTCCACGGTAGTCGTGTAAAGACATTTGCCAATAATATTCTCATCCTGCATCATACAGAATTGAACGACTTGGTGTCGCTCATATACGTCAACAGACTTTGTTTTTCCAGCCTCGTCTCCTAAGTATCGGTGCAACTTCGTACCATCGTACGCAAACTTGTCGGCTGACTTAAAAGTAATCTGCGACTCAAGTTCAATCTTCTTGTCAAATATATCTCCTACGGCGCCGCGCTTATTAGTCTTAAAGAAACGCAATTCCGATTTAGGAGTAAGACCTTTTTCCGTATCATATATCGGAACAAAGAAATCAGGCAAGTATTTAAACGGCATAACAATACCCTTTGAGAACACGTTATCCCTTGCGTCTTCGTAAGTCTTAGATTGAATGCCTGCATTCTTATTCTTACTCCTAGAAGTAAGTTCAAACAAAAATGCACCAGCACGCATAGTCTTACCTTGACGACGCTTTGTTACCTCAATCATTCCTAAGCACTTAGGGTCCTGCACGCAGTACTCTAAGAAATAAAAGAAATGCAAATCAGTTATACGGAAGTGCGGATACCCAACATCTATCTTCCAATGCACCAAATAAAAATAGTGTAAACCAGTAATATAAGTAGGTACACCATTGTTGTAAAACCAATAACCGTTAAGCCTTCTATCCCACTCTTGATTGCGGTAAGATTGGAGTTCTGGGTTGTAGTAGTCTGGGTCCGTTTTTTGCGCAATAATCTCTTTTTTTCGCTTAGCTTCATAATTTTCTGGAGGAGTCGGTCTTTCCCAATATTGATTTTCTTTTTTAGCAGAGCGCTTCAATATGTCTCTTTTCTCCCAGGCACCCGTCATAACATTGTACACCGTCCCACTAGGAGGTATAGTTACGACTATCCCATTTATATTAAGCTTACTTCCGTACCTGTGCTCTCTGTACATATTAAATATTAGCTATGCTTTCTGGTGTAAAATTAATAACATCGTCCTTCTTATCTAGATTGTCTCCAAATAACTTTGCCTCATAAGATTCTATTCGCTTAATAATCGCGTCACACTCTGCCATAAGCTTAGATTTAATCTCGAGCGCCTGCAACTTACCTTTATCGTCCTTGAAGTTTTCAATCGGATTTAAAAGTTCCTGTTGGTACTGCCACAATACCTCCTCGTTGGCTGCGAGAACAGCCCATATCTTCGACGATTGGGAGCGTATATAGGCATTGACATAGCCCACTACTTTTTTGTCGCTTAGATTAAAGATTTCTTCTGTCTTACCTTTTAGCCCAGCAAGCTCTGCACACTCTTGTTTTCTCTCAAGAATGTCAGACACCTTGACTCTTATAGGAGAGCGCTGGTCATAAAGTAAAGCTATGTAACGAATAACCTCCTCTTCAGAATTGGGCTGCTTGCCAAATATACGTATGGTGGCAGGCTTCTTAAGGAAGTCTTTTTCAAAAACGGGTACCATTAAGTTCTTGAAATCTGATTCTGTAAATAGTCCCATAATAGTTTCTGTTTGAGCAGCAGCGGGCGAGGCAGCGGCGGGGTCTTAAAGTTTTTTTTCTTTTGGCTTCTAGGGGAAAGCAAAGCTTTCACCCTGGTTAAGTGCAGATGCTTCTTCACATCAACTTTTACAACATACTGTTAGTGTATTCCCAAAAATCTATCGAGCTATATTTTACTATATTCTTTCTTACTAGGAATCTTTATTACTATGTCATCAGAAAATCCAATGTTGGAAAATCCAACGTTGGAAAATCGTATGTGGATAAAAACGCTCTAAACGCACTTTTTACCTAAAATGTCTTCTTGTTTTAACGTATAATACTCTTTTCCTTCGATTTTATTAACAAAGTTTGAGTTCTTATTTAAAACAACTAAATCACCTTTACTAACAGGTAATCTTTCTTTACCCCTGAATGGAGAGCCTATGTGCTCAAGGCGAGCTGTCTTAACAGAAGGCTTCTTCTTCAGGCCAACTACTAATCCAGATGAACTTAGCTCAGCGTCAACTTTTTTACCATTGACTTCAATCCCATTATATGTCTCTTCAATAATCGTAGAACAGAAAGTCCAACTACCAATAGGTAAAATGTCATTGTTCCTAACAGCACAAAATATCCAATAATAAGGTACTTTATAATAATTGCCGTATATATTATTGGTCTCATCGTTAATAGATAAATAATGAAAATACACCTTATCGCCTACCTTTAACTCAGGCTCAATCTCTTCACCATACTCATTCTTAGGCACACCTGCTGGTAAGGCGATTACTGTGCCGTAAATACGTACGTTATTAGTTGGATTGAAATGAGGGTCGATATGTAACTTAAGATTACCGAACTCAACAGTGTCTTCTAAGGCCGTACCTACCTCAACAATAACTGTTGATGGAGGCGACTGTGAAATGTCGTAAGATAGCATACTAATTCAATTGTTTGGTTATTTCTCCTCAAAACTACTACATATTATTCTTAGAAGCAATATTTGATATAAGAGCTTATCTCTGTGCCAAGTATATCATTACACCATACAAGTATAGATAGTCGCTTACGTGTAGATTATGTGCGCTTAAAATAACGGGTAATGGTGCAACTGTTGATTCAAAAAATGAGCGTGCAGTTGTGGGCGGCAGGTTATATATTACAAGTTGGGGGTCAAAAATTCTATGAGAAAATCGTTACCTACAAACGGGCGGGGTCACTTTTCATAAACGAAAAACCGCTTTTTTGGCCCGCAAACGCTGTTTTTACAGATTATGTTTCCGAAATTACCTACGCCAGCAGATGCGACGCCGATTTGTTGCGTTTGTTTCCTGTAGTTGCGCGCGCTTAAATGGAATCAATTACCTGCCACCACAGACAAACGAAACAAAAATGTTTTCCCAGTACACCAGACACAGGGCAAAAATCCACAGCATCACAGAAACAGCGCTGTAATTTTAGGGCTGTAAAACAAACGCTTTATTTAAGGCGTCAAATCTTCAATTTAAGAGACTTTTGCCTTCAGATGAACAAACATACAGGCCACAGCAAGAAAGTCCAGCACGCGCAAAATGGCGCTTTATTTGAAGTATGCGTATATTTTTTAAACGCCTGTATCCATATAGGCAAAATAAATACTACTAAAGCGTTTGTATTATCAAATAATAGTATTAATATCGCGTAACAATTAAACACTAAAACGCTAAAAAAAATGGCAAAAAACACAGAAAAACACGCTCCAGACGCTCAAAACGCAGATTATCTGTATTTTGACGGAAGACAATTTGAATCAGAAAACAGCCTACACGAGTATCGCTTGGCGTTTGACCTTGATTATTTTATCGATTATTATTCACAATTCTAAAAAAGTAAAACAATGAAAAACAACAAAACACCCAATTACGAAAAGCTCGCATTATTAATCGGATTTAACGCCGTCCTTTTATGGATGATTTGGTTTTGTGCATCATTTCAAGCCAGCGCCGAAGTCTTTTTTTTATCCATAGTTCTAATAGCGTTTAACTTTCTGTTTATCGCTTTAGCTGTAGAATCAAATAAGCGCTTGTAGTCACTATCAAATTTCACTATCAAAAAAATTTCACTATCAATTATTCACTATCAAATTTTAAACACTATCAAAAATGGAAAATCTATTTGCATTTCAAACAGGAAAGAATTTAGTAATACCAACAAACGAGGGAACTAAATTTGTCGATTTTTTAGGAGCTACTCATACAAGCTCAAGCGGACTAAAAACCGCCCATAAATTTTACGCTTGGGGAGACTCCGAAGGTGGCCACCACGACAGGCCAATAATAAAAGCCTACAATATGGCAAAAGAGGGCACGATAGAAAATAAATACCTTTGCGAAGCCTACGCGGAAGGAGATTATGATAAAGGCATATTTTTAAAATCTGA
>JACCDQ010170132.1_pt1 | contig 11613 bp, 10 predicted proteins | sample 7446031 | NCBI WGS metagenome assembly JACCDQ01 (sample SAMN15323442, study PRJNA562643) | freshwater metagenome | isolation source: river surface water | place: USA:Blue River Watershed | collected 2017-08-17
CTGAGATTAGAGGTCTGCCAACCAAGGCGAGTATGGACTGTAGCAATCTTAGACAATTGTTCGATAGCCCATTTTTGACCGACCATAACAGCCGAGAATCCTTTCCCTGATTTAGCTCCTTTCCTGCCCGAAGTTAAGTCAACATCGGCTTTAACGTACTCGAAGTAAATATCAGAAATGGGATAGATTTTGGCTAATTCGGAAACAACCCGTAATTCGAGTTGACGATTAGCTCTGATAGAGGGAGCTAGTTTGTTCTGCCTTCTATTAGAGAATCGCTTTTGACGATGCGCCCGTGACTCAAAAGGGATATTACGATTGATTCGTCGTCCCCGTCTGCCCTGTCGCATTAATCGCCGATTATCCATTCTTTCTCTTACTCGTTTAAAGGGCAGTTCTAAGTGAGCTTTCCATAGAGTAAAAAGAGAAGATTGAACCCCGATTCCAGAAAATAATTTACCTGGATCAATGCCAATGGCAATCGGTTGAGTTTTTGTATCAGAAGGCTCGGTAATTAACTGAACATAAAAAATACCTAAGTCGTTGAATTTGCCGATGGCTTTTCCTTCCTTGATCCACCGTCTAGCCCGACTAGGTTTAGTGGGCATAAGAGGTTGACCATCTTGTGAAATAACGGGAACTCTTGGCATGGAGATAATCCTTAAGAGTAAAGTTTAAGTCCCTTCGCCCACCGAACAAACCATGTCTTGTCTTACAACGCCTTACCAACAAGGCTTAGAGGGAATCCGAACTAGGGAAGCATTCGGAAGTCTGTAAGATTGTTCGGCTCTGTGGGCTATTCACCGCTTACGTCGATCTAATTGGTTAGATCAATCTCCGTCCTTCAGGGCGGGGTTGGTGAAACCATTTTCTCAGCCGTGATAGGTTCAGTTAAAGCGAGGGTTTGGGCGATCGCCGCTTGCCAGTTAGCAAAACCATAAATCGGTAAGCTTTGCAACGATTCGGGGAGTGGGGTCTCCGGTACCAAACGCAGAACTAAGGGGGTTAACTCTAAGGGTTTATCCTCCTGCCCCGCACGAGAACGTTCCTGTAAACCATTCGCCGTTGGTCGGAGGGCGCGTTCACTGGCCGCCGGAGCCTCTGGGGTCGGTTCTAATAATTGGGTCAAGGCCGCTAACGTTGCCGAGCCATTACAACAGTTAATCAGGATAACCTGGAGAGAGTCTAAACCCTGGAAATGGGCAAGAGCCTGTCTAAATTGTTCGATTAGAGAAATATCGGTTTTTTCTGGGGTCAGAATACAAGCTCCAGCTAGGGTTCCCCCTTCTTCCTGGAGAGAATCCCAACTACTCAGAGCCATCCCATAACTACTGGTAATCAGACCGATCTGACCCAGCAGGGGATCGCCGGCTCGCCAGGTGACCGGTCGGGTTTGATTTGTCAGTAGGGGCAATTCTCGATGGCGGGCATAGGCACTGTCATTAATGGTAATTTTGCCGTCTAGGGCCATAACCGCACCATTGGCGTTAATGCCGAGGGGATTAATTTCAATTAAGTCTAAATCTTTGGTGATAAATAAGTGATACATTTTTTCGATAATGTCACTTACTGCTGGCACTAATTCCCCCTTCAATCCCATTTTGATCGCTAGACGACGGGCATGAAACGGCGAAAAGTCCTCGGTTAAAATGACCTGTTGCATACAGGTTAATAGGCTTTCGACATCCATCCCCCCCTGATTTGATCCCAGGAGGACGGGACATTGCCGTTGATAATCTAAGACGACCGCCAGAAAAATTTCCCGTTGACTATCGTACCGGGCTTCCGCCAGTACCACTTCCGGGTATTCGCCGGCGATCGGTAAATGGAAAATGGCAGAGGTGGCGGCGATCGCATCAATCGTATTTTCGGCAAACCGAACTCCCCCGGCCTTGCCTCGGCCTCCCGCCCGGACCTGGGACTTTAAGACGATGGGATAGGGAATCTGTAAGCGTTTCAGGTCACTGGTGTGATGGATAGTTTGGGCGGGCAAAATCGGAATCCCGATCTGCTGAAAGAGTTCTTTAGCTTGATATTCGAGGAGATCCATGCAATCAGCACCTAGGTAGCTATTTCCTATCTTAACTTGATTTGGAAACCTGGCTAAGGGGCGATCAGGGGACGGGGCCTCCCCTAAACTTTTTAAGGTAATAATTGCTGGGCCTGGCGTTCTTTGGCGGTTTGTTGGCGTTGATGATAACCCTGAATCGCTTTTTCTAGGTAAGGTTTGGCTTGATCAGTTTGCTCATTTTTAACCCAGGCTAACCCTAGGGTGTAATACAAGTCCGGTTCCTGGGGATAGAGAGCCGTCAAGGGTTGGAGCAGGGCGATCGCCTGGCGTGGATTTCCCTGGGCAATGGTGAGACGGGCTAATCCCAGGGAGGCTTCTAAGGAGTGGGGAAGGGTGCTTAAAACCTGTTGATAAATGCGTTGGGCCGCCCCGGTTTGTCCCTGTTGCTCCCAAATTTGAGCCTGGAGTAACCGACCAGAGCTTTGCACTTTGGGATTGTTGGGAAACTGGGCTTGGGCCCGTTCCACAAGATTGAGAGCCTTTTGCCAATGGTTTTGTTGAAATTCGAGGGTTGCCCTTTGCAGAATAAATTCGGGTTGTTGGGGAAATTGTTTTTGGGCGGTTTGTAGAAAAATTTGGGCACGGGCGATATTTCCCTGGGCGATCAAGGCCGCTCCCATCATCACCCTCGCTTCCACATTCTGGGGATCAAGAGCCAAAATTTGTTGATAGGTATTTTCCACCCTGCCATAATCTCCTTGACGCAATAGCAAGACTCCCAGGGCCAGATGGTAGGAAACCTGTTCAGGAGCCAAGGCGATCGCCCCGACGTAGGCAGAAATGGCGGCGTTATCCTCCCCTAGGGCGGCATAGCAAAACCCCAAACGCGCCGGGATATCCGGGTTTTGAGGATCTAACTGGCGGGCTTTTTGATAGGTCTGGATGGCGGCCAGATAATTACCTTGGCGGGCATAGAGATACCCCAGGCTGATTAACACCGCTACATTTTCAGGAGCTAACCGACTGGCCTGCTGATAGGTAGCGATCGCCTCTAGCACTTGGCCCTGTTCCACCTGTTGTTTGCCCTGTTTCAGCAGTTCTCCCAGGTCAGGCACTTGGGCGAGAAGTTGGGTGCCAGGCATACTGTAAAGCGCGAGACTGAGCCAAATACCGCAAAAGCCAGCGAAGTTACGGCCTTTCATCGAAAAAACTGGGTCTGAAACCCCGTCCTTTAGGACGGCTTTTATCTTAGAATTGTAATTGGTCACTGACCCGCCCGAGACGCAGACGGAACAGACAGCCTAAACGTGACGAAATCTGGTTTAGACCAGGGTTGCAGAAAGCTCGGTAGACCGGGAAAAGAGGAGAGGGCAATGGGCAGTCCACCCCTTGAATCAACTAACAACAGTCTTTTCTGTTGAAAAACGATGCTTAAGAACCGCAGGGCTTGCGGGGATAGTCTGTGGAGCGACCATAAGACCAAAACTCCTTGAGGGTGGAAGCAGGTGCTATGAAGCAGAAACCTAAGTCGTAAGTCTTAGGAATCCTCTTGCTTTAGCAAGGGGAGGATGTCAAACCTTATACTTTACGTGGAAACTGAAGACACAGGTTTTTTCAGGATAGCCAGGGTTGAAGGCGATCGCCTAATAAAAAAATAGTAGTCGTCCGTTAGGATTTCTGCTTATCCTAGAAGGGTGATCCCAATAACTTTACCTATTAACAGCTATGCGTGATCTGGTGCAAAAAGCCCTGTATTTGGGGGTTGGCATTGCCTCCTACGCGGCAGAAAAAGCGGGCAGTAACCTACAGGAATTGAGAGTCCAGGCTCAAAAACTAGCGGACGAGTTAGTCGAGCGTGGTGAAATGACAACAGAAGAGGCCCGGCGTTTTGTGGAGGAACGACTGCGGGAAGCCCAAACCGGGGTGCATCCCTCTAGCCATCCGTCTTCTCCCAGTCAACCGCGTCCCATTACGATTGTGGATGAGGAAGATGCCGAAATTGTCCCCGTTTCCCCCCCATCGTCCCCGGAACAGGTGGAGGATTTACGCCAGCAAGTCGAAGCTCTCCAGGCAGAATTGCAACGGTTACGGGGGTCTTAAGGTGATCAAGGTGTTGATTAATAAACCCGACTAGGAGCAGATCTATGGAACATTGGCCCGATGATTTTACACGGTTACTCAATCAATGGTTAGAACCCACCACAACGGCGATCGCGGATTTGACCACCGAAGTCCAGGAAACCCTAGAAGATTTAGGAGAAGCCTTCGCCCAGGAATTAACGGTCACGTTATCTTTTCTTTGGGAAGATGAAGACTCGTTTCCTGCCTCCGTTGCTCCCCCGAACCATCATTTCTCCACCGAAGAAGAACCCTACAGTTGGCTGAATCCTAAGATTACCCCCGCGGCCAATGTTCATCCCGCCTGTCGTGGCTGTCAGCACTATCACGGTCGAGTTTACAATAACAGTATTCTCGTTTGTGGTATGCACCCCTACGGCGTAGAAACGGATCACTGTCCCGATTGGGAAGGTGAAGCCTCGGCTTCGTTGTAGTCGCTTTTAGCGTCGTCGGTTTTCACTCGGTTTTCAGAACGGGGAAATTCCTCTGGTAATTTAGCTTACGCTCAATGATTTTAAAGGATTTTTATGGACTCGAATGATTGGCTCCAACAGTTGTTACTCATGGGCATTGGGACAACTTCCCTGGTCGCGGAAAAACTCGGAGAAGTCAGTGATCAATGGGTTAAAGATGGTAAAATTAACCCAGATCAAGCCAAAGCCTTTGTGGATGATTTACTCAATCAAGTCAAAACGGAACAGGGTCATTGGGAAGCCAATTTAGAACGTCAATTACGGAATATGCTTCAGGATTTGGGTGTTCCCCGTCAGTCAGAAGTGGATGAACTGCGAGGCCGCATTGACCGTCTGGAACGTCAGGTACGCGAGTTAGAAAATCAACGGTGGCGATAAAGCTTGATCTTGTTTCTTTGATTTTCTCAATTTTTTAGGATTTAATAATTTTGCTGGCCAATAAATCTATGAAAGATGTTTTAATTAGTTTAACTGTTGTGCTATTTTTTAGCCTTTTATTAGTGACTTCGGCATTGTTTGGTCATTTTCAAAAAACGGCGATCGCCGCTCCTCTCCAGGAAAGGATCGCAAGCCCGGTCTCGACAGAAGTTACCCCAACCGCTACCCTGGCTGTCAATCCCCCTCAAGAAATAAGTCAAATGTCTGATCAAAAAACCGTAACGACTGATTCCGGCCTGCAATATGTTGATGAAGTAGAAGGAACTGGTGTTTCTCCGGCCCCTGGCAAAACCGTCAAAGTGGACTATACCGGTAAATTAACCAATGGTGATGTCTTTGATAGTTCGATCGGTCGTCGCCCGTTTTCCTTCAAAATTGGCGTGGGTCAAGTCATTAAAGGTTGGGATGAAGGTGTGATGACCATGAAAGTTGGGGGCAAACGGACGTTAATTATTCCCCCGAATTTAGGTTATGGATCGCAGGGGGCCGGTGGTGTCATTCCTCCCAATGCAACCCTAATTTTTGATGTGGAATTATTAGACGTGAAATAAGCGTTCTTGCCTGTTCTTTCTCGATCCTAGGCTAGGCAAAGAGTCAGAGGTTTATCTTAAAAACTTCTGGCTTTTTGCTATTATGCCTCGTCTAAATTGGAACCTACTGTTTGGAAGATCGCCCCCTAAATTCCCCAATACTGGGGGACTTATCCCATAAGGTCTCTACGGTTTCCCCCCAAAGTTGGGGGGTCAGGGGGGCTAAAAACTCCAGTTTTTAAAATAGACAAGGTTTATACCCTTCCCCTTCGGTAATTTATGTTAAAGCGTTTTTTGGCCGTCCCGTTTAGCCTATTGTTATTTCCTAGCATGGTGGTTCAAGCCCAGACTGAGCCGACTTTCTTTTTGGCCTATCCCCCGAATAATCACAAGACCACTGCTAACCAAATCTTTTTTATTGGTTCAGCCCCGCCGAATATCCCTGTGACCCTGAATAATCGTCTTGTGGAGCGTAGTCCCCTGGGTTATTTTGCTGTCACTATGCCGCTCCAACTCGGCGAAAATCAGTTTACGTTCCGCTACCAAGACCAAGCAATAACCCGCTCAATTACCCGCAATAGCAATACTCCTGTTTTACCGCCCACGCTGGGATTTGCGCCCGATTCGTTGACCCCGGCCCTACCGATTAGTCGTCTGCCCTCAGAGCCGGTTTGCTTCTCGGCGATCGCCCCGTCCAATAGTAGCGTAACCGTGCAATTAGCCAATCAAACTATTTCATTAACGCCCCAGGAAGCAACGGTGCAATTACCTGCGAATAATGCAGTTTTAAATAATGCCAATCAGCCCATTGTTGCTCCCATTACCACCTATCAGGGCTGTGGTCGTTTCGCGCAATCAGGCAATTTAGGTCAGCCCACTTTTCAATTACAAGCCAATAATCAAACCTTGACCGCTACGAGTTCAGGCACTATCACCATCCTTGATCCCAATCAACCGCAGGTGATCGCCGTGACGGCTGATCCAGGAGTGGCTAGAACCGGCCCCACAACCGATCATACCCGTTTAACCCCCTTACCCCAGGGAACCCAAGCCAGTGTGACCGGCACTGAGGGGGATTGGTTGCGTTTAGATTATGGGGGCTGGATTAAGAGCAATGAAACCCGGACGTTAACGACAAAAGCGGCTCCCCAATCCTTCATTCGCAGTGTGAATTATCGCCAAACCCCTAACGCAACAGAGATTATTTTTCCCCTGCAAAATCCGGTTCCCATTAGTGTTAAACAAGACCCCAATAAACTCAGTTTAACGCTTTATAATACGGTTGCCCAAACCGATACTATTCGTATTGACAATGATCCGATTCTTCAACAGTTAGATTGGCAAGCAATACCGCCTAATCAAATTCGCTATAATTTCTATTTTAAATCGCCGCAACAATGGGGTTATGATCTGCGTTATGAAGGCAGTAGTTTAATTCTTTCTTTGCGTTATCCCCCGGTTTTAACGGCTGATCAAAATTCTTTACAAGGGGCTGTTATTTTATTGGATCCGGGCCATGGCGGCAAGGAACCGGGGGCGATCGGGCCCAATGGTTATCCCGAAAAGGCGATTAATTTATTAATTTCCCAGAAATTGGCTCGACTTCTCCAACAACGGGGCGCGACGGTTTATCTAACCCGCGATCGGGATGTAGATGTTTCTTTGCCAGACCGAGTTAAGCAAATTAATACCATCAAGCCTCATATTGCCCTTTCCATTCACTACAATTCGCTCCCAGATGGGGGAGATCCGATTAAAACCAAGGGACTCAGTACGTTCTGGTATCAACCCCAATCCCAGGAGTTAGCCAATTTTTTACAAAGCTATTTAGTGAAAACATTGAATCGTCCTTCCTACGGGGTTTACTGGAATAATTTGGCTTTAGCTCGTCCCCATACGGCACCGGCGGTCTTACTGGAATTAGGGTTTATGATTAATCCCCAGGAATTTGAATGGATTACGAATCCCCAGGAACAAGACCAGTTGGTGAAGGCTCTAGCGGATGGGATTACCCTCTGGTTTCATCAGCAATCCTTAGTTAAGTGATAAGTATTGTAACAACCTCTTATCCTTTGATCCAGCAATTATTTATGATTAAGGGTAGAAAAGCAATCGGGGATCAATAATTTTTGATTTTTTCAGGAATTATTTATCCATATTAATTCAGCAGAAATACGGGTGGCATTCGGTAATTCGGGGGCTGTTGTCCTGGGTGAATCCCCTAGGCCAAGTCTGGTAGGTTTCCTTGCCCCTTCGGTATCCGGAGGCTGACCTATACCGCCATTCTGAGAGGGTGATTATGAATAACCAAGCCCAACGGGTCGTGATTATGGGAGCCGCCGGTCGGGACTTCCACAATTTTAACCAGGTCTATCGTCACAATCCTGGTGTGAACGTGGTCGCCTTTACTGCCGCCCAGATTGCCGGTATCAGCGATCGCCGGTATCCACCGAGTTTAGCCGGGGAATTGTACCCGGATGGTATTCCCATTGTGGCGGAAGCGGAACTGGAAAGTCTTTGTCAACGGGAAAAGGTGGATCAAGTTGTCTTTGCCTATAGCGATGTGACCCATGCTCAGGTGATGCACTTAGCCTCTAGGGTGTTGGCCGCGGGAGCGAATTTTGTCCTGCTGGGGCCGACCCAAACCATGCTATCGGCGACAGTTCCGGTGATTGCGGTATCAGCCGTCCGGACGGGATGTGGAAAATCCCAAACGAGTCGTTGGCTCTCGAAACGATTACGGGGAAAAGGATTACGAGTTGCAGTAATTCGCCATCCCATGCCCTACGGGGATCTAGCCAAACAGGCCGTGCAACGCTTTGCTAAGTTAGACGATCTGACCCAGGCAAAATGTACCGTTGAAGAACGGGAAGAGTACGAACCCCATATCCGAGCGGGCAATATTGTCTATGCGGGAGTAGATTATCAAACCATTATTGAGAAAGCCGCCTACGAATCGGATGTGATTCTTTGGGATGGCGGTAATAATGATTTTCCCTTTGTTCGTCCGGATTTACACCTGGTGTTAGTTGACCCGCTCCGGCCAGGGGATGAAACCAGTCACCATCCGGGGGAAGTGGTGCTACGCATGGCTGATGTGATTATTATTCCCAAGGTGGATGTGGCGGCGGATGCCGATGTGCAACGGGTGATGGAAACGGTCAGGGCGGTTAACCCCCTGGCGCAAGTGTTACGAGCCAAATCTCCCATTACCCTGGAGCAAGCGGAACAGGTACGGGGCAAACGGGTATTGGTCATTGAGGATGGGCCAACAACGACCCATGGCGGAATGGCCTATGGAGCAGGTTATATTGCGGCAACCCGGGCCGGGGCGTTAAAAATTGTTGATCCTCGACATTATGCAGTACAAGAAATTGCGGCGGTTTATGCTCAGTATCCCCATATTGGCCCGATTTTGCCGGCGATGGGTTACTATCCCGCCCAATTAGCGGCGATCGCCGAAACCATTAACCGGGCAGAGGTGGACTGCGTGGTATCGGGAACCCCTAGTGATCTAGGAGCCTTAATCCAGGTGAATAAACCGATCTTCCGGGCGATTTACGAATTTGGGGAAGCGGAACAGCCGGGCCTAGGGGATTGTGTGGATCATTTCTTAGCGGCCAGAGGATTGCGATGAATAGGATTTCGCCTTTGGTAATTGCGTTAGGAGGCAATGCCCTATTACAACGGGGGCAACCCCTAGAAGCTGAGTTACAGCAGTACAATATTCAAACGGCGGCCCAGGCGATCGCCTTAGTGGCCAAGGATTATCCGGTTGTCGTCACCCATGGCAATGGCCCCCAGGTGGGTCTCTTGGCTCTGCAAGCGGAAGCGGATAAATCGGTGAAACCCTATCCCTTGGATGTGTTAGGAGCCGAAACAGAGGGGATGATCGGTTATCTGTTGGAGCAGGAATTACGCAATGAACTACCCGATCACCAGATTGTGACTTTATTAACTCAGATCGAAGTCAATCCCGATGATCCGGCCTTTACCCAACCCACCAAATTTATTGGCCCCGTGTATTCAGAACCCGAAGCTCGTCAATTAGCGGCCACCAGGGGATGGGCGATCGCTCCGGATGGTCAATACTATCGGCGGGTAGTACCATCGCCAGTACCCCAACGTATTTTGGAATTAGCCACGCTTCAGCTATTAGTCCAATCCGGAGCCTTAGTGGTTTGTGCTGGGGGAGGCGGGATTCCGGTACAGATTACCCAGGGACGGATTCACGGGGTCGAGGCCGTTATTGACAAGGATTTAGCGGCGGCCTTATTGGCTAAGGGTTTAAACGCTCAGGGGTTACTCCTGCTTACCGATGTGGATGCAGTGTATGAAGATTGGGGAACCGCCTATGCCCACGCCCTCCGGCAAACCTCCCCGAAACAGTTACGGCGTTATCGTTTTGCGGCGGGTTCCATGGGACCCAAAGTGGAGGCGGCCTGTCGTTTTGTGGAGCGAACGGGGAATTGGGCGGCGATCGGTCAGTTAACCGCGATCCCGGCTATTCTGGAACATCGGCAAGGTACACTCATTTTATCGGACTTCCGTTCTTCTCAATCTCCCCTACTGTGTACGCACAAGTCGAATGTAAAGTAGAACAAGGAAAAAACCACCATCACAGAGACCTGAAAATGACCAATCCGATACTCAATTACGCTGAACAGGCAAAAGGAGAGGAAACCGTAGAACCCACATTCCGCAGGTAGTTCAAGAGATAAAGTAGTATTTTTGACAAGAAGCCCCAAGAAAAGAAAGAATATGTTTGTGTTTGGAGGTCAAATTAACGATAGTTTTAATGCCGTCAATCTCTAACCAACGGATAAACAGAAAAGACTGAAAGACCCAACGCAGAGTAGGAGTGGCGGTAGGTTTACCCTTTTGATTAGGAATAGCCTGATGAGCAGCAGCCAAAGCTTGTCGCAGGCGACGCTGTGCCAAAGTGTAAACCAATAAAGAGACAACCATAATCATCATCAAAGCCATAATGCGTTGAGGATTCTTGAGAAAAAGAGCAGAGGCAAAAAAGAAAGGGTCTTTAAGGAAACGAAAGCCGCGCTCGGTGTGTTGTTGAGCCTTATATTCAGCCAACATCTGGTCGGGACTCAAAACCTGAGAATCGAGAACATTAGTAGCCAAAATAAAGCGTCCAGACCGTTTAGATGTGGCTTCTAAGCGAGAGGAATCAAGGCTTAATGGGCCAGTTAAGCGGTAATGAAAACCGAGCGGGGTAGCTCCTTGTTTCGGTCTTCCTCCCTTGTCATAGTAAGGAATGGTTTGAACCTCAACTTGACTGAGTTGATGAGAAGTCAAGGTTTTTTGCCAGAGTTGAGCCTCAGTAAGAGCATCGGCCTCACAAGCAAAATTCTGTCCACAAAGTTTCTGCCATTCTTTTTTGACAACTTTATCGGCTTTCTCAATTTTTTGACTTATAGCTTTATTATCGGACTGAAGACGTTGAACACTTTCGACCACCAGCCATCGTTGCTCTTCCCCCCCATATTCAGACTCTTTCGCTTGCCAACGATAACCGTCCTGTTCAGCCGGCTGCCATTGTTCCTCTGATAGATTTTCCAGAGTCTCAGTGGCTTCTTTGAGAGTCAGAGGGACACGACTTAACCCTTGAATTGACCTCGCCATGCCCACATTTTCCGCCGTATAAAAGGCTCCATCCATCACCGATAAACCTTCCATATTCAAGGTTTCTTGACAGTCTTTGAGTATCTGGGGAAACACCTTTTTATCCGATTCATTGCCATCTCCTAATTGCATAAAGAGAGGGACACCACCATCCCCACTACAGAGCATATTCAACATAAATTGTTTTAGGTCTGGTCGTTTATCTCTGGAATATCCCTAGTTCCGCAGGAGTTTGTGGCGAGAAGAAAGCAGAGGACGACGACCATTGAGAGAAGACGCAATCAGGAGATTACGAAGCCAATTGTCATGGTAACGAAAACCATTAAGGCTCTCAAAAGCACAGAGTTGTCCCTGTTTACGCGCACGGGTCTTACGGCAGTAAGGACGAAAATTCCATAATACA
>JACCDQ010844637.1_pt1 | contig 11613 bp, 14 predicted proteins | sample 7446031 | NCBI WGS metagenome assembly JACCDQ01 (sample SAMN15323442, study PRJNA562643) | freshwater metagenome | isolation source: river surface water | place: USA:Blue River Watershed | collected 2017-08-17
CCGACGAGCCCTTGTAGGGCACATGCGTCAGCTCGATGCCGGTGGCCTTGCCCAGCATTTCACCGATCAGGTGGTTGAGCGTGCCGTTGCCGGCCGAGCCAATGTTGATCTTGCCCGGCTGCTGCCTGGCCAGCGCAATCAGCTCGGCCGTGTTTTTGGCCGGAAACGCCGGGTTGGCCACCAGCACATAACCGGCCGTGGCGACGGTGCCCACGGGCTCAAAATCCTTGATGGGGTCAAAGCCGGTACTCTTGTAGAGCGAGGGGTTGATGACCATCGAGCTGTCGGCCGTGAGCATCAGGGTGTAGCCATCGGGCCTGGCGCGGGCCGCCGCCACGGTGCCCACATTGCCACCCGCACCGGTGCGGTTGTCGACGATGAAGGACTGACCGAACTGCTCGGTCAGTTTCTGTGCGATCACGCGGGCAATCGCGTCGTTGGCGCCGCCTGCGGCCTGCGGCACGATGAGTGTGACGGGCTTGCTGGGGTACTTGTCCTGGGCGATGGCACCTGTGGCCGCCAGTGCCAGTGTCAGGGCCAGCAGGGTTCTGCGTTGGTGGATCATGAATTTTTCCTCGTTAGAAAGGGGTCAGCTGAACAGCCAGGGGGTGACTACGCACTGGCGTGCTTCGTAGGCCCGGATGCGGTCGGCTTGTCTGAGCGTGATGCCGATGTCATCGAGCCCTTCGAGCAGGCGGTGCTTGCGCGAGGCATCGATGTCGAACGACATCGACATGCCGGTGGAAGAACGAATGGTCTGCGAAGGCAGGTCCACCGTCAGGGTGTAGCCCGGGTTGTATTCCACCTCATTGAACAGCTGCTCGATCAGCTCACTGGACAGGGTGATGGGCAGCAAACCGTTCTTGAAGCAGTTGTTGAAGAAGATGTCGGCAAAACGCGGCGCCAGCAGCACGCGGATGCCGTAGTCGCTGAGCGCCCAGACGGCATGCTCGCGGCTCGAACCACAGCCGAAGTTCTCGCGGGTCAGCAGGATCTGCGCCCCCGCATAGCGCGCCTGGTTCAGCGAGAACGCCGGGTTGCGCGGACGCTGAGACACGTCCTGCCCCGGCTCGCCACGGTCCAGGTAACGCCACTCGTCAAACAGGTTGTCACCAAAGCCGGTGCGGCTGATCGACTTCATGAACTGCTTGGGGATCAGGGCATCGGTGTCCACATTGGCCCGGTCGACCGGCACCACCAGGGATTGCAAATGGATAAAGGGTTTCATGCGGCCTCCAGTTCGACGGGTTGCAGATCTTCCACACGGGCCAGCCGACCAGCGATGGCGGAAGCGGCCGCCAGCGCGGGGCTGAGCAGGTGGCTTCGCCCACCCGGGCCCTGGCGGCCCTCAAAATTGCGGTTGCTGGTGGATGCGCAGCGTTCGCCGGGCGAGAGGCGGTCATCGTTCATGCCCAGACACATCGAGCAGCCCGGCTCACGCCACTCCAGGCCGGCCTCGGTGAAGACCTTGTCCAGCCCCTCGGCCTCGGCCTGCAGCTTGACCAAGCCGGAGCCCGGCACCACCAGCGCCTGCACGATGTTGGCCGCCACGCGCCGGCCCTTGACCACGGCAGCGGCGGTGCGCAGGTCTTCGATGCGGGCGTTGGTGCAAGATCCGATGAACACCTTGTCGATCGCGATCTCACGCATCGGCGTTCCAGCTTCCAGGCCCATGTAGGCCAGTGCGGCCTGCATGCCGGCGCGGCGTACGGGGTCCTGCTCGTCGGCGGGGTCCGGCACGCGCCCGTCAATGCCCACCACCATCTCGGGTGATGTGCCCCAGGTCACCATGGGCTGCAGCACGCCGGCGTCCACCTCGAGCACACGGTCAAACGCGGCCCCTTCGTCACTCACCAGGGTGCGCCAGGATTGCACGGCGGCCTCCCACAGCACACCCTGCGGCGCATGGGGTCGGCCCTGCAGGTAGTCAATGGTTTTCTGGTCAACGCCCACCAGACCCACGCGTGCGCCAGCCTCGATGGCCATATTGCACAGGGTCATGCGGCCTTCCATGCTCAGGCCGCGGATCGCACTACCGCCAAATTCAATCGCATACCCCGTAGCTCCCGCCGTGCCCAGCACACCAATGATGTGCAGCACCAGGTCCTTGGCCGTCACGCCGCCCGCCAGCTGACCTTGCACGCGCACCAGCATGCGCTTCATCGGGCGGATGGCCAGGCATTGCGTGGCCAGCACATGCTCCACATCCGAGGTGCCGACACCAAAAGCGAGCGCACCAAATGCGCCGTGCGTGCTGGTGTGCGAATCGCCAGCCACCACCGTCATGCCCGGCAGCGTGGCGCCCTGCTCCGGCCCCACCACATGGATGATGCCCTGCGTTTTCTGGCCCAGCCCATGGAAAGTGATGCCGAATTCCCGGCAGTTGATGTCCAGCTGCCGCACCTGCGCACGCGAAAGCGGATCCTGGATGGCTTCGATCGAAGTGCGCTGCGCCGCCGTGGTGGGCACGTTGTGGTCGGCCACCGCCATCGTTGTCTCAGGGCGCCAGGGCTGGCGGCCCGAAAGACGCAGACCTTCAAACGCTTGCGGGCTGGTCACCTCATAGACCAGATGGCGGTCCACATAGATCAGGCATTCGCCATCGGCGGTCTCGTCCACCAGATGGCTTTGCCAGAGTTTGTCGAACAGGGTTTGCGGTTGGGGGGGCGTCGGCATGGCTGCGGTGGTCATCGGAGGGAATGCCCCGCAGTCTAGGAAGAAGATCCCCGGTGCGAAACGACCAGGACGTCAAACGAGCTTTCGCGGATCACGAAAGCTCATCAGGTCCAGCCACCCCTTCCCCGATCAGGTCCGGCAGGCCACCAGATGGTCCAGCAAGGTGCGCGCCGGCCGAGCCAGCGCCCCGAGGTCGCGCGCGCCCAGCAGCAGCTCCCGCTCTACCCAGGCATCGGTCAGATCGATCAAGCGCAAATCCAGCGCCTGCCCGAGGGGCTGCGCAGCGGCCACCGGCAGCACCGCAATGCCCAGGCCAGCCGCCACCATCTGGCACATGGCGTCAAAGCTGCGCACATGGATGCGGATGCGCAGCGGCTTGCTCAGCTGACCACTCTCGAGCTCGAGCCGCTGTGCCAGAGAGGTGGATTGGGACAGGCTCACGAAGTCGTAGTCCACGGCTTCGGCGAAAGCCACTTTCTTGCGCTTGGCCAGCGGGTGCCCGCAAGGCACCACCAGCACCAGCCGGTCGCGCCGATAAGACTGAGTCTGCAAGCCCAGCGTCGGCGTGCGGTCGGCAAAGATCGCCACATCGGCCCGCCCGTCGAGCACCGCCATGACCACCTCTTGGCTGTCGGCCTCGTTGAGTTCGATGCGGATACCAGGTTGCAGGCGGGCAAAGGCGGCCAAATCACCAGGCAAAAACTGCGTGATGGCCGAGGTGTTGGCCCACAGGCGCACCACCCCGATCAGGCCCTTGGCGTGGTCAGATAAGTCGGCGCTCATCTGATCGACATCGCCCAGGATGCGCTGCACATGCCGGTGCAGCGCCTCGCCTGCCGGCGTGAGCTTGACGCCGCGCGAGTGGCGCTCGAGCAAAGGCACACCAAATGCACTCTCCAGATCGGCCATGCGCTTGCTCGCTGCGCCAATGGCCAGCATGGCCAGCTCCGATGCCTGGCTGATGCTGCCGGTGCGCGCCACCAAGTTGAACAGGGACAGCGAAACGAGGTCGATGCGGTGCAGGTTCATGGTCCGGGCAAGTGTATTACCGAAGCCTGAAACATCGGCCAGAATGGCCTGATGCCCAGCACCCCTCCTTTCAACTCAGATGATCTGCAGGCACTCGCAGACCTGGTCGAAACTGCTGCAGCGCAGCAGCTCATGCCCCGGTTTCGCCGCTTGCAGGCCGATCAGGTGCAGGCCAAGACATCGGACTTTGACATCGTGACCGAGGCGGATGAGGCCACCGAGGCCTGTTTGACTCAGGCACTGCGAGACCGCTTTCCCGGCGCCGTCCTTATCGGTGAAGAAGCCGCGGGCCGCGACCCCACCCTGCTGGCCCGGATCGAGCACACACCGCTGGTCCTGCTCATCGACCCGCTCGATGGCACCAAGAATTTCGCATCCGGCCTGCCGCTGTTTGGCGTGATGGTGGCGGTGGTCCGACATGGCGCGGTCACGGCCAGCGTGATCCACGATCCGATCACCTGCAGCACCGCGCTGGCCCTGGCAGGCGCCGGCGCCTGGATGCAGGAGGCCGATGGTTCGCAACGGACACTGCGTGTGGCGCCAGCCGTGGCGCTTGAAAAAATCGAGGGCATTGCCGGCACCAATTTCCTGCCCGAACCCACCCGCAGCACCGTCAACCGCAACCTGTCCAGGCTGATGATGACCAACTGGTTCCGGTGTGCGGCGCACGAATACCGCCTGGCGGCGGGCGGGCATCTTCACATGCTTTTCTACAACAGGCTGATGCCCTGGGACCATGCGGCCGGCTGGCTGCTGCACCGCGAAGCGGGTGGCTACAGCGCCCACTTCGACGGTTCGGCCTATCGGCCGTTTGACCTCAGCGGCGGTTTGCTGTGCTCCCCAGATCAGGCCAGCTGGCACCAGATCAGGGATGCCTTGCTCACCCCCTGAGACCGGTGGCCTGAAGGGTCACCGGCTCAGTCGGCGTAGATCCCGCCGGCCTTGATCACGGGCGCCCACTTGGCCATTTCGGCCATGACAAAAGCCTTGTGGCCAGCAGGATCGACACGCGAATCGGTGACCACCGAGGCGCCACCCAGTTCCTGCTTCTTGATGAATTCCGGATCCTTGACCGCAGCACGCACGGCATCGCTGAGCTTTTTGAGCACCGGCGCGGGTGTGCCCTTGGGCGCATACAGGCCTTGCCAGATGGTGACGGAGAAGTCCTTGAAGCCCGCCTCCTGCATGGTCGGTGCGTCCTTCAAGACGGGAGAACTCAGGCGCGTGGGGGTGGTGACCGCATAGGACTTGACCCGTTTGCCCTCGATCTGCGGAATCGTGGAGGTGGTCTGATCGCACATCAGGTCGATCTGGCCTCCGATCAGATCGGTCATCGCCGGGGCCGTTCCCTTGTAGGGCACGGAGATCATGTCAACTTTCAGCGTGGACTGGAACAGCATGCCGCACAGATGCGATGCCGATCCGGGCCCTGCATTGGCAATGCTGATCTTGCCCTTGTTGCCCTGAATCCAGCTGACCAGCTCGCTCAGGTTGTTGGCCTGCATGTTGGGCCGGGCAATCAGGTTCATCGGGTTCTCGCTGACGAGACCCAGGTATTCGAAATCCTTTTCCACGTTGTAGGGCAGATTGCGGAAGAAGGTGGGCAGCGTGGCCTGGGCAATGTGCGTGAACAGCAGGGTGTAGCCGTCGTTGGGGGCCTTGGCCACCTTGGCGGCACCGATGGAGCCAGAGGCACCGGGTGCGTTCTCGATCACGATGCTCTGGCCACCCATCGACTTGCTCATGGCCTGGGCCAGATCGCGTGCAGCCTTGTCGGTCGGCCCCCCTGCAGCGTACGGCAGCACAAAGGTGATCGACTTGCCAGGGGCAGGATAGTCCTGCGCCGCAGCCGAAACAGAAACCAGAACGCCTGCGACCAGGCTAACGGCAGAGAGTGCAAAAGTGTTGCGGACCATGGGTTCCTTGATGGGTGACGTGTGAAAGCTGCAGGCCATCGGCCGTTGCGGCGCATCGTAACGAGAACCAACGATCCACGAATCCGGGTTTTCCTGTGAAAACGAGCCTGGGCGACACCAGCATGTCCCCAGGCTCACCTCATTCAGGCCAGCGTCAAAACCACTTCGATGTTGCCGCGAGTGGCATTCGAGTAAGGGCAAACCTGGTGTGCGGTGTCGATCAGATCCTGCGCCACCGCCCGATCCAGGCCAGGCAGACTGATCGTCATCTGCACGCCGATGCCAAAGCCCTGGGGGATGGGACCGATGTCGACATGGGCAGCGATGCTGGCATCGGCCGGCACGGCCACCTTTTTCATGCCCGCCACATGCTTGAGCGCACCCATGAAACAGGCCGAGTAGCCGGCCGCAAAAAGCTGCTCGGGGTTGGTGGCGCCGCCCATGCCGCCCAGCTCCTTGGGCGGGGCCAGTTTCACATCCAGCAGGCCGTCGTCGGACACCGAGCGGCCATCGCGGCCGCCTGTGGTGCGGGCTTTGGCGGTGTAGAGAATTTTTTCGAGTTTGGTGGTCATGGTGTTTGCTCGGTAGGGGTTGAAAATTCGTTTTATGCCAGCATCGCCGGCAAGTTTTTTTGCAAATTGTTTTTTTGTGTGCTGGCCTGGCCCGTCAAGGCAAATCCAAGCAGACGGCCATCTTCGCCAACGAAGCGGGCATCCACACCTTCAGGGCTGGCCTTGACCTGCCAGCTGCCCTGAGCATCCGGCGGTGGTGGCGAGACGACCACCGCAATGGCGGGTGTCTTGACGACCACAGGCATGGCCGGGTAGCGCAAAGCGGCCGGCTGGCCAGCCAGGTGCGCCGCCAACGTGCGCGCCGACTGCATCAGCGGCATGACGTAGGGCAGCAGCAAGCCCTCGACCTCGGCCACGTCGCCGAGCGCAAAGATGTCGGGCTGGCTGGTCTGCAGCTGACGGTTGACGACAATGCCGCGCGCGGTCTGCAGACCGGCGGCCTGCGCCAGCGCGGTCCGAGGGCGTAAGCCCACGGCCGACAGCACCAGATCGGTGGCCAGGCGCTGGCCATTGGCCAGCTCGACCTGCAAGCCTGGCGGCACGGCATGCACCGCCTGCACCGAAGTGCCGAAATGAAAACGCACACCGGCCTGGGCCAGGGCTTGCTGCACCTGCTGCCCGGCGACGGGCGGCAACAGGCGCCCCAGCGGCTGGCTGCCCGGATCGACCACATCCACCTCGTGACCAGATTGCACCAGGTCATTGGCGAATTCACAGCCGATCAGGCCAGCGCCGATCACCGTGACGCGGCGCGCGTTTTCGAGCTGCTGGCGAAAGTTCGCGTAATCCTCCAAGTCGTTGACCGAGAGCACCCTGTTCGCCGCATCGCCCTGCAGGGGCAGACGCACCGGGTCGGCGCCCAAGGCCAGCACCAGGCGGCTGTAGGCCACCGGCCCCCGGCTGGTTTGAACGCTGCAGGCCACAGGATCGATGGCCGTCACATCGGTTTGGGCCATCACCGTCACGCCGAGCTGCTGCGCCATGGCCGCGCGGGTGGCGCTGACCAGCTGGGCGGCGGTTTTGCCGCTGCTCAGGGCGTTGGACAACACGGGCTTGCTGTAAAAGTCTCCGTTGTCGCGGGTGACGAGGGTGACGGGCGTCTGGGCATCGAGCTTGCGGAATTCCCGGATCACCGTCCAGGCCGCCAGGCCCGAGCCAACGACCACCAGGCTTTGTGCAGGCGAAATCATCGAGTGCTCCTGCCCGTTCAGCCGATCTCGACCATTTCGAAGTCGGCCTTGGCCACGCCGCAATCGGGGCATTCCCAGTCTTGGGGGATGTCTTCGAATCGGGTGCCGGCAGCGATGCCGTCTTCAGGGATGCCTTGGGCTTCGTCGTAGATGAAACCGCAAACAATGCATTGCCAGACTTTCATGGGGTTCTCCAAAAATTGAATCGTTGAATCGGTGTGGATGGCTCAGGCCTGAATGGCGTCGAGGGCTTTCTGGTAGTGGTTGGCGTGGCGCTCTTCGACCTTGGCCAGCGCGGCAAATCGCTTGGCGGCCTTTTCGAGCACCGCCTTGAACTGCTCGGCGTGTTCTTTCGATTCGCCAATCTGTTCGTCGATTTCAGCCACAGCTGCGGCATTGCCTTCTTCCACCGCGGTCTTGCGGAAACCGGGGTACATCTCGCTGTACTCGTAGGTTTCGCCTTCGATCGCGATCTGCAAGGCCTTGGCCGGGGTGATGTCGGCCGCCGGGTAAAGCAGGTCGAGGTGGCCAAAGGCATGCATGACTTCCTGCTCAGCGGTCTGCTCAAAGATGCGGGCCGTGTCTTCGTCACCGGCGGTGCGGGCCAGCTTGGCGAAGTAACGGTACTTGATGTGGGCCATCGATTCGCCGGCAAATGCGGCTTCGAGGTTCTGCCAGGTTTTGATCTCGGGACGTGCCATTTGAAGCTCCTTTCGGGGGTGGTTTTGTTGCGATGGATGAATTGTGAAATTCCATGACCAATCAGTCCAACGGATAATTTTTATTAAATCAATCTAAAATATCGATAACAGACTCCCAAGGAGAAAGCGCATGGCCGCCCTGCCCTCGCTCAGACAACTGCGCTACCTGCTGGCCCTGGCCGAGCACCTGAACTTCACCCGCGCGGCAGAAGCCTGCTTCGTGAGCCAATCGACCCTGAGCACAGGGCTCAAGGAACTGGAAGCCACGCTCGGCGTGCAGCTGGTCGAACGCGACAAACAGAGCGTGGCGTTGACGGCCGTAGGCGAGCAGGTGCTGGCGCGTGCACGGCAGGTGCTCACTGCCGCGGAGGACCTGAGCGACTTTGCTGCCGACGCAGCGCGCCCCATGCAGGGCCAGCTGCGGCTGGGTGTCATCCCGACCATTGCACCCTTCGTTCTGCCCGCAGTCATGCCGGCATTGCGAGAAAAATTTCCGCAGCTGCAACTGGCCTTGCGCGAAGACCTGACCGCGCACCTGCTCGAGCGCCTGCGCAACCGGCAACTGGATTTCGCCCTGATCGCGCTGCCTTACGACACCGCCGACCTGCAGGTCCTGCCGCTTTACAAGGACAAGTTCTGGCTGGTCGGGCGCGAGAGCGATGCATCCATTACCGGGCGCGCCATCCAGCTGAGCACCGAGTGGACAGAACGCCTGCTGCTGCTCGAAGAAGGGCATTGCCTGCGCGAGCATGCGCTGCAGGCCTGCCGTGCCACGGAGGTCGCCAGTGTGGACGGCATGGAGGCCACCAGCCTGCTCACGCTGGTGCAGATGGTCGCATCAGGCATGGGCGTGGCGCTGCTACCGGAAATGGCGATCCAGAGCGGTTTGCTGGACAACCTATCCCTGAAGTCACGCCCGCTGGCGCCGCCGGCGCCCGAACGCACGATTGCCCTGGTGACCCGCTCCACCTCGGCCCACATGGCAGAGTTCGAGGCCATTGCACGCGTGATGGCAGCGGTGCCTCGCCGCAAAAAATGAGTCCCGGGTGTCTGGCGAGTGCTGCTTGTGCATGCCGTCGCATGCATTACCTTGCCGCTTCACAGGCCGATGGCCAATGGGCTATCCTGACCGTCATCGCGCCCCACCACAGGGCGGCATGGAGAGAAAAATGCTGACAGACACGTTTGAATCGTTCAAGGCCCGCAAGCTCAGTGAGGGCTATGACGAAATACTGGTTCGTGAGTGGGAACCCAACTTTGCCAACGAGCCACATGAACACCCCTTCGATACCGATGCCCTGGTGGCCCGGGGCGAATATTGGCTGACCCTGAACGGACAGACCGTCCACTACAAGGTGGGTGACGTGTTCAAGGTGGCACGCGGCGTGACCCACAGCGAAAAATACGGCGCAGAAGGCGCCACGTTCTGGGCGGCGCGAAAGAACTGATCTCCAGTCCTCGGCGTAAGCCCGAGTCAACGGCCACCCGATGTCTCTTGCTGCGGTGTTTACAAACAGTTTCTGAACGTACGCGTCCATACGTGCACAAGACCATAAATTTGGCAGACTTGTGCAATCACAGGAACGTCCTACGGAGAACACCATGAAACACACCACGCGCATACTGGCCTTCATCCTCAGTGCCAGCCTGATCAACCTGCCGATGCTGCAAACGGCGCATGCAGGCATGGTGACCACGGAGCAAGTGGCCCGCATGGCCGACACGGAGCAAGCGGATTCCGGTCACGCACGCCTGACCGAGGCGCTGTCCCGAGCCGATGTACGCGCTGCCATGGAGCGGCAAGGCGTCGATCCCGCAAAAGCCATCGAGCGGGTGGCGGCCTTGACCGATGACGAAGCCGGCCGACTGGCCGAACAGATCAACAGCGCCCCGGCAGGCGGCATCATTGGCGCGCTGCTGTTGGTGTTCTTTGTCCTTCTGGTCACCGACATTCTGGGTTTGACAAAGGTCTATCCTTTTACACGGTCGGTAGGCTGAATCCAGCATGCGGCTGCCGAATGCGCCTGCAGCAAGTCGAAAAACAGGCCAGGCCGTCGCCTGGATGTTCGCACTGCTCTTGCTAACGGGCTGTGCAACAAACGGACCGCTGCCCTCACCCTATCCTGATGGAATTGCGCCTCGGGTAGAGCTGGAGGGTACGCCGTTTTTTGCGGATGACAGCCACTACTGCGGTCCTGCCGCGTTGGCGACCAGCCTGTCTGCGGCTGGCATCCCGACAGAGCCGCAATCGCTCATTGATCAGGTATTCCTGCCAGGCCGACAGGGCTCGCTGCAGATCGAAATGCTCTCTGGCGCTCGGCGCCGAGGAGCCGTGGCAACCATGATCCCGGGCTCTCCCGAGGCGCTGCTGCGTGAGATGGCGGCCGGTCATCCGGTGGTGGTGCTGCAGAACCTCGGCCTGTCATGGGCGCCTTCCTGGCACTACGCCGTTGTGGTGGGTTACGACAGTGGATCCGACACGATCCTGCTTCGATCGGGCCCCATGAAGCGTCAGGAGATGGGTCTGCGGACTTTCATGCACACATGGGACCGCAGTGAGCGATGGGCTTTCGTGACCTTGCCCCCGAATCAGCTGCCAACAACGGCAACCGAGGCAGAGACGGTCAGGGCTCTTGTGGCCTTTGAGCGCAATGCACCTGCACCCGCTGCGGTCGTGGCCTACAGGACAGGCCTCAACCGTTGGCCAGCCAACCCCACGCTGGCGATGGGACTGGGCAACGCCCTGTATGCATCAGGCGACAAAACCGGCGCGGAGGCGGTGTTTCGGCAGGTGATGGAGAAACATCACCTGGCTGCGGCCTACAACAACGTGGCACGCCTGCTGCTCGAACGCGGGCAGGCTTCAGAAGCACGCACTTTGGCCGAACAGGGTTTGTCTGTCGCCGGGCCGCTACGCGAGATGTTGATGGAGACACTTCAGGCGGCACAGGCCATAACCACAGCCAGAGGTACAGGTGAGCCCTAACGGGCGATGCAGCCGTATCGTTTGTGGAAGACTGAGGGCAACCATTTTCCAGAATGTCGAGCATGACTGGGTCCATGTCGCGCTGGACATTCGGTTCCAGCCGAAGGAAATCCTGGATCTTGACGGAATGGCTGATACGGATGTCGCCGAGGAACATCGAGGTGGGCGTATTGGACTCGTCAATGAGCATCCAGGTGTCGCTGAGAAACTGACCGGCATCCTCGAATCCAAAACCCGCTACATCCAGCTTGGCCAGCAACATGGCTACTCACACAATCGCGGGGAACTCGCCGTCGGACAGGGCGCGCCCGGCGCGGGTCGGATCCGTCTACGCATTGCCAGCCTGGGCAGTTACCGGGGAAAGAGGAACTCGCTGGAACGAGACGGTAGGACGCAGAGAGTCCATTCTCGGCCCATAAAACCCCGCAGGCGGCCCTGCAGGAATTGAACATCAAAGTTGTATGGTGGAGCTGGGGGGATTTGAACCCCCGTCCACAAGCCTTCTTCGCGCAGTTCTACATGTGTAGTCGTCTGTTTTGAGTC
>JACCDQ011346712.1_pt1 | contig 11612 bp, 8 predicted proteins | sample 7446031 | NCBI WGS metagenome assembly JACCDQ01 (sample SAMN15323442, study PRJNA562643) | freshwater metagenome | isolation source: river surface water | place: USA:Blue River Watershed | collected 2017-08-17
GCGAAAAACAATTTGGCCCAGCACAGTTTTCAGGAGGAAGTTTCTCGGTACGTTCAAGTTATAATGATTTAAGAAAAGTAGGGGCTTCGGCTCGTGAAATGCTTATCACGGCTGCCAGCAAACAATGGAATGTAGCCGTTTCGGAATGTTATGCCAAAGAAGCAAAAGTTTATCATAAACCATCAGGCAAAAGCTTAACTTATGGCGAATTGGCAGAAACTGCTTCAACCTTAGAAGTACCCAAAAATCCAACCTTGAAAGATGCCAAAGATTTTAATATTTTAGGCAAATCCATTAAACGCCAAGATGTTCCTCTGAAAGTATCAGGCAAAGCTGTTTTTGGAATTGATGCCGAATTGCCCAATATGGTCTATGCTTCGGTAGCACATTGTCCTGTTTTCGGAGCAAAACTAAAAGATTTTGACAAAACTGCAACCATGAAAGTAGCAGGAGTCGAGCAAGTATTAGAAGTCGAGCGGGTATTTGGCGTGTATAAAGCCACAGGCGTAGCAGTAATTGCCAAAAACTATTGGGCAGCACTCAAAGGACGAAAAGCCCTAAAAGTAAACTGGGATTATCAAGGAAATGACAACTTTAGTTCTAAAGCATATACTGAATCGTTGCACGAATTAGCTAAAAAAGAAGGCGTAATTGATAGCAATGTAGGGGATTTTGATAAAAGTTTTGGAGAATCGACCAAAAAAATAGAAGCCTTTTACGAAACGCCATTTGTATCGCATTCGCCGATGGAAGCCATGAACTGTACGGCTCATTGGAAAGAAAATAATACTTTAGAAATCTGGACTTCAACCCAAGTGCCTTCTGATGTGATGGGTAATATACCCAAACATTTTGGTTTAAAAGAAGAAGACGTAACGCTCCACACCGCCTTTAGTGGGGGAGGTTTCGGACGCAGATTGGCGATTGATTTTATCATTGAAGCCGTCAATTTGGCAAAAGCCTTGAAAAAACCTGTAAAAATGATTTGGACAAGAGAAGACGACACCCAACAAGGCCCCTTTCGTCCGCCTACGTTTTCATCATTCAAAGGAGGCATTTCGGCAGAAGGAAAATTGGTAGCTTTTCAGCATAAAGTGATTTCGCCAACGATTATGTCGTTTTTGAATCCGAATAACGACAAAACCAAATTGGACGGAACCATGACCGAAGGCATCAGTCATCAGGCTTATGAAATCCCCAACATGAAAAACCTCTTTGTGTATGCCGATATTCATATTCCGATGTTTTGGTGGCGTTCGGTGACGAGTTCGACTTTGGCGTTTTCGCATGAATGTTTTATCGACGAATTGGCACAGGCTGCTGGCAAAGACCCCATGGCTTTCCGTTTGGAAATGCTCACAAAAGAATCTGATACCAAACGTTTGTTACAAAAACTCAAAGAAGTATCAAAATGGGATACTCCTCTACCAAAAGGCAAAGGAAGAGGCGTAGCCCAATGGGAGTTTTTTGCAGGTTTGGGCGGTCACGTGGTAGAAGTAAGCAAAGTATCGAACAATTCGGTAAAAATTGATAAAGTATATGCCGTCATAGATTTAGGAACTGTCGTGAATCCTGATACCGTGAAAGCACAAGTAGAAGGAGCGGTAGTAATGGGCATTACGGCAGCCATCAAAAACGGCATCACTTTCGCCGAAGGCAAAGTAGAGCAAAATAATTTCCATGACAATCCCGTGTTACGCATCAACGAAGTGCCACAAATAGAAGTACATATTTTGGCAGAAGCAGCGACGGCTGGCGGTGGCAAAAATATCAAAGGTGTAGGCGAGCCGGGCTTACCACCAGTAGCACCAGCTTTGGCGAATGCCATTTTCTCTGCAACGGGCATTCGTGTGCGTAAAATGCCTTTTGATATTGATAAGTTGAGCTAAGATGTGGCATTGCAAGAGCGTTTGGGTAAAAGGCTTTGTTTTTTACCCAAATGCTCAAATAAGACAGTGGTAAGAAAGAATAATAAATCCCAATATTGCCCACTTATTTACTGATAAGGTATTTTTTCAAGGCATGGGCTAAACGGATTCTGAGTCGTTGTGCAATATTCGGATAACCATATAGCTCATTCGATGTACCAGAAATACCCACGATGATAGGTTTTTCGGCAAACATACGCCATGCGTTGAGGTGTTCTGTTAAACAAAGATGAATTGCTTTGACAAAAGCATGTTCAAAATACAAGCCTTGGCTTTCGTTGATTTGCTCAAAAAAGTGTTGGAAATAAGGGAAAAAGCTTGGCCTAAAAATCACCAAACGGGTATCTGCATAGCTCAAATAGATATTCAAATCGCTGATTACCTGAGTATTATTTACAGAAGGCAATTCTCCTATCACTTGTTGAAAGTTTGGGACAAACAAACGACCTGTGACTTTGGCAACCCATTCGGTTTGTTGAATAAAGGTTGAATGCTCAAAGGCGTATTCCAAAATTTCGGCTTCGCCATTGCCTTTGCCTAACACACTTTTTTGCGTCATAAAACTCAAATATTCTATTTGAGTAGGATATTGTGCAACCAACGCCTGTATGCGTTCGGACTGAAACAAGGAGCTTTCGCAAAAAACAATCGGATAGCCCATCGGCAACCATTGTTGCAAAGCTGTATAATAATCATTTTCTCGTTCTTCGGCTTTGTTTCTATTCAACCGTTGGGTTGTTTGTGGCGGTGCAATACAAGCCGTATGTAACAAACATATCTTATGTTTTTTCATGCGTATGCTAGGGCTGTTTGAATCAATTTTTCGGCAAATTTCAAATAATGATGTGCCTCCAAAAAGGCGTGGTTGGGTGTTTTGGGAGCAATGGGTTGTTGTAAAAAATGGGCTATTTGCTGACTCATCGCTTCTACATCGTTCGGGCTAACCGTTAGTCCTAAGTTATATTGTCGAATAATATCGCCCATTACGCCCTCACTCGATGCCAGCAAAGCCGTGCCATGCTTGGCTACATTGCCCACAATCCCACTCGACCAATAAAAATCTTGATACACCGTAAACACCAAATCGGCTTGCTGAATAGCCGACTCAAACAAATCGTTATCAATAAAAGTATTATCAAAAATGATTTGCACAGCACTGTTGGCTATGCGTTCCAAAATGCTTTGTTCAAATGCCTTATCTTCGCAATAGCCCGCTATCAAAAAGCAAGTACTAGCTTGTTGTTCAGGGCTTAAAGCATTGATTGCGTCGATGATGGTAAGAATATTTTTACGTTTTTGCACTCCTCCAACTTGCACTAATAGGCGTTTGTCTGGAGCGATTTTGTATTTTTGTCGGATGTCGATAAGGCGAAAAGTTCGCAGGGCAACAGGGTCGGGTAAGTACTCAAATGTTGCCGAAATAAAAGGTTTTCGATTAAAAATAGCTACACTTTTGGCATCGTTGAATAAAAATACCTTGACCAATCCTTTATTCAAGAGCATGAATCTGTTTTTTGCCCAACGAATCAGTTTTGTCTGTAAAGTATTTTTGTCCCACCGAAAAGGGATTCTCGTATAAGGTCTTATGAGAATGCCACTAAATTTTTTCCCTCTAAATTCCCCTTTCATAGCCCATTTCCCCAAAAGTAACTGATAACAATAATCTAATTGCAAAAATACAACGTGGTCGAAATGCCTTTTCGAAAACAAGTTTGTAAGATAAGCTTCTTCTATTATTGTTCTTTCTTTCAACGATTTACATTCATCCATTTTGGCACGCCAATCAGGTTCTACCACTTGTATTTTGATGCCCGAAGGTACAATGCTATCTAAGGTTTCTTGTGGTAAACGTTCCAGTATATGCGGATGCAACAGTAGCTCTATCTCTATTGCAGGGAAAGAATGAAGGCAAAAATACTGCAAGATAAAATCTATAAAATCAAGTAAATGTGCCGAAGGACTGGTATCGTATAGTAGGATTTTCTTTGCCATTTTTGCCACTATTTATTTAGGAAAAAACATATTCTTAACCTTAACTAATACACTGTCTATCAATCCATTGATTTCTTTAGAGAAACCTAAAAAATAGACAATTGCAATAAACAAGCCTGTCGTAATGGCTGATTTATAGACCAAAGAAATGGTTCTTGTAATAAAATTATCGGTCAAATTTGGTAAAAAATAACCAATAGCCATACATACCAAGCCAATGGCAAATAGCTGAATGTGTTTAAAAGAAAAGGGTTGGATTTTGTATTTGTAGTAAATAATGGTATTACGAACCGTATTGAGATACACAATAGCGATAAGCGTAGCGATGCCCGCCCCATTGATGCCCCAACGAGGAATGAGGTAATAATTTAAGCCAAAAAGCAAGCCTACGAAGGTAATAATAATGAACGAATCTAGTCTATAATACTTTGAATAAGAGAGCATTACCGAATTCAAACCCGAACTTATATCGTAAAGTCTGGCAAAGCCAATAATCAGTAGCACGTATTTACCTTGGCTGTACTCAGGTTTTAAAAACGTAAACAGCACGTCGAGCGAACTTACCACAGGAATCAATAAACTGAGGCCAAAAATAAATTGTGTGACACTACTTTTCTTGAATATTTCTCTGATTTTTACAAACTCGCCCGTGTGCATAAAATCCACGACTAAGCCCGTAGAAGCTTTTAAATTACTGGTATAAGACATGGTCATCACCGTACCAAAAAACAAACAAAGGTTATAAATACCCGTTTGTCCTAAACCCAAATGTGCATATACCATCAGCGAATCGAGGGTTGCAATAATAAACGAAGCAACGCCCGTCACGATACTGATAAGCGAATATCGAATAAACTCATTTCTGAAAGGAGCATGCCAAAAAAAGGAAGCAGGCTTGATAGAGAAATCGCCTAATTTAATGGCACTGAGCAACATCAACACCGCCGTAATCGCAAACGCAGATGCCCAAATAAGCAAGAACTGAAAAAAGCTAATCCACTGAAAAGCGTACAATACAGCCCCCACAAACACGACGATTCTTTGTAAAATATTTTGTAAAAAAGTACTCGCAAGCGTATCGTACAAGCCTTTGGCGTAGTTTTCAAATAGAAAAAATAAGCCTGACAATAGCACGCAAGGGTACAGTAAATAATAATATTCGACAAACAGTTGGCTATCTTTTCCTTGCGAAGCCACAATATTGGGTTTAAAAAAATAGATGCCTACGATGGTAATAACTGCTCCAAGCAGAAAGTACATCAAGCCTACAAATAAAAAACCCGTATGTTTTTTTTCGGGGTCACGAAAATAATGGAAATAGCGAATGCCTGCACTCGGAAAACCCAAGCAAATAAAATAAGCAAAGGTTGTTACCCAACGAGATAAAATCTGCACAAGTCCGTTTTCGGATACCGAGAAAAAATTACCAAATAAGATAATTTGCGTAAATGCCCCTAAAAATATACCCAACAATGAGTACAAAGTACCCAAAATGGTTTGTCGTTTGATAATGCTCATAACTGCTATATGTACAAAGGTAGCCTATGGTCGAGGCTATAACTTCGACAAAGGTACAAATAATTAGTCAAGCAAAGCCTTTGCTTCGGCAACAGTCGATTTATATTCAGCCATTTTGAGGGCTTTTTTGGCATATTCTTTTACTTTACTGGCTTGTCCTGCTCGTTTGGCAATGCGTGCCAGTGCTACGTAGGCGAGCCCGTGGTAGTCTTTGGTAAACCGTTCATCATAAGGCATTTTTACGCCTTTCAACAAATAGGCTTCGGCGGTTTTGTCATCTTTATGGGCTTTTTCGGCAATCAATCCTTTGAAAATCGTTCCAGCACATTGAAACATCACCCCTTTTTGTTTAAGCAATTTTTGAGCTATTTCTTCCCCTTCTGCATACTTGCCCGTTGCCACAAGAAAATCGGCTCTTTGCATCGAGAATAATAAATTTTCGGGATATTTTTCATACAAAAAAGTATTGTAATACAAGGCTTTATGCGGATTTGATTCATATTTCATATACACATAGCCTGCATAAATCAAGGCTTCGTGTTTCACAAAAAGCGTCTTTTTCGTAGCTAAATCTAGTTGTTGTAAGCCCAATTTTTTGTTTCCATCGGCAAAGAAAAACATAAAAGGCTTGATGAGCGAATGCGTTTCGGGGTACTCGATACGGTAATAGTTATAAATGCCCGAAGAATAGAGAAACTCAGGTTGCTTTTCGTTTAAAACCAAGGCTTTTTTCATAAAAGAATAGGCTTTTTTAGCAACGCCAACGGCTTTCATAAAATCTTGGTTGTCGGCATCGAAGGCCGCCAAATAGCCCAAAACCGCCAATTCAAAAAAGTTTGCTTCGGTATCATCTTCATTTTTTTCGAGCATTTCCTCCGCCAACGCTCGACTTTGGTTCAAATACGCCAAATAGTTTTTTTGTTGAACAGGATAGTCTTTCAACGGAAAATACTGTAATTCGGTATGCAGTGCCATCAGCAAATAATAGGCAGGATGATGCGGATATTTGGCTTTAAGTTTGGCAAAAGTTTCGGCAGATTCCTTAAAATCATAGCTGTACATTTTTTCTAAACCCGTTTGCACGAGCGTTCTGGCTTGTGTATCGGTCAACACTTGAGCTTGCGTAAAAGTTGGAAGCAAACATCCCACAAGAAGTATAAAGAGATAGTTTTTCATAAAGTTGCATATTTGTCGTTGATGCGTTCTGTACGAAGATTAACGAAATATTAAGTAAAAATAAGCAGTCTATTAAATTTTATAGCAAGATAGGCACAAGCAACACGTCATGCAAATCGAACTGATTTGTATATATTTGGTGTTTAAATTCTATTCATACCAAAAACATTCAGCCATTTATTAAAATATGATTAGCTACGAGCATTTTATTTTAGATAACGGACTTCAGGTATATGTACACGAAGACCACTCTACGCCCCTGGCGGCTGTCAATATTGTTTACAATGTAGGTTCGAGAGATGAAGACGAGCAGAAAACAGGCTTTGCTCATTTGTTTGAGCATTTGATGTTTGGTGGCTCAAAGCATATTCCTGCTTACGATAAACCTTTACAAATGGTAGGCGGCGAAAACAACGCCTTTACCTCGCCCGATGTAACCAACTATTACATTACGCTGCCTAGTGCAAACCTCGAAACCGCTTTTTGGCTCGAATCGGATAGAATGCTCTCTTTGTCATTTGACCCCAAAGTACTAGAAGTACAACAAAAAGTGGTAATAGAAGAGTTCAAACAACGCTATCTCAACCAGCCTTACGGCGATGTATGGCTCAAGTTACGCCCTTTGGCTTACACGACGCATCCATACAAATGGGCAACCATCGGCAAAGATATTTCGCATATCGAACACGCCACCATGGACGACGTAAAGGCGTTTTTTTACAAACATTATTTACCCAACAATGCCATTTTGGTTGTGGCTGGCGATGTGCAAGTAGCCCAAGTAAAACAGCTTTGCAAGAAATGGTTTGAGCCTATTCCAGCAGGAAAAATTACGCCAAGAGCCTTGCCACAAGAGCCCCCACAAACCCACGCCCGTAACCTCGAACTACAGGCACAAGTGCCTTTAGATGCCCTCTACAAAGCCTATCATTGTCCTGCTCGCCACGAAGAGCAGTTTTATGCCATTGATTTAGCCGCCGATATATTGGGCAGAAGTAAATCCTCTCGTTTGTACAACAAGTTGGTTAAAGAAGATAAGCTGTTCAATGCGATTGGGGCATTTCCAACGGGTTCGTTAGACCCCGGTTTGATTGTCATTCAAGGAAATCTCAACAAAGGCGTAAGCATAGAAGAAGGCGAAGCAGCCATCGAAGCTTTATTGAGCGATTTTGTGAACAATCCTATTGAAGAATCCGAGTTACAAAAAGTAAAAAACCAAGCAGAATCAACCCTTGCGTTTTCGGAAGTAGAGCTACTCAACCGAGCCATGAATTTGGCTTTTGCGGCCAATGCAGGCAATGTCGCAAGCGTGAATCAAGAAGCCGAAAAAATCCAAGCTGTTGATATGAGTCGTTTGGTAGAGGCATCCAAACAAGTTTTCCGCTCCGAAAACTGCTCTACCTTGTACTACAGAAGCATAGCAGGATGAATCAACCCTCCCGTAGAGCCGTGGCAATGCTACGGCTCGGCTTTCTATAATAGCTTTTTAACTTATTGATTATTAGTAAAATAAAAAACACAATTTACTTTCAACTATAAAGCTATCTGTGGTTTGACTTTTGTGCAAAAATCGTTTTTTGTGGGTGCTTGGAACAGTGAGGGGACAAAAGCCAAAATTACGCACCTTAGCCCGCCTTTTCGCAAACATAATGTTGTATGTCGTTTTTATTTTTGTTCGTTGAGTTTTCGCATTAACTCCTCTATTATCTTGTCTTTTTCGGCTAATTCTTTCTGATATTTCCGTTCTTTCTCCTCAAACATTGCATTTACAGTACGCCAAGCCTCCTGTTCTATTTCTATCTGCTTACGTTCTTTTGGGTCTGTGCCTACATAGTGCAATATATCTGTCATTGTTTTCAACTCGTCTATATCGGGTTCGTGAGCAAAGTCTTTGGTAATTTCTTTGTCGTCTGTAAAGTTGCGTTGTTCAAACACACTTAATAATTTATCTAATCGTGTTTGATAACGGTCTGTTATTCGTTCAACTTGCACAATAAAACTATCGTTTGTTAATTTTTCTACAAATTCACTTTTTTTAAGCAAGGTAGTTTTGTTAATCAAATCTTTGTAATTCCTTTCTACTTTAATACAAGGGGTTTCTATTTCAGGCAATTTGAAACCTAAAATATAGATAGTAGTAATAGGCAATACTACGTTTTCGTTGTTTATCTTATCCTCTTTCTTGTACTGTTCCGCCAAATAGTTGCGAAAACGCATTAAGTCAATAGGATTTTTCGCTTTTTGAATTTCTATCAAAACTTTTTTATACTCGCCTGTATCTATTTTGATGGTGGCAATAAAATCAAGGCGAAAAACTGCCAAACCAGCAAGTTCGTTGGTATAGGTAAATTCTTGTGGTTTTACCTCAATAGTTTCAATTGTCTGCTCTAAAAGTGTACTAATAAAAAATTTAGCCACTTTGTCATTCTCCATTAACTTTTTGAATACCACATCATAGATAGGGTTGGCAATAATCATATGTATTTCAAGTTTAATTTGAACAATGTACAAATATACTAATTTTTGGCAATAGACTTGTTGTCTTTTGATTATCAGGAATTTATCTGTTTTATTTGTTTTTTTGCTCTGTTCAAAATGCCTGAGAATATTGTGTATAATATTTTTGTTTTTCACAGCAAAAATATTCAATTCTCAGTAACTTTGAACGTAATAAATGAAAACTAACTCCTTGATTATCAATTCACAACAAGGCTATTGATTAAGACTACGACCTTTCAATGAAATAGATAGCCTATGTATCTTTACGGGTAATATGAGCTATTATACATTCTATGAACGAATTATCACACCTTCTTACTTCCGAACCAGGACCATCCGCATTAAAAACATATACGGGAGGATTTTCACCTTCATTACTTTTCATAAAAAGAAAACTCTCATCATGCATGGCAAAGATAATAAAGTTGTCATCGAAAGCCGTTTTAGTACCATAATCTTCATTATACATATCTAGTACCCACTTAGCATAGGTTCTCATATACTCATAGTTCAAATAAGCTAAACCAGAAGTATAAGCATGTACATTCATATAGTATGATGTTTCCCCCATGAAAGCCAAATATTCACAGTATGCTTCAGGAAATTTAAAACCATAAAAAGACTCCATCTCTTTTATTTCGTCCTCGGTACATCCTACATTCTTTGGATGATTAAGAAACCACAAGGGTAATTCGGATAAGTATTTCATCTTGTAAAACTGTTTTTACTTTGTGCTACTATTTCTAGTTCTATATTAGGAACATGACTGACTATAACTCGTTTATAACCAGCACCATTTGATAAGTCATGCCATGCGTAAGGTATCCAATCTTTGCTCTTGCTTGTACGGGTGGTGCGGTCAAAGACTGCACTTGATTTGTTGTTACAAGTTGTTAAGCTTGAAACAGCGAGGGCTGGATTCTACTCGTAAACATTAGAAAATAAGGAGATTCATCTTTTACAATACTTTCATAAATATTGATTAAAAAGATAATTTTATTATCGAATCCAGTATTACAAAGTTTTAAATTATTTTCTTTAAATATTTTAAATTCAAAAATTTCATCCTCTGAAAACCGCCCTTCATAATCTGGAATATCTAGCGGTTTTAAACTCCTTTCATGTAACAAAGTATTTATTAAATTTTCAATTTTATAAATATCAAACTCAACAGGTAACAATCCATCTTTCAATGTAAATGAAGTTAAACTAATTAAAACATCATACCTGTCAGAATTAATTCTACAAAATTCCACTACGTTGTTTTTACGATTTAAAATATATACAAACTTCATAATTTGGGATTAAAAAAAATTATAACTTCATCATCTGTATTTTTAATTAATTCTATTTTTCCATCAAATTCCCCAACGAGCACAAGTGTTAAGCATAGCGTCACTTGTGCTAAACTTTAATTCGGTTTCAAACTGAATTAAAACAAACGTCCAAGACACAGTCTTGAACGAGGTGAAACAGATTTTGAGAGAGTTTTTGCCCCTTGCTGTTTCAAATTTAATAACTTGGATTTTTTCCATACCAAGCAGTTTCTGACGGCCAAATAAACTAAACCACAATCTACCAATTTCCCAAAACCAAACCCAAAAATACAATCCAAAAATTCCCTCAAAACTTATTATACGGTAAGTTTTGGGGATAATATACCTAGCTGTACTCCTGCGGAAGCCTTTACAAAATATTTGCACAAATTCAAATAACCGATAGCACTCTATCTACGAGCAAAAGTACATTTACATTTTATTGATAATCAGAAAATTAAAGAGAAGATATAGGCGAAACAGCAATAACAAAAGCTTCTTTATTAAGCTTCTGATAAGGTATAATCAAACAAATATTTTTCCTTCCTTCCAAGTTTAGAAACTTAGCAGGGCTTGGTTTTACAAAGGCTCATAATTCAAAAAAACGAGTCTGGCATGACTTATCAAATCATGCCAGACTCGTTTTTTTGAACAAGCTTTCATTCTTCTTGCAGAACCTTATACTTCGCAATTCAATTGCTTCACTAATTCGTCTATCAGTTGCGTAGAACCAAGGTAAGCAGCACAACGTTGATGAACATGGGTTGGGTTAATATCTAAAATATCTTGTGTACCGTCATAGCCTCGGCCGCCTGCTTGCTCTATCACAAAGGCCAAAGGATAGCATTCGTATAATAAGCGTAATTTGCCATGCGGTGTTTTTGCTGTTGGCGGATACAAATAAATGCCTCCTTTCAATAAATTACGGTGAAAATCGCCCACCAACGAGCCGATATAACGGGCCATTGCTCCTTTGGTACGCCGCATTTCGGTGACAAATGTTTGTACGGGGACGGCAAACTCATCGAAATAGGCATCATTGACCGAATAGATTTTACCCGTGCTTGGAATAGTCATGTCGGCGTGTGAAAAGAAAAATTCACCCAACGAACTTTCATACGTAAAGCAGTTGACACCTTGCCCTGTGGTATAAACCATTACCGTTGACGAGCCATATAAAATA
>JACCDQ011451071.1_pt1 | contig 11609 bp, 9 predicted proteins | sample 7446031 | NCBI WGS metagenome assembly JACCDQ01 (sample SAMN15323442, study PRJNA562643) | freshwater metagenome | isolation source: river surface water | place: USA:Blue River Watershed | collected 2017-08-17
CCTCCTGATTCTCGCCGCCGGCATTCTGGCCGCCTGCGACAAGACCGAATCGGCGGGCCACTCCGCCGGCCCGACGCCTAAGGCTGCCGAGTTCAAGCAAGGGCAGGGTATCCTGCTCACCGACGAGGCATCTAAGTTCATCGGACTTCGCTTCGCCGAGGCCCATGTCATGGGTGATGTCGTCCGGATACCCTTGTCCGCTGTGGTGGACACTTCGGAAGGCAAGCATGTGTTCGTCCGTAACGGCCAGCGTTGGTTGCGCACCGCGGTGAAGCTCGGCGTAGTCTCGGGCGAGGTCGTCGACGTCGCCGACGGATTGCTCGAAGGGGATGTCATCGCTGTCGACGGCGGTCGGTATCTCTGGCTCGCGGAACTTCAGGCCATCAAGGGGGGCGTCGGCTGCGCCGACGGACACTGAGATGATCGCCGCCCTTGCCCGCTGGTCGATCCAGCGCCGTGGCGCCGTCCTGACCTGTGCGCTGCTGCTCAGCCTGCTCGGACTCTGGTCCGCCTCGCGCGTACCGATCGACGCGATGCCAGACATCACGGGTCCGCAGGTGCAAATCAACACGGCCTTGCCCGCCCTCGCCGCCGATGAGACCGAATCCCGGGTGACCATCCCGCTGGAGTCCGAGCTTTCCGGCCTGCCCGGATTGGTCGAGTTCCGTTCGCTCTCCAAGACTGGACTGTCGCAGGTGACCCTCGTGTTCGCGGATGGGACGGATATCTTTCGTGCCCGCCAGCTGGTGACCGAGCGTATCGGCCAAGCCGCCGGTAATCTGCCACCGGGCGTCGTCCCGGTCTTGGCTCCGATCAGCACCGGCCTCGGTGAGATCGTCTATTATGCCTTGGAGTACGCCGATGGCGCCAAGGCGCCGACCGATGAGGCCGCACGCCTGCGTGAGCTGCGTCTGCTGCATGATTCGCGCGTCCGCCCGGCCCTGCGGCCCACTCCCGGCCTGGCAGATGTCAACGTCATCGGCGGTCACGAACGTCAGATGCTGGTCGAACCCGACCTTGCCAAGATGGTAAAGGCGGCCTTACCGATGTCAGAACTGCTTCAGGCGGTTCGCAAGAATACCGAGAACGCCGGCGGTGGCGTCCTCTCCGTCGGTGGGGAAGCCTTCACCGTTCGTGCCGACACGCGCGTGCGTACCGCCCAGGACATCGCCGGCATCCCTTTGCGTCCCGCCGGCCTCGGCCCCGCCGTGACGGTGGGTGATGTCGCCAAGGTCTCGGTCGGCAGCGCCTCGCGCATGGGCGCCGCCACCGTCGACGGGCGCGAGGCCGTCGTCGGGGCCGCCATCATGCTGGCCGGCGAGAACTCGCGAGAAGTCTCCCGCCGCGCGGTCGACAAGCTGCGCGTCATCGGCGAGCACCTGCCGGAAGGCGTCCGTATCCGCGTGCTCTATGACCGTTCCGACCTCGTGGGCGCGACCATCCGTACGGTCGAGAGCAACCTGTTCGAGGGTGCGGCGATCGTCGTCGTCGTGCTGCTGCTGTTGCTCGGTCATTGGCGCGCGGCCTTGTTGGTAGCCCTGGCGATCCCGCTTTCCTTCCTGCTGCTGCTCACGGGCATGGCCGCGACCAAGGCCAGCGCGAACCTCATGAGCCTGGGCGCGATCGATTTCGGCCTGATCGTCGACGGGTCGGTCGTGATGGTGGAGAATTTCCTCCGCCGGATGGACGACCGCGTCCGCTCCCTGGGGCGCTCCCTGACCGAAGAGGAGCGTGCCGGCGAGCTTTCCGCGGCCGCGAGCGAGGTCGCCGGCCCGATGTTCCTCGGGGTCGCGGTCATAACGCTGGTCTATGTCCCGATCTTCGCCCTCGAGGGCATCGAAGGTAAGATGTTCAAGCCCATGGCCGGGGCCGTGGTCGTCGCCTTGGCGGCTTCCGCGCTCGTCGCCCTCACGGTGATGCCGGCGCTCGCCTCCTTCGGCCTCCGTCCCTCCGGCCACGGCGAGGAGGGCGGGTTGATGCGCAGGCTGCGAAGCCTCTTCGCCCCCGCCTTGGCTTGGTGCTTTGCGCACCGAGGCCTCGCCTTGGGGATCACGATGCTCGCCGCGGTCGCCGCCGCACTCGGCTTCACCCGTCTCGGGGCGGATTTCATTCCGCAACTCGACGAAGGGTCGATCAGCATCCAGTTCGTCCGGGCCGCGAGCCTCGACCTCCGGTCGTCGGTCGAACTGCAGAAGAAATCCGAAGTCCTGCTGCGTGAGCGTTTTCCTGAGATCGACCATCTCTTCGCCCGCATCGGGACCGCGGAAATCGCGAGCGACCCGATGGGGCCCAACGTGGCCGACACCTATGTCACCCTCAAGCCGCGTGACACCTGGCGGCGGGAGGGCGGTGCCATCGTCAGCAAAGCGCGGTTGGTCGAACTCATGTCCGGCGTGTTGGAGCGCACGGTCCCGGGCCAGACCGTCATGTTCTCTCAGCCGATCCAGCTCCGTTTCAACGAGATCATGGCGGGCGCGCGGGCCGACCTTTCCCTGAAGGTCTTCGGTGATGAGCTTGCGGACATGGAGTCAGTCGCCACCCAGGCGGTGGCGGTGCTGCGCAAGATTCCCGGGGGAGGGGACGTCGAGTTCGAAGCTTCGGGCCGGTTGCCTTCCGTGGACATCGTCCCTAAGCGTGACCAATTGGTCCGTCGCAACCTTCATGCCGAGGAGCTGAACGAGGTCGTCTCGGTGGCGCTGGGTGGCGCCAAGGCCGGCCAGATTCCCTCCGCGGGACGTCCGTTGGACGTCGTGGTGCGTCTGCCTGACGCGGAGCAGACGCCCCTGTCTCGAATCGGCGACCTGCCGGTCTCGGCGGAAGATGGTTCAGGTACGACCGTGGCCCTCTCCAAGGTCGCCGATATTCGCGCCGTCGAACGGCCCGGGGTCATCACCCGCGAAGATGCCCGTCGGCGCCTCGCCATCCTGATCAACGTGCGCGGACGCGATACCGAAAGTTTCGTACGGGAGGCCGAGACTCGTTTGAAGTCCGAGCTCAAGCCGATCGGCGGCGTCTATTGGGAGTTCGGCGGGCAATTCGAGAACCTCTTGCGGGCCCGTGAGCGGCTCGCCCTGGTGGTGCCCGCGGCGCTGGGGCTCATCCTCCTGCTCATCTATGCTGGCTTCGGGAGTTTCCGGCAGGCGGCGCTGGTCTTCACCTGCGTGCCCTTGGCGGCGACGGGCGGCGTGCTGGCCCTCTGGCTGCGCGGGATGCCGTTCACGATCTCGGCCGGCATCGGCTTCATCGCCGTGTCCGGCATCGCGGTGCTCAACGGCATCATGCTCATCAGTTTCATCAACCAGCTCAGGGCCGGGGGCACGCCTTTGCGCGAAGCCGTGACCGAAGGTACTTTGACGCGCCTCCGTCCTAAGCTGCTGACCGCCTTGGTCGCTTCGCTCGGCTTCTTGCCCATGGCCCTTTCGACTGGGCCGGGCGCGGAGGTCCAGCAGCCGCTGGCGACGGTCGTCATCGGCGGCATCGTCACTTCGACCGCCCTCACGCTGCTCCTCCTGCCCGTTCTCTACGACTGGCTCGAATCCCGTTTCGTTTCTTCTTCCTCCAACCCTGACTAATCCCATGAAAACGTTGTTCATCTCCCTTCTTTCGATCTGCGCGCTTGTCGCCGCCGAGCCTGCCAAGGCTCCGGCGGAAGGCCGTGCCGGACGTCTCCTGGAGGCTTCCGGGGTGAAGGCCGAGTTCCTGATCAAGCCCGACCGTCATGTGGCCCTGACGTTCCTAGACGCCGCCGGTAAGCCGATGGCTCGTGGCGAACGCAGCGTCGTCGTGAAGGTCGACGGCAAGGACCTCGCCCTTGAGCCCAAGCCAGAAGGCTTCGTCTCCAAGGAGCCGCTCGCGGCCAAGGAACCCGCCCCGATCGTCGTCCAGGTCCGCACGACGGCCGACGACAAGCCGAAGAATTTCCGGCTCACCCTCAACACCGCTATCTGCGGCGAATGCAAGCGTGCTGAATATGCCTGCATATGTGCTCACTGAGCCAAATTTGCTTCGTTCACATAATCCTACTTGCGCGCAAAAAAGAGAGGTGTATATTTAGCAGAGTTGGCGGATAACTTGTCCGCAAACTGTCCGCAAAAAACCTCGGTCGTTGAAGTTCAACTACTTAGAGACGCGGAATTTTCCTTCGAATCCCATCCTCTCCGCCACTTTACTAAACCCATGATTATCATGGGTTTAGCGTTTTTTAAGGGGTTTCGGAAGGGTAAAACTCTAGCAAATACTCTAGCAAAACGCTGTCCGAATCTGTAGCCGTCTGAGGGGTGATTTTTACCCTAAAAACGCCCCCCGGACGGATTCGAATTTCGGCTCCCTCAGGACCGTCTGTCGGGGTCTGGGCGGGTAATATTCCAATCGGCGCAAGGATAGGATGAGACATCTATCTGCCACCCCCACCTGGCGTAAGGGCCTAAACCTTACCTGCCCAATAATAGTTATATGGGCCTGATGTTTCTCAAGGGGTTGGACTCCTTGGCCGCTAATCTCAGGACGTTTACCCCAGCCAAGATCAGAGAGTGGAGACGGTTGATCGTCGCCTTCGGCTTTATCGTCATCGCCATCGTAATCCTAGCGCTGGTCTTCATTCATGTCGTCTCTGAGTTTCATCGAATGGGCTATGGGCCGTTGTTCATCATCCTGTGGATGAAGCTAGTGCGTGGATAAGACCTCCACTGCTAGGAGGATTCCGACTTTACGCTAAAGGCGTAATGCTTTGCGGTGGCGTAGGCGGAGGGCGTTAGCAATGAGGGAGACGCAACTAAGGCTCATGGCTGCTGCCGCGATCATAGGCGAAAGCGTCCATCCGGTTAGGGGATAGAAGACGCCGGCTGCCAGCGGGATGCCGAGGGCGTTGTAGCCTAGGGCGAAGCCGAGGTTCTGGCGCATGTTGGCGACCGTCTCGCGCGAGAGGTCGCAAGCTTGGGCGATGCCGCGAAGGTCGCCCTTGACCAAGGTCACCTGCGCGTTGCGGATGGCCACGTCGGTGCCGTCGCCCATCGCGATACCGACGTTGGCCTGGGCGAGGGCAGGAGCGTCGTTGATGCCGTCGCCGGCCATTGCGACGATGCGACCTTCGGTGCGTAGGCGGGCGACCAGCTTCAACTTGTCGCCCGGGGTGGCATCGCCGTGGACCTCGTCGAGGCCAAGCTCGCGGCCGATGGCTTGGGCGGTCGCCTCGGCGTCACCGGTCGCCATGATGATATGAAGTCCGGCGGCCCGGATCTCCCTTAAGGCCTGGACCGTCGTAGGCTTGAGGTTGTCGGCGGCTACCAGCGCGCCGGCGGTACGTCCGTCGATGGCCAGGAACAGCACACTCGCGCCGGTGCGGCGATGTGTCTCGGCCTGGGCCAAGAGCAGGGCCGGGTCGGCTCCGACGGAGCGGAGCAGGGCGGCGTTGCCGAGGATGAGTTCGCGCCCGTCGAGACGTCCGCGGACGCCTTGGCCGGTCACGGCCCGGAAGTCGGTGGTCTCCTGTAGGTCGAGCCCACGTTCTTTCGCGGCGCTGACCAAGGCCGAGGCCAAGGGGTGTTCGCTGCCGAGTTCGAGCGAGGCCGAGAGACGCAGGACTTCGGCGTCGGTGAAGCCTTCCGAGGGAAGGATCAGCGTCAGGCGTGGTTTTCCCTCGGTCAGGGTTCCGGTCTTGTCGATGACCAGTGTGTCGACCTTCTGAAGCGTCTCAATCGCCGCCGCGTCTCGGAAGAGGATGCCTTGGGCCGCGCCGCGTCCGGTGGCGATCAGGATGGACATCGGCGTGGCTAGCCCGAGCACGCACGGGCAGGCGATGATCAGGACGGAGACGGCGTTGATCAGGCCGAAGACCCAGCCGCGCTCGGCGCCCAGGAACCCCCAGGCGAAGAACGTGATCAGGGCGATGCTCACGACGACCATCACGAAATAACCCGCGACGACGTCGGCCATCTTCTGCATCGGGGCCTTCGAGCGACGGGCGTCCACCACCATCTGGACGATCTGGGAGAGCATAGTGTCGGCGCCGACCTTCTCGGCGCGCAGAGTGAAGCTTCCGTCGATGTTCAGCGTGGCGCCCGTCACCTTGTCGCCGGGGTGCTTGGCGACGGGGAAAGGTTCGCCGGTCAGCATCGATTCGTCGACCGCGCTGCCGCCGGAGAGAATGACGCCGTCGACCGGAATCTTCTCGCCCGGACGCACGCGCACCTGGTCGTCGACGCGGATCTGTCCTAGGGGGATGGTTTCTTCGACGCCCTCGGCGTTGACGCGGCAAGCGGTCTTCGGGGCGAGGCGGAGCAAGGCGGCGAGCGCGCCGGAGGTGCTCGCCCGGGCCCGGAGTTCGAGGATCTGGCCGAGCAGGGTGAGGCTGACGATTTCGGCGGCTGCTTCGTAGTAGACCGAGAGACGGCCCATCTCACGGAAGGAAGCAGGGAACCAATCCGGCAGTAAGGTCGCCGCTAGGCTGTAGCCGAAGGCCGCGCCGGCCCCGAGGCCGATGAGCGTCCACATGTTGAAGCTGCGCTGTTGGATCGAGTCTTTGAAACGGGCGAAGAGCGTACGACCGCCCCAGACGATGACCGGTAGCGCCAGGATGAGTTCGATCCACGGCAGGGCGGCGTGAGGTATGAACGCCAGCGAGTGTCCGAACATCTCGATTGCGGCCAAGACGAGCGTGAAAGGCAGGGTAACCCAGAAGCGGCGACGGAAGTCGGCCAGTTCAGGGTCTGGTCTATCCAGGTCGGGGACGGTGGCTTCGAGGGACATGCCGCACTTCGGACAGGTGCCCGGGCCGGCCTGCGTCACCTCCGGGTGCATCGGGCAGGAGTAGGTCAGTTCATCCGTCGGTTCGACCGTGCAGCAAGTGTTACCAGAGTCGGCCGATGCGACTCTGCCGAGATACTTCGCCGGGTCGGCCTGGAATTTCTTCAGGCAACTCGGATTGCAGAAGTAGTAGGTCGTTCTCTCGTGCTTGTGTCGCAAAAGAGAATCCTCGCCGACCTTCATGCCGCACACCGGGTCGCGGTGTTCGGAGATCGGAGCATCGTTCATCAGGTCAGCATACCCTGATGCGCATCGGAGGCGAGTACAGGTCGCGGTCTTGCCCAATAAAAACCCCCGCTTCTGCGGGGCTTCGGAAGGCTTATTTGCCTTCGATCTTCTTGAGATACTTGGCCGGGTTCTTCTCGAACTTCGCGACGCAGGGCTTGCAGCAGACCTTGATGGTCTGGCCTTGGTAGACGAACGAGGCCTGTTCGCCCATTGAATCCAGGTCGTTGTCCGAGACGATGCAGTTCTTCAGGGGATAGGGCTTGGCCGGGGCGTCCTTGGCAGGCTCGGTCTTGGCGGCGTCAGCATGCTCATGGTCGTGGGGCTTCGCGGCTTCGGCGGCCGGCTTGGCGCCGGCATGGTTGTGGCCGTCGGTCGGCTTGGCCTCCGCGGCGCAGCAGGCGCACATCTTGTGGTCCATGCCGGCCATCTTGGTTTTCTCGTCGCCCTTGGCGGCCATCGCGGCGTGGTCATGTCCGTCGTCTTTGCCGTCGGCCATGCAGCAGGACTTCATCGCCATGCCCTTGGGCTTGGCCGGCTCGTCTGACTTGGGGGCGTTGCCGGTCTTGGGCAGTTTTGCCAGGTACTTCGCCGGGTTGGCGTCGAAGTCCTTGCGGCAGTCCTGGCAGCAGAGCTTGATCTCCTGGCCTTCGTGGACGAAGACCACGGGCTTGCCCTCGACGCCGAGCTTCTCGTCCGAGACGATGCACTTGTCGAGGGGGTAGGGTTTGGCCGCGCTTTCGACGGCGACGGCGGTGATGCTGGCCAGGGCGGCCAGCAGGATGACGAGCATGGTGTTTTTCATGGTTGTGTGGGTCAGAAGCGGATGAGAATCCCGGCGCCCGCCCCGAAGTCGGAGCTGTAGCCGGCGGTGAGCGAGAAGGTCTTGTTCAGCAGGTAATTCAGATCGGCCGAAGTGAAAGTACCCGTCTTGCGCCCGTGGCGCAAGGCCAGGTCGAGGGAGAAGCGGTCGGACAGCTGGAGCGACTTCGTCAGCTCGCCACGGGTTTCCCCGCCCGCCTGCTGGGTGAGCGTCAGCTGAAGGAAGTAGGGGAGCCGGAAGGTCGCCCCCGCGAAAGCGGCTTCGCGGCCGCCGGCGGACGTATCCGACCGATAGCCGGCCATCAGCGCGAGCCGGGGGTCCACGTAGCGTTGGTAGAGGGCCTCGGTCTCGTGCCAGTCTCCGGCGCGCACGCCCTCGTCCCAGCGCAGGTACCAGTTGTCGCGTCCCGACTGCAACGTCGCGAAACCGGCGAAATGGGCGGTCGTCAGGGAGGCCTGGCCCCATGCGTAGGTCGTGGCCATCGAGTGCGTGGCGGCGGCATGGGGAGGCTCGGCTCCCTCGGCCGAGGTGACACGGATGGTGCGGACCATCCCGGTGATGTGGTGGTAGAGCAGGTGGCAGTGGATCAGCCAATCCCCCTGGCCCTCGTTCGCGGTGAATTCGATCGTGCGCACGCTCATCGGCGGCACGTCGACCGTGTGCTTCAGCGGGGAGGTGGCCGGGTCCTTGTCGTTCGCATCTACCAGCCGGAAGAAGTGCCCGTGGAAATGGATCGGGTGGTGCATCATGGTGTTGTTCACCAGGCGCACGCGGATGGTCTCGCCTTCCTTGACCTTGATCGCCTCGGCCTCTCGGGGGTCGAGTCCGTCGAAGCTCCACTCGTAGCGGATCATGTCGCCCGTGAGCTTGAGCGTGAGCTCACGGTGGGAGGATGCCACGGGATGGGGCTGCGCGGCTCGCATCTTGGCGTAAGGGGAGATGGGGCGTTCCTGCTCCTTGGCGCCGGGTTCCGGGTCGATCTGGTCGAGTATGGAGGTCAGGTAGGCGGCCATGCCGTAACGATCGGGCGCCGGCGGGGGCGTGGCTTCGTGCCGCTCACCCGAGCCGACCCAGGCCGAGACCGAGCCGCTGCCGTCCTGGGCCGTGGACCGGAGCTCCCATGCGCCTTGGGCGGGTACGGTGACGAGCACGTCATAGGTCTCGGCCGGACCGATCAGCAGCCGCTTCTGGTCGAAGGGCTTCACGTCCTGCCCGTCGGCGGCGACGATACGCAGCGGGCCGGTCGCGGCGTCCAGATAGAAGTACGAAGCCGCGCCGGCGTTGATCAGGCGGACGCGGACGGTCTCGCCAGGCTTGCCGGGAAGCTCCAGGCGACGCCGGCCGTTCATCAGGAACGCGTCGTAGGCCACGTCGGAAAGGTCCATCGGCGGAACGAGCGCCTTCTCGCGGTCGAGGTATTCGCCGAGCTTGCCGGCTTGGTAAGCGCCGAGGAGCGATTGGGACGTGCCCTTGCGGAACGAATACCAGTCGCTGCCGCGAAGGAGTGAGCGCTGCACGTCGCGCGGGTCCTCGTCGGTCCAGTCGGAGAGGATGACGACCTCGTCGTGATCGGCGGCCTTAGTCTCGGTCTTGGGCTCTATGACGATGGCGCCGTACACGCCTCGCTGCTCCTGATGTCCCGTGTGGCTGTGGTACCAATAGGTGCCGTGTTGCCGCACGAGGAACTCGAAGGTGCGGGACTGGCCCGGGCCGATGACCGGGGTGGTCACGACCGGCACGCCATCCTCGATGTTGGGCACCAGCAGGCCGTGCCAGTGGATAGAGGTGGAGTCGTCGGCTAGCCCGTTGACCACCGTGATGCGTGCGACGTCGCCCTCGCGTAGCCGAAGCACCGGGCCGGGGGTGCCTCCGTTGATGGTCAGGGCCTGGACCTTGCGGTCAGCTGGGCTGAGCGTCTGCTCGGCGATCGTGAGGCGGTACTCGACCACCCGGGCCTCGGGGTGCAGTGCAGAGGCCTTGGGCGCTGTCTCCATGGCGTCGAAGTAGGCCTTACGGCAGATTTCGCAGGCCTGCGCGTAGGACGCTATGGCGACTGAGGCGACCATGAGTCCCCAGGTCGAGGTCCTTCCGGCTTTGCGAGCTTGGTGGGCGAGCATGCAAGTACATGTCCGCGTCCCCCGGCATCCCCCTGATGAAATACCCCGTGCCAAAAAGATTTAGGGGGGACAGGGCCGGGTCCGGACACTAGAAAGGTACCATGAGCAAGGATTCCATCGACGAGTTGTTGTCCGCTTGGGAGGTTTCCCCCCGTAGGCGCGAGGCTTTTTCCAGCCAGGTCATCGCAGGTCGGCCGCGTGGCCCGATGGTCCGCGTCTCCGCCGCCGTGCTGGCGGTGTTCCTCGTCGGCGGCTTGGCCGGCTGGCGGGCCAATACGGATGACACCCGTCAGATGGCCAAGGCCCACGCCCGGTCGATCGTCGAGGCTTCCTCCCGATGAGGACGCGACTGCTGCTGACCATCGTCCTGGCCTCGTTGTTGGCAGGTTATGCCGGATGGTGGGTTGCGCGTGACTTCAGGAAGGCCGAGGCCTGCGAGCGCGGCTCCGAGCTCGGCTGGCTCCAGGCCGAATTCAGGCTAGACGATACGGCTGTCGCCAGGATCGGGCAGCTCCAGCGTCGTTTCGAGGAGGAGTGCGAGGTGCACTGCGAGCAGGTTCGCCAGGCTCGTGCCCTGATGGCGACGAAGCCCGGCGACGACTCGAAGGCCCGGCTCGAGGCGGCTCTCGGGAAGTGCCAGGCTTCCCGTCGCGAGCACGTCCTTGCGATCGCGGCCTGCATGCCTCCCGAGAAGGGCAAGGCCTACGTGGATCTCATCATGCCTCAGGTCGAAGCGCTTTCCCATGAGGGAGCGCCTGGCCTTGATGGGCACCATAAGGCCAAATGAGTCTGCTGCCTGCCAAGGACGACCAGGCTGGCTGGCGGACGCTCTTTGACGAATGGAACCCGCGGATACGGGGTTACCTCCATCGTATGCTGCCTGATTCGGCGGACGCCGAGGAGGTCGCCGCCGAGGCCTTCGCCACGGCTTGGCGCACCTCGGATCGGTTCACCGGCGGCAACGTCTCCACCTGGTTGTTCGGCATCGCGATCAACCTGGCCAGGAACCGCCGGCGCAGCTGGCTCCGCCGGCTGGCCAGGTTCACCGGCCTGACGCCTGAGATCTCGGAGGGTTCCGTCGAGGACAGCGCCGACGTGGACGAGCGCGCCGCGCTGGTGCGCGCCGCGGTGCAACGCCTGCCTGAGGGATTGCGCGAGCCTTTGATCCTGACGGCGTACTCGGGCATGTCTCATCAGGAAGCAGGGGAGGCATTGGGGCTCACTGCCAAGGCCGTCGAACGTCGAGTAGCCTCCGCCAGAGAAAAACTCAGGGCAGAGTTTTCTGGCCGACAAGATTGATGAAATTACTTGCGCGCTAAAATCGCTCGGGTAAATTAGCAGAGTTGGCAGTTAACTTGTCCGCAAACTGTCCGCAAAGTTTCTCGGTCGTTGGAGTTCAACGACATACAGACGAGAAGCATTCCTTCGAATCCCATCCTCTCCGCCACTTTTGTATCCAGCTGGCCGGCTGGCATGTGGGCAGGTGGGCAAGAATGAGATGCCCTTGCCTGATGGGATGAGAACCCGTTCGGTGAGCCTCAGGCGAACAGGCGATGCCGCAGGCATCGGGCGAGAGCCCGGAGCGAAGCGGAGCCAATCCCATCCTCATTGCTGCGTTATCCGTCCGACATGCACTGTAAGCG
>JACCDQ010485229.1_pt1 | contig 11608 bp, 5 predicted proteins | sample 7446031 | NCBI WGS metagenome assembly JACCDQ01 (sample SAMN15323442, study PRJNA562643) | freshwater metagenome | isolation source: river surface water | place: USA:Blue River Watershed | collected 2017-08-17
CCGGAGATGTTAATGTAAGTTGAAAACCTCCCACTTCAATTAAAATATCCTGTGATTTTTTATCGCCGGTTCCATTTTTGGCTTTAATCAAAAAGCCCATTTTTCCCAATGCTGTTGCATTATAATAGGCAGATGGTATTATAGTTTTAGTATAAGTATCGGTGGCTGAATTATAGGTAAATTTACTTGCCTCGGAAGATGCTTCCCAGGTTCCGTTATCCGGAGTTCCTTTGGCGGTAGTATCATCAGTAGCAAATGCCCACGCCCACATATATAATGCGTTTCCGGTAATACCCCAAGTCGATTCATTTACACTATTTCCATTTATAGTGATAGTAATTGCTGCCGTTTCTTCAAAAATAGCGGGACTTACGGAATAGGTAACAGTTTGTTGTTGCCCAAAAGCTATAATTGAAAAAAAAACAAAAAGAAGCAGTAGTTTTTTTTTCATAATAATTTGTTTAGGAAAAAAAAGGCTATCAAATGATAGCCTTTTCGTTATTTCAATCTATTATTGTTGATTTGGAATCATCAAGTAACTGCCGTCTAAATCATTGAAGAATACTTTGTATTTTGATTTAGCAACAGGAATATCGCCTCCACTTGTTCCGTTTGCAGGGAATCCTGAAAAAGCAGTATCTCCTCCCCAGTTTATATCCCAGGCATTATTAGCTCTAAACTTCGCTTTTCCGTCAAATAAGTTAATAGTAAGTGTCCAAAAGTGTGAATTAAAAGAAGATTGTATCATATCAGTATCTTCTCCCCATCCTGTATCGTTGCCTGTTCTTGAAGAACCGATTAAACCTATTGTTGAATGAACTGTAGCTGCAGAAGCATCAAAAGAAACTAAAGTATAGGTCAGATTTTGCACATTCATCGTAAAAGTGTAATAACCTGCAGTTGGAATATTTATACTTGCCGGGTCAGCATCGGCATCACTACCTCTATATACTAAACTTCCTCCTGAACCTCCGTACATTGGTGCCCAACTTCCCAATTTGGAAATAACTTTAAAATAACCTGCTTTGAAATAGCCTGTAAACTTGTATAAATTTGAATTTGTACCACTTCTAAAAAGCGGTTGGTTTCCGTTATTAGTATCCCAACCTGCTGCTGTAGCATCACCTACTAAATACCAATCAGTAAATGCATATGCAACTAATCCTGAATAAGGCGTAACTGTAATAGTCAACGGATTATCAGCAACCATTGATACATTACCAGAAACACTACTTTTTACCCTAAGGTCAAATTGAGAAGCTTTACCGGTTTCAGCACCTAAATCTATGGCTGCCTGATTCAAAGTCTTCACTAATACTGAAGCTGAAGTTACATTGTTGGTAGTAGCTAGAATTTTAGGAGAAGAAAAATTACCTCCTTTTACATCCATCATTAGTGTATAAGTCACAACTACATCCTGAGAATATTCGGCGGTATTCCAAACAAATGTATCGGCTTCCTTAGTCGCATTTTCTTCAGCTAAAATATAGGTATATGTTTTCCCTACTAAAGAAGAAGACATTTCAGGACTGGAAAAACCCTCTAGAACAGGTCTATTATCTACTGCATCAGCGTTACATGATACAAACATAACGCTTACCAATGCGATTACTATTTTATATATATTTTTCATCTTTGTTATCGTGATTAGTTTGAATATCCTGGATTTTGTTTCAAAGTTGGATTTGCCTGAATCGTTTTGGCAGGAATTGGCATTAAATCTCTAAAAGAAGCTGTAGCAACACCGTCTTTTACACCACCTTTCCATTGCCAGATTTTATCCCCTCCGGTAAATTTCCCAAAACGAATCAAATCGGTTCTTCTGTGACATTCCCAAAACAACTCACGAGCTCTCTCGTCCAAAATAAAATTAAGATTCATATTCGAAGCAGTAATTGTAGCTGCCTGTGCTCTGTTTCTTAATTGATTAATATAGCCAACAGCTGTAGTCATATCAGCTCCTGTAGCACCTCTAACCGCACATTCAGCATACATTAACATCGCATCAGACAAACGGAACATTGGAAAATCAGTATCCGGAATATCATTACGTTGCGCAGCTGAACCATCTGAATTTACATTTCTAAATTTGGTTACCGCATATCCATCCGTAAAAGTTCCAATGTTATTAATATCCAAAGTTTGACCATCGGTGTAGAAAGTTCCTCTTTTATCTGCAGTTGCGGTTGCATCAGGGAATAATGAAACAAATTCTTTTCTGGTTCTGATTCCATACCATCCACCATTCATACCATATTGAGCTGCATCCATACTTCCTCCTATAGAAGCATGAAGTATAAAACTCATCCCTCCACCGGTAGCTCTAATAGCATTTCCATCACTCACAATTGGGAAAATAAATTCAGATTGTGCACCATTTCTGTTATTATCTGCAGAGAATAAATAACGGTAAGGTACGTTAGCAAACGTATAACCTGAATTATTGATAATATCAGTACATAAAGCTGCTGCTTCAGCATATCTTTCTGTTCCGGTATATACTTTGGCATTCAAATAAATTTGTGCCAATAAAAATTTAGCCGCAGTTTTATCAATTCTACCATATTCATTGGCTCTTGAAGCTACTAAACTAGCATCTAAATCTTTCAATTCACTTTCTACATAAGCAAATACTTCTGCTCTTGTTTTTTGTTCCGGATAAAAGAATCCTACTGGGTCAGCTTCGGTTGTAATAGGCACATTACCAAAAATATCCATCAAATTAGCATACGAAAAAGCTCTTAAAAAACGGGCTTCGGCTCTAAAATTAGCTACATCCGTTTTTGTAGTGGCGTCAACTCCACGAGCGTTTAATTTTTCTTCAGTAGTTTGTCTCAAAAATTCGTTAGCCAAACTAATTTCATAAAATGCTCTGGAATAGGTTCCGTATAAAAATTCGTTATTCGGAGACCAGGTTTGGGTATTTAATGTTGGTAAAGTTCCATCTGCCCAGGCAATAACAGCCTCATCTGTTGTAAATTCCTGATTCACAAAAAGCAAACGCAAATAACTACTAAAATCTCCTCCAATTCCGGCAATATCAGCTTTACCATCACCATCATTTCCTCCTACATACAAACCGGCATATAATTTTGCTAAAACTTGTTTATAAGAATCCTGATCTTGGAAAAAGCTTTCAGAAAGAAACTCATCATCATCTTTCGGGGTCACATCTAAATCGCTTGTACACGATACCAGTGTCATATTCATTCCTAAAATAAATAGGAAGAAAATGGATATATATTTAAATGATATTTTCATTTTGTTTAATTTTTTGATTTTTAATTAGCTATTAGAAATTTGCATTTACTCCAAGCAAGAAAGTTCTTGCACGCGGATAAATATTTCCATCAATTCCATTGAATTTTTCAGGATCTAAACCATTGTACTTGGTAAGCGTTAATACGTTTTGAACACCTGCCGAAAATCTTATATTAACCGTTTTCAACAAAGCTTTTTCTAAAGTATAACCCAGAGTTACGTTATCTAATTTGATAAAAGAAGCATCTTTTACGAAGTAATTAGACAAATAACGTTGTGTTCCGTTATCTTCATAAACAAACCCTGTATTTAAATAATCCGAACTCACATTAGCTAAATCACTGTCTCTTCTCAATCCGGCCATTAAGTATCCTTTATCAGAACTCACGTTATCAAAAATATAATTCCCCAAACTCGCTCTCCAGTTCATTACAAAATCAAATTTCTTGTAATTCAAACTTGAAAATAATCCAAAAGTATAGTCAGGAGCCGCCTTATGGAATCTATATTTATCGCTATCATCTAAATTTCCATCATTATTTCTATCTACATAAGCTCCCGGAATAGGTTTTTTATTTGCATCATATAATTGTTCGTAAACAAAGAATGAATTTGGTGCATATCCCACAGAGTTGATTTGAATTTTATTACCGCTTCCTCCTTTGATATCACCTACTGCATAACCTGTAAAGCCTTCAACTGTTTGACCTAAATTGGTAATTTTTTGATCTATATAAGTGGTATTAAAAGCCAAGTTCCAAGTCAAATTATCATTTTTAACAATATCCGACTGAATACTAAATTCCACACCTTTAGTTCTTAAGTTACCAATATTGTTAAATCCCTGGTTTCTTAAATTAGCACCATCCGGAACCAATACATCAGCTAATAAATCACTTGATTTTTTTTCAAAATAGTTAATCGATCCAGAGATTCTGTTATTGAAGAAACCGTAATCTAAACCTAAATTGGCTTCTGATAACTCTTCCCACTTGATATTTTGATTGTATCCTTCAGGTCTGGCAGTAGAATAAACCACTCCTCCAAAAACATACTGTGTGTTAATAGAACCTAATGTTACTCTGGTCAAATAATCATAAGAGGCTGAAATATCCTGTTGTCCTGTTGTTCCGTATCCTAAACGTAATTTTAAAGTAGAAATAGTTTTATTGTCTTTTAAGAAAGATTCTTCGTTAAGATTCCAGGCAAAAGCAGCTCCGGCAAAATTACCCCATCTGTTTGCTTTAGAAAAACGGGAAGTTCCGTCTCTTCTGTAATTTAAAGTCAACAGGTAACGGCTGTCATAACCTAAATTCAAACGTCCAAAATAAGACTGTAAGTTAATATCCGGATCTGTTATAACATCCTCATTTGGATTAGGCTGAGTAGTCTCTCCTGATTCGTATTTTTCTTTTTGAAACAACTGATAGTTATAACCTGCTGTAGCATCTACTTTAATTTTCCCAAAATCTTTAGTATAATTAAAATAACTGTTTAAGTTTTTATTTTGAAGCACATCTGTATAAGTAGAATAATTCCCCAGATTAACCCAATTTCCGGAAGTATAAGAATTAGGCTGGTATCCTAATGCACTTGCTGTGCTCACTCTTGTAAACCCACTACTGTCAAAACGATCAATTCCCGCCTCAGTAATAAAACGTAAATCTTCAAAGAAATGGAATTTATAATCTAATTTAATGTTCCCCCATTTTCTGGTAGAAGTAGCTCTTCTGTCATCCTGATTTAATCGGGCTACAGGGTTTCTGGCCGGTAATAATGGTAAGTTACCATTTGGCTCTAACCATTCAAAATAACCACCATAACGTGAACCGGCAGCAAAAACAGACTGAGTTGGATCAAAACCAATGGCGCTACCAATTACAGCATCTTCATCCTGAAATCTGTTTTTAGCAAAAGATAAATTCCCACTAATATCAATTCTTAAATGATTGTCAAACAAAACCGGATTTAAAGACAATGAAGTAGTCGTTCTTTCAAAACTTGTATTTTTAAGAATCCCGGGATTATTTACATTACCTACTGATAAGCGAATAGGTAATTTATTAAACAAGGCTCCGCTAACAGAAATATTATTATTCGTTGTTAAAGCGGTATGAAAAATTTCATCTTGCCAATTAGTATTAGCCGTTCCTAATAAGGCTTTTTGAGCATTAGAACCTTTTTCGTTAACTAAGGCACGATATTGATTGGCGCTTAAAACATCCACCGTGTTGGCAACCGTATTGACTCCCACTTGTGAACTGAAATTCACTTTTACTCCTCCTTTAGTTCCTTTTTTAGTTGTAATTACAATTACCCCGTTAGCCGCTCTTGAACCGTAAATAGCAGCTGCAGAAGCATCTTTAAGTACAGTAAAAGACTCAATGTCATTAGGGTCAATAGTAGATAAAATACTGGTAGAACCGGATGGAACAGCATTACTTAATGGTAATCCATCTAAAATAATCAACGGATCATTAGAAGCATTTAATGAAGAACCTCCACGAATACGGATATCCGCTTTTGCTCCCGGAGCTCCACCTCCTGTTACATTAACCCCTGAAATACGTCCACTAATCAAACTCTCCGGAGTTACGTTCTGACCTTTGTTAAATTCCTTAGCCGAAATTTGAGAAACAGATCCTGTTGCATCTTTTTTCTTTACAGTACCATAACCTACTTGTACCACTACCTCTTTCAACTCATTAGAATCTTCTGTAAGTACGATGCGAAGTTTTTGATCATTCGCAACTACTTCTTTAGCACTATATCCGATAAATGAAACAACTAATACTGTTGACTTATCGGATGCCGGTAAAGCAAATGCACCGTCAATATCGGTTATAGTCCCAATATTTGTACCTTTAATTAGAACGCTTGCTCCAATTAAGGGTACTCCTTTTTGATCCACGACAAGACCGCTAATCTTCTTTACTGTAGTTTGTGCAACTACATTTGGCATAATAAATAGTATGTTACATAAAAGCAAAATGTAAAACATACTTTTTTTCATTTGTACCATAATTTTGTTTGTTTTTGGTTGTTAATAATTTTGGTTTTACAAAATCGGAATGTTCTTTAAAGTCATCGTTAAATGACAGTATTTCGATTTCGATAATGTAAAATTATATGGATTTAACACCCTCAATTTTAACAACAATAAAAATGTAGTTAAACGAGTATATTTTAAATAACAAAACAATTGAAAATCAATTAGTTACATGTTTTTAACTTTTAAAAAAAGTAGTGGATATGTAGTAAAAAAACGGAATTTTAGTTGTTTTTTTCACCTATTAGTAAATACCCAGTTCAATAAGCCTATAATTGTACTATTAACAATTATAAATCGTTTTATTTAAACAAAACACAAATTAAATTACAAAAAAATAAATTATCAATAAAGTTATTTTAGAGAAAATCATTCCGGAGATTTCTACATTAACACACTATAAATCAAAACCTAAAGTACTTTTCACAACCCTCTATACAAAAGCGAATTAACCATAATTTGTACCTGAATATAAACGCAGAACCAACGGGTAACACCCTAATTAAAAGATTACCATCCGATTTCTTTAGCCATCCATATATCTTTCAAAAAAGTATAAAAAGCCTTGATTTACATTTGGAGAATAGTCATATTCAAATAATTAAATCTCAAAAACAACAAGAGAGTATTACCACATTAAAACAAACAATAAAAAAACCCCTTAAATTTCTTTAAGAGGTTTCGTTTCACCACAATTAATGTAGTGACACACATTATTAACCAACCAAATTTTATTTTAAATCAATTAATAGTATGGCTTAATAAATTTTATAAAAAATAATCTATTTAATTTCAATTATACTGATTGCATAACCACCACCAGAAGCTGTAAACTGTGACAATGCCGTTTTGCTGGTTACTTTCATTTTACGAATAGTATAAGCCTGAGGATTCGTTTTATAATGTGCATCTTTTCCATCAGCATAAATAGTTGCTTCATATTTTTTGCCTTTTTCTAAAAAATCAAACTGAATAGTTGATGTACGAACCGTTTCTCCGTTGACATTTCCAACAAACCAATTATTAGTTCCTTTAGCTTTTCGGGCTACTGTAATGTATTGTCCGGGTTCGGCTTCCAGATATTTACTATCACTCCAATCCACAGCCACATCTTTAATAAATTGAAAAGCATCAGCAAAACGATTGTAATTCTCAGGCAAATCGGCTGCCATTTGCAACGGACTATACATCGTTAAATACAAGGCCAATTGGTTAGCCAATGTACTGTTTAAATGCGAAGTATTTTCCGGATTGATTTTACTGATATTCATTTCAAAAATACCCGGAGTATAATCCATCGGCCCTCCAATCAAACGGGTAAATGGCAAAATGGTCACGTGATTTGGTTTTGAACCCCCAAAAGCCTGGTATTCCGTTCCTCTGGCAGATTCATTTCCAATTAAATTCGGATAGGTTCTGCAAATTCCTGTTGGACGAATTGCTTCGTGTGCATTCAGCATTATTTTATAATCGGCTGCTTTTTCTACAGCATATTGATAATGATTTACAATCCATTGGTTATAATGATTTTCACCACGTGGAAGAATTGGACCTACATAACCACTTTTTACTGCATCATAACCATTGTCTTTCATAAACTGATACGCTTTATCCATATGGCGTTCGTAATTACGCGTAGAACCTGAAGTTTCATGATGCATAATCATTTTAATTCCTTTTGATTTGGCATATTCGTGAATTCCTTTTACATCAAAATCCGGATAAGGAGTCACAAAATCAAAAACGTAATCTTTAGAATGACCAAACCAATCTTCCCAGCCTTCATTCCATCCTTCTACTAATACAGCATCAAATCCATTAGCGGCGGCAAAATCAATGTATTTCTTCACATTAGCAGTATTGGCTCCGTGTTTCCCATTTGGTTTTGCTTTAGAAAAATCAGTTACTCCTAACTCAACAGTTGGGTATTCATCTGTATAAGCCCAGGAACTTTTCCCAGTAATCATTTCCCACCAAACGCCAACATATTTTACCGGTTTAATCCAGGAAGTATCTTCAATTTTACAAGGATCGTTTAGATTTAAAGTCATTTTTGAAGCCAAAATTTCTCTGGCATCATCACTAACCATTATAGTTCTCCAAGGTGTTTTACAAGGCGCCTGCATATAGCCTTTATCACCTTTAGCGTCCGGAGTTAACCAGGATTCAAAAACCATATTTTTGTCATCCAAATTCAAATGCATACAAGAATAGTTGATTAATGCTGCTTCATGTAAATTGATATATAATCCATCGGCAGTTTTCATCATCAAAGCGGTTTGCACTCCGGTAGGCGAAAAGGATTGTTGAGACACATTCTCAGTCATTGCTTTTTGAGTCAAACCTCTAATTTCAGATAATTTTGAAGTAGTATAATCATACTCTTGCGTATCATAATCTCCGGGAATCCAAAAAGCCGTATGATTGCCATTCATGGCAAACTGACTACGTTCTTCTTTAATAACAAAATAAGTCAGATTCTTTTGTAAAGGGAATTCATAACGAAATCCTAAGCCTTCATCAAACAGACGAAAACGAATAATTATTTGTCTGTTAGTCTCTTTTTGATTTAAGGTCACTGCCAATTCGTTATAGTGATTACGAATACTGGCCACTTCACCCCAAACCGGTTTCCAGCTTTCATCAAAAGTAGTAGTCTTTGAATCAACAATTGTAAAATTATTTAATAGTGATTTGGAATCGTTTTTTAATTCCAATCCTAATTTACTTGGTTTTATAACCACCTTGTTTTTATAATTCAAACTGTAACTTGGTGTACCATCACTTTGCAAGGAAAACTCCATTTGCAATTTTTGATTGGGCGATTTGAGCTGTTGTGCTACAATACTATTGAATGCAACACAAAACAGGGTTAATAAAAATAAATTCTTCATTTGGTTGAGTTAATAAGTTAATAATTTGCTTTAAACACCTTAGTAAACCAAATTTATATTGATTTTATCCTGCATATTTTCATTAACTAAATTTGGTAGTTAAAAACCACTAAAATTAAAACATAAATATTTTATTATCAATAACTTACGATTTTAATTCGCAGAAAAAAAAGTAGTACTTCTGTAGTATAAAAAAACAGCCTCAATACCCTAAAAAGGCATTGAGGCTGCAATAAAAAAAACAATTTATTATTTATTTGTCCCTATTCGCATCACATTGGCTTCAAACTCATCACGAGGTCCCAAAGCTTTGTTTCTTAATTTAGTCCTGTAATTGTAGATAGTAGACAAAGAGTAACGCAAAAATTCAGCTATTTTAACGCTATCGGATATCCCTAAACGAATCAAAGCAAAAATTCGTAATTCGGTATTCATTAATTCTCCCGGCTTTAATTTAATATCTTCATTATCGGTCAATAAACTATTAAATTCTTCAATAAAATCAGGAAAAAGCAACAAGAACGTTTTATCAAAATTATGATAGAAATCCTTTAGTTCTTCTTCAATAAATTCTTTTGATTTTATCACTTTTACAAGTTCAGCAGTTTTTCCACTCGAAACAATTACATTCAGTTTTCGGCGGTATTCGTCTAATTTACTGATATAGACCGAACACTGATCCATATATCTGCCAATATATATTTCTTTTACCAAATTAGCTTCTTTGAGCGTATTATTAGTTTCATTCAGTTTTTCATTAAAAAGATGCAATTCGTTATTCAATGTCATCAATTGTCCATTTGCCGAACTAATTTCCTGTTTTGCTCTTGATAATGTTTTCATTTGTTTAAATAATAAAAACAAAACAACCATTAAAAATAATGACAAAATACTCGCGCTGATCAAAAAAACAATCAATTGCCTTCTGTTAGTATCATTTTGCTTTTGATAAGCTTCATTAATGATAGGCATCATCTTTGAAATCTCAAATGTTCTTAAACGGGCATTACAAAAAAGGGCATCTTCAAGAGTTCGTTTAGTATATTTATATGCACGAGCAATATCGCCTTCTTCATAAAGAACAAAAGCTAAAGATCGAAGTGAAATATATTCTTTCTTCTCTAATTGCAAATCGGAAATAGCAGAAATAATTAGCCATTTTTTTTCTTGTTCATATTCTTTTTTAAACTGATAAGCCAATGAAATTAAATAAGCCACTACCGCTTTGTCCGGATTACTACTTTTTATTTTTGGGAAATAATTCTCTAACAGAGGTAAGGTTTCGTCATACCTCTTTTCTTCAAAAAGTTTATTTGCCCTATGAATAATAAAGGATTCCGAATTTGTTGGATAAAAATTATAACTGGAATCTCTATATTTTTTTGTCAATTTGAGATAATCACTTTTTTCTTGTATGGTGGCAGCATAATCAGACATTGAAAGATAAAGTGAACTACAAACACCAAAATAAGTACCCTTAATATCAGGTGTAGATTTTATATAAATTTTATTCAAAATATCCGTTGCCTCCTTATACATCCCTAATGTTCCCATAGCAGAAGCCAGATTTAATTTGGAAGTATTTATCTTAGTTAAATCCTTTAATTCGCTTGCTATTTTCAAGCTTTTTCTCGCATAACTTAAAGCCGAATCCGATTGATAAAATCGATATTCTCCAAATAACTTCTCATAAATCTCATATTTCTGAACATTCGAAGAAGTCAATTTAAGCAAACTTCTAAGTTTATTTATTTCAGTTTCTTTCTTGTTATGATAAAACTCACATTTGTCTATAGTAGTATCCAGCTCATCTAACAATGAGTCTATTTTAATTTGAGAATACAAAAATACGGGAGAAAAAACAACAAGAAATATAGTCCAAAACTTATACATTGTCATGAATTTAGATGTGAGTTTGTAAAAACTAATTTATTAAATATTTCATAAATAAATACTTTTTTAAAATATTTAAAAAGGCCTGATTTTCAATCAAATTACCTTTTTTCTCTTTCAAACCAATTCATTTGAAAAGATAAGATAACCTTATGGAGCCGTAAAAGTAACCAATAGTCCTGTAGAATTTCAATTCTTTTCCTCTGTAAACAAATGCATACGAGAGATTCAAATTATTTTTTCGATATCTTAAACCAGCTTCTGCATTAAAACGAACAGGGATAAGATCAAAAGTGACCGGACTATTATCATTAAACAAACTACCCTGAATAGTAGCATCATAAATTTGATAATTGACTGATGGAGCCATATAAAAATACAATTCATTTGTCATTGGGCTTTTAACTGCACTTAATGAAGCACCGTGAAAATTGGAATCCCAAAGAGGCATTAATTTTTTTATTCCAATTCTTGTAACAAAGCCTGTAGATAAAGAAGTAAATATAGTTCC
>JACCDQ010842370.1_pt1 | contig 11608 bp, 10 predicted proteins | sample 7446031 | NCBI WGS metagenome assembly JACCDQ01 (sample SAMN15323442, study PRJNA562643) | freshwater metagenome | isolation source: river surface water | place: USA:Blue River Watershed | collected 2017-08-17
ATCGCCTCACGCCGTCCAGCGCCCCGTCCCCCCAAGTAGCGCCTCGGCGCTGCGCACGCCCCACCAGCTCGCCTCCTCGAAGTCGCTGTAGCCGGAGAGGTCCGCGTGCGAAAAGAGCAGGCTCGAGCCAGGCATCACCGCCTGGCGGGCCCTCTCGGCCAGCGGCTCGGAGAGGAACCCCGGCGCCGGATGCGCCATCGCGTGCCCGTGCACGGTGATTTCGGCCGACAGGCACTGCCGCCGCCAGTGCCGCCCGTAGGCCGCATCGAGGTCCGGAGCCACGCGCTCCAGCAGCGCCTGCGGCGAGGCCTGCTCGAGCTCCTTTCTCACCGCTCGATTGTCCGCAGCGCCCAGCGCTTGGTAGGTCGTGAAGACGGTCTGTGCGGGACGTGCCGTACGGATGTTCTGGTGCGTGGCCACCACGTAGCCCAATCCCGTGGAGCCTGCCACCACGTTGTCCCAGGAGAGCTCCTCGCCCGGCAGCTCGGGCGGAAAGCCCCGCAGGGTCACGTTGGCCACGAGCCAGGGGTTCATCGCACCGCCTGGGGCGGCCTCGAGGCCCTCGAACGCCCAGGGCGCGATGCGGCGTGCGACGAAGAGCGGGCAGCCGAGCACGACGCGGCGTGCGCGCAGTGCCTGGGGGCCGGTCGGCCCCATGGCCAGGACCTCGTGCCAGCCGGCACGCTTCGGCAGGACCTGCAGTGCCATGCCCTCGGAATGCTGGCGTTCGGACAAGCCTGACCGCATGAACCGGGCGAGGTGTCCCAGGCCGGACGGCCAGGTGAGCACTGCCCCGTTTTCGGCGTTGCGCCCGTGGCCTTCGCGCCCCAGGAAGTAGTTGAGGCCCGCGTACGCCGAGACGGTGTCCGCCGCGGCGCCGTAGTCGTCCCGGCAGCAGTAGTCGAAGTACCAGCGCAGCATCGGGTCGGAGACGCCCTGCCCCTCGAGCCAGGCTGCAAACGTCATCGAGTCGAGCTCGCGGGCACCGTCAGCGACCTTCTCGGGGCGGGGAAAGCCGAAGAGCTCGTTGCCCGCGCATTGCCCGGTGCGCAGCGTCTCGAACGCCTGCAGGACCCGCTGCCATTGCGCCTGGGCCTCGGCCCCGAGCGGCGGAACGAGCCCAGAGTGCCAGCGCCCGTCATGGAGCACCCGCTCGGCCGGTGCATGCACCAGGCAGCGCTCGTCGTAACGGGGGCGCTCGTCTTCGAGCCCTTCGAGGAGCACGCCGGCATCCGCCAGCAGATGCCGCACGTGGCGAACCCGTGGCGCGGGCAACGGCAGGTAGTGCGCCCCCTGGGGATAGGCGCTTGCGGCGTTCTGGCCGTAGGCGGCGTTGCCGAGCGGCGCAGGGCCTGCCATCACCAGGTGGTCGGTGTGGCCCGCCTTGCGCAGCGCCCAGGCACACGACAGCGCGCCCGCACCGGAGCCCACGATGAGCACGTCCACCTCGCGCACCGGCGCGCCGAATCGGCCCGCGAGCCCTGCGTCACCGCGGTGCTGTTGAGCGAACTCGCGCATCCGGTGCCCCGCGTCCTTGCCCGGATAGCGCACCGAAGTCGCAATCTCGGGCAGGGCGCGGTGGAGCACCGTCTCCTGAAGGGAGGAGAACGCTCCGGGAAAGAGTTGGTCGGCCAGCACGACACTGCTGGCAAGGCCACTCGCGAGGAAGACGCGTCGTTTCATGTCCGGCTCTGCGCTCAGCGCAGCACGCGCGACCAGTCTTCCTCGAAGTAGCGCACGAGGGGCTGGGTGTTGAGGTAGTTCGGCTCGACGGGCACGCGCGCCATGTCGGGCGGGAACTCGAACATCTGTGCCATGAGCGAGGGCGTGAGGTAGCGGGTCGGCACGTCGATGCGCGCCGGCAGCGGCCGCTCGCCCTGGGTGGCGAGCATGTAGCCCCACACGCCGAACGACGGCACGTGCAGGTGGTAGGGCCGCACCGCCCAGCCGGCTTCCTTGAGCGTCGCCTCGATGGACCAGAAGGCGCGCGGGGCGAAGTAGGGTGAGGTCGACTGCACGACGACCGAGCCGTGCGGGCGCACGTGGCGCTTGAGCAGCTGGTAGAACGGCACCGAGTAGAGCTTGCCGAGGCCGAAGTTGGACGGGTCCGGGAAGTCGACGATGACGACGTCGAACTGCGCCTGGGCGGCTTCCAGCCACTGCGCCGCGTCCTGGTTCACGACGGTCACACGCGGGTCGGAGAACGACCGTGCGTTCAAGGCCGAGAGCTCGGCCGAATCGCGAAAGAGCGTGGTCATCTGCGCATCCAGGTCGACGAGCGTGACCTTCTGGACGTCCGGGTACTTGAGCACTTCGCGCAGCGCAAGCCCGTCGCCCCCGCCCAGCACCAGGACTTCGCGCGCCCGGGCGACCTGGCCCATCGCCGGGTGCACGAGCGCTTCGTGGTAGCGGTGCTCGTCGCGCGAGGAGAACTGCAGGTTGCCGTTGATGTGAAGGCGGGTGTCGTCTCGCCAGCGCGTGACCACCAACCGCTGGTAGGGCGTGGTCACCGCGTGGACGATTTCGTCACCGAAGAGGCGCTTCTCCGACCAGCTCGTGAACCGCTCGGCGCCGATGAAGCCCGCGGTGAGCACACCCAGCACTACGGCTGCGCGAACGCCCAGGCCCTTCCAGCCCTCGATTTCGGTGCGGAAGTGCCACAGCGTCCAGAGCGCCACCGCCACGTTGAGCATGCCGAAGAGAAACGCGGTGCGAACCAGCCCGAGCGAAGGCGCCAGCACCAGCGGAAAGAGGAGCGACACCGCAAGTGCGCCGAGCGAGTCGAAGGTGAGCACCCGCGCGACGAGTTCGGAGAAGACCGCCTTGCGGGCATTGAGCACTCGCATGACGAGCGGAATCTCCATGCCCACCAGTACGCCAATCAGGAAGACGAGCGCGTAGAGCATCACCCGGAAGGGCGCGGATAGCCAGGCGAACGCCCCGAAGAGGAGTGCGGCCGACAGGCCACCGATGAGCCCCACCGCGAGTTCGATGTCCACGAAGCGGCGCAGCAGCTGGCGCTCGGGCACGTACCTGGAGAGCGCCGCGCCGCACCCCATCGCAAAGAGGTAGCAGCCGATGATGGAGGAGAACTGCAGGACCGAATCGCCCAGCAGGTAGCTCGCCATCGCGGCCGACACCAGCTCGTAGGCAATGCCGCAGGAGGCGACGACGAAGACGGACAGAACGAGCAGGCGGTCCAAGAGGGGGGGTCCTTGAAGAGGTCGGGAACCTGGGTCCCTTTCGGGACTCCAGCAGGAGCCGGCGTTCGCTAGACGCCCTGACTGCTCCGAATCCCTTTGAAAGGTTTGCCCCGTGAACGTTCCCTTCCTGCTCAGCTACCTCGGCTATGTCGGCAGTGGCCTGGCCCTGATGGTGGCCTTCATGTTCGTCTACGAGCGACTGACGCCGTACCGCGAGCTCGCGCTGATGCGTGAGGGCAACGTCGCCGCGTCCCTGTCCTTCGGCGGCGCGCTGCTGGGCTTCACGCTCACGCTGGCCTCCAGCGCGATGCATGCCCATGGCTGGCGCGAGTTCCTCGCCTGGAGCGTGGTTGCCGGCATCGTGCAGCTGGCAGCCTTCGTGGTGGTCGCCACCGGCTTCAAGCAGATTCGCCAGCACATCGAGAACGACAACGTCGCCGCGGGCGCCGCGCTCTTTTTCATGTCGGTGTCGCTGGGCGTGCTCAACGCCTCGGCACTCGTCTGACCCCTTCTTCCTCGCCCCTCAAGGAGACCACCATGAGCCTCATGGATTTCATCAAGAAGCAGTTCATCGACATCATCCAGTGGACCGAGGACGGCGATGACGTGCTCGCCTGGCGCTTTCCGACCGCCGACCTCGAAATCCAGTACGGTGCCTCGCTCACCGTGCGCGAGTCGCAGGTCGCCGTCTTCGTGAACGAGGGCAAGGTGGCCGACGTCTTCGGGCCGGGCATGTACAAGCTCACGACCCAGACGCTGCCGGTGCTCACCTACCTCAAGAACTGGGACAAGCTCTTCCAGAGCCCGTTCAAGAGCGAGGTCTACTTCTTCTCCACCCGCTCGCGCATCGGCCGCCGCTGGGGCACGCCGCAGGCCATCACCGTGCGCGACAAGGACTTCGGCGCCGCTCAGGTGCGCGCCTTCGGCCAGTTCGCCTGGCGCATCGCGGACGCCCGCAAGTTCTACACCGGCGTCTCCGGCACCCGGGAAGTCTTCCGGCTCGCCGACATCGAGGAGCAGCTGCGCGGCGGCGTGGTGAGCGCGCTTGCCAACGCCATCGGCAGCTCCGGCGTGCCGTTTCTCGACCTCGCCGCCAACCAGAGCGAGCTGGCCCGCCGTACCCGCGAATCGCTCACCGGCAGCTTCGAGCAGTGGGGCCTGGTGCTGGATGACTTCCAGCTGATGTCGCTCACGCTGCCCGAGGCCCTGCAGGCCGCGCTCGACACCCGCATCCGCATGGGCATGCTGGGCGACATGACCCAGTACACCCGCATGCAGGCAGCCGATGCGATTCCGATTGCCGCGGCCAACGAAGGCAGCGGCGGCGTGGCCGGCATGGCCGCCCAGATGGCGGTGGGCGTGGCGATGGGCCAGACGATGACCCAGGCGATGCAGGCGGCTGCGGGCGGCGCGACTCCCTCGGCTGCACCGGGGGCTGCCGCAGCACCCGCCGAGGACTCGCCCAAGGCGAAGCTCGCGCAGCTGAAGGAGCTGCTGGACGGCGGCCTCATCAGCGCCGAGGACTACGAGGCCGGCAAGAAGGCGGTGCTCGCGAAGCTGACGAGCTGACGCGTCGCGAGCCCGGGACCGGTCGACCGGAACCCGGGTTCGCTTGCGGACTCTGTCGTCAATACCTCGGCCGGCCTGACGGGCCGGCTTTCAGAAAGATTCCTGCGCTGCCGTGAACGCCCCCTCCTCTGCGCCTTCCGACGAAGGCTTCTTCCATGCCTCGTGCCCCGGGTGCGGCGCTCCGGTGCGCCTGGCCTCCAGCGCGAGCGCCTTCGCCGTATGCGGCTACTGCCACAGCAGCCTTGCGCGCAACGGCGAGACGCTGCAGAAGCTGGGCACGATGTCCGAAGTCCTCGAGGACTACTCGGTCCTGCAGCTGGGCGCCGCCGGCCGCTTCCAGGGCGAGCCCTTCACCGTGGTGGGCCGCATCCAGATGGCCTATCCGGGAGGGTTCTGGAACGAGTGGCACGTTCTCTTCGGCAACGGCAAGACGGGCTGGCTCTCGGATGCGAGCGGACAGTACGCGGTGCTCATCGCAGTGCCGATGTCGGCCCCCTGGCCGGCGTTCTCCGCGCTCACCCCGGGCCGTTCGACGGAGGTGAACCGGCTCACCTACGTGGTGGCCGACCGCAGGGAAGCGCAGTGCGTGGCCGCCGAAGGCGAGCTGCCCTTCGCCGTGAGCGAGCGCTGGACGGCGCAGGTCGCCGACCTGCGTCGCGGCACGGGCTTCGTGACCCTCGACTACTCCGAATCGAGTCCGGTCCTCTACGAGGGCGCCTCGGTGAGCCTGGCGAGCCTCGCGATGCAGGGACTGCGCTCGGACGAGGACATCCGCCAGAGCGCGGGCGCGCTCAAGGGCGCGCTTCATGCGCTGTCCTGCCCTTCGTGCGGTGCGTCGGTGACGACGGTGGCGGGCGGCACGCCGCTGGCCAACTGTGGCAGCTGCGGTGCGGTGCTCGATGTGCACAGCAAGACCGCGAAGCTGCTCGAGCAGGGCTCGCGTGCCCACGCCCGGGTGGGCCAGACGTTCCTGCGCGCGGGAGACAGCGGCACGCTCAAGGGTGTGCGCTGGACGGTGATGGGCGTCATCCGCCGCTTCATGCGCGAAGACGGCGAGACCTGGCGCTGGACGGAGTACCTGCTCTACAGCCCGAAGGCGGGCTTTCGCTGGCTGTCGGAAACCACCGAGGGCTGGCTGTGGGCGGAGCCCCTGGAGGGCTGGCCCGCGGAGCCCCGAAGCGGCGAGGTGACGCTCTCGGGGGCGGCGTTTCGCCTGAAGGAGCGCTACGACTCGCAAGTCGAGGCCGTCTGGGGCAGCTTCAACTACCTGGTGCGGGTCGGTGACTCGGTGCGCTGCGAGGACTTCGCGGTGAGCCGCCCCTCCGCGCAGGTCCCGAAGGGCGCGTTGCTCGTGCGGGAGACCGATGCCTCCGAGCAGAGCTGGTCGCTGTGCACGCCGCTGGCCGCCGAACAAGTGGCGGCTGCGTTCGGCAAGCGCACGGCCCCTGTCGTACGCACATCAGCCAGGCGCACCGAGCCCGCGGACTACTCGGAGCCCTTCTGGTGGGCTGCCATCGGTCATGGCGTGCTCTGGCTGGTCGAGCCGTCCCTGCTGGGCTTTCTGATGGGTGTGTCGACGGTCGTCGCGCTGGGCGTGATGATGGCACTGGAGAACGCGTGATGAAGTCGGGCGTACTCAAGGCGATGGTGGTGCTGAGCCTGCTCGGGCACCTGGTGTACCTCTTCGTGCACGACGACGGCCCCCGTACCGGGGGCTCGAGCGGCTCGTCCTGGCGCTCCTGGGGCAATGGCTCCAGCGGCGGGGGTGGTGGCTACGGGGGCTTCGGCGGAGGCCACAAGTGAACCCGGGCCCGTACCGGCCACACGGCTGGCACGTCGTGGCGGACATCTGGGGCGTGGACCCCGAGAAGGCCTCCGACGAGGCCTTCCTCGCCGCGCTCGCACGCGAGGCGGCCGAGCTCGCCGGTGCCCGGGTGCTGCGCGTGGACGCGCACGGATTCGGTGAGGGCCAGGGCGTGGCGGGCGTGGCGCTGCTCGCCGAGTCGCACCTCACCTTCCACACCTGGCCCGAGCACGGATTTGCCGCGCTGGACGCCTTCATGTGCGGCAGCGGCCGCCCGCGGGAGGCGCTCGAGCACTTCGCAAAGGCGCTCGGCGCCCGCACCACGTCGCTGCGGACCCTGGAGCGCGGCACACTCACGCTCCCGGGCACCTGACCGGCACCTGACCCACAGCCGTCCGGGGCCGCGCGCCCGGACACGCTCCCCTCGAGACCCCGCAGGCGACCGAGCCTGCCCGTCGGGCGGAACGCCACGTGCCCGTCCGTCTCGAACGGGGCATGTTGAGCACCCTCGCCTTCGAGCCTTTCGGCGCACGCAAGCTCGTCTTCCGGCACTACCCCGGACGGCACGAGCAGAAGCTTTTGCTGGTGGGCACCGGGAGCTGGGCCGACCGAGGCGACGCGTGGCTTGCCGCACACGACGTCTTCCACCATCTGCCTGACGATGCAGGCAGCGTGGCCGAGGAGATGATGACGTTCGGCGCCGAGCTCTGGCTCGAATACCCCTCCCAGGGGCTGGACGGCATCAATTACGGCAGCCTCGAGGGCGTGCTCGCCGAGAGCTATCACGGCGGCCGCAGCCTCGAGAAGTACGTGCTGCCGCAGGTGCACCTCCCGTTCCGGGCGCCCGGTGCCGCCATCATGGAGCGATTCAGGGCCGTGACGGAGCTGGGGGTGGCGGGTGCCGCCGAGCGCTTCGATGCCCGATTCGGAGAGGGCTGCCGTCGCAGCCTGCCAGAAGAGGAGCTGCGTCGGTTCACCTGCGACGAGAACCAGGCGCGCTGCGTACGGTGGATGGCGCTCGGCTATCGCGTGGCGCAACGCCGCTTTCCCGACCCCGAGAAGGGGCGTGAGCTCTTCGGGACGTTGAAGGTCGCACTCGAGCGGCTGCCTCGACCGCAGGAGGGCGTGGAGCGCGTCGTCTTCGAGCTCGACGAAGCCGGCTATGCCTTGCGCGGACTGGATGCGTGCGCCTGCACGGCGCTGGGACGCGACGACAGCTTCGTCGCCTAGCGCACCGGCAGGCCCCCGCACGGGTCGGGGGCAGCATCTCTCTGTCTCGGTGCGGGGAGAACGAATCCGCGAGGCATGGAAAAGGCGACCCCGCGGGGTCGCCCATGTCGTTGCCCGTCTGAGCGAACTCAGTAGCGGATGGTCACCGAGCCGTTGCCGGTCGACGCCAGCCCGGAGCTCACGATGGAACTCGCGCAGTAGGAGCCGCCGCCCAGGCCCGGGTACTGCGTGCTGCTGCCACCTTGCGGGGAGACCGCGATGCGGCCACCGCCGCTGTAGCCGCCGCCGCCGCCGGGGCCTGCGGCACCGCCGCCACCGAAGCCCCCGTTGGTGCCGCCGGCGCCCCCGTTCACGAAGGACTTGGCAGTGTGGCCGTTGCCGATGAAACCGGCGCCAGTGGGGTCGGTTGCCGACAGCGTCGAGACGCCGCCGCCGGTGCCGTTGTTGGTGATGGTCGCGTTGCCGCCGATGCTGTAGAGGAAGCTGCCGCCACCGCCACCGGCCACCGCCAGGGGCGTGTTGTCGGAGGTCGCCACGAACGTGCCGCCACCGCCACCGCCGCTGGTGAGAGTGCCCGTGCCCTGGCCGCCGACCAGGACCTTCAGTTGCGTGCCGGCGGTGACCGGAACCACGCAGCGCAGGAACGCGCCGGAGCTGCGCGAGGCGCTGTAGCCCGTCGCGTTGCCACCGCTCGCGCCGTTGACCTCGATGACGATGTTGCCGGTGTAAGGCACGCTCCAGCTCGAGTCGATGGTGCCGCTGTAGCTGAAGGTCTTGACGTTGGGCTTGGAGACGCCCGTGCCGCTGTAGGACAGCGTGAGTGCGGCGGGCTGCGTGGTGACCGTGAAGGAGCCGGAGAAGGCTCCGCTCGGCACGCTGGTCACGGTCAGCACGACCGTGCAGGAGGCCCCCACCGCGAGGGAGGTCGAGCAGGTGCCGCTGCGGGTCACCCCGGACGGCAGGGTGCCGTAGCTGAGCGGCGCCGCAGCGATGCCGGAGTTGGTCAGGGTGTAGGTCATGTTGGCCGACTGCCCGGTGGGGGCTTCGCCCAGCGCCACCGAGGTGACGTCGGAGTTGACCACACCCGCCTGCGCCTGGCCGGAGAAGTTCAGGGTCACGGGCGTCGTCGACGTGGTGACCGTGAGCGAGCCCGAGTAGGCGGTCGTGTCGGTCGGGGTGTAGTTCACCACCACGGTGCAGGACGAGCCTGCGGTCAGGCGAGAAGCGCAGGTACCGGACCGGGTGAAGCCGGCCGGAAGCGTCGAGTAGGTGAGGTTCGAAGCCCCCGCCCCGCTGTTGTTGAGCGTGAAGGTGACGGCGTTGGCGACGTTCACCCCGCGCACCGGGAAGACGAGCGAGCTGTTGGCCGCCGTCACGTTGGGGACCAGCGCGGTGCCGGAGTACTGGAGCACCAGCGGGCCGTTGTAGGTGCCCACGGTGAGCTCACCCGAGAAGTCCTCCGGGGTCTGCAGCGTGCGGTTGAGCGTCACCGTGCACGAGGCCTTGGCGGCGAGGCTCGTCGAGCACGTGCCAGTGCGCGTCATGCCCGCGGGCAGCGTGGAGTAGGTGAGGCTGGAGGCGGAGGAGCCCTCGTTCGAGAGGGTGTAGGTGACGCTCTTGGTCTCGCCGACGGACATGGCGGCGAACACCGCCGAGGTCGAGGCGGCGCTCACCAGAGGAAGCGAGGCGGAGCCCGAGAACGTGAGCACCAGCGGGCCGTTGTGGGCGTCGATGCGAAGCGCGCCCGAGATGGGCTCCATCGCGCTGGGCGTGTGGCTGAGCACCACGGTGCACGATGCGCTGGGCGCCAGCGTCGCTCCACAGGTGCCAGAGCGCAGCACCGAGGCCGGCAGTCCGGAATAGGTCAGGTTCGAGGTCAGCTTGCCGGGGTTCGTCACCTGGAAGGTGGCCGAGACGGTCTGGCCGACCATCATCTCCCCGAACGACGCCGACGAGGGATTCGCCTGCAGAGAGGGGTCGATGGGCTTGAGCCCAATCATGGGCTTGCGGAACTCGAAAGTCGGGCTGGACTGTGCCAGGACGGTGCCGGAAAGGGCCACGAGGGCGGCCGCCACGCACAGCGCGATAGGCTTCGGACGAGTGTTCATTGAGGGCAACGCGGAAAAAAGGGTTTTACGGCTGTATAGCGGCTTCTTCTAAACGCGAAGGGTCGACGGGGCGCACGGACGTAAAAGAGGCGACTCGCAAGAGCCGCCTCGGGGGTGAATCAACTCATTCCCGTGCAGGTCCTCTTAGGACCCTGGACCGCTCACGCGGCCAGCAGCTCAGCCGGATTGATGCCCATCATCTTCTTGAGGGCTTCGCCGAACTTATGCACGCGAGTCCGCGCGGTAACGCGGTTGACATTCAGGCGGGCCTCGATTTCCTCGTACGGCAGGCCTTGCAGTCGGTGCAGCTTCCAGCACTCGTAGGCGGCGGGCATGCGAGCCCCCAGCTTTTCGAGTGCGATTTCGGTTTGCGCGAGGAGGCGCTGGTGCTCGACCACCGTGTCGGGGCCGACTTCGGTCCCGATGGCGTCGTAGCGTTCGCTCGAACCACCTTCGTCCTCGCCGTCTTCGCCGGATGCGCTGAACAGCTCGTGGTCGTAGTAGACCCCGGAGCGGTGGCGCACCGACTGGTGACGGGCGTGACGGCAGGCGGCGTGGTAGGCAATCGACCCGATGTAGGTCGACAGGCTCGCCTCGCCCCGGAAGTCGGACTCCGCCTTGGTCAGGGCCTGGATGGCGACCTGAGACAGGATTTCGTCCGCCGTGTCGGGGTCCTTGACGACTCGCATGATGAGCGAGAGCAGCATCTTGCGCCGCTCCGTCAGCACCTTGCAGATGTCCTCGCGGGTGACGGTGACAGTGCCAGGAGTCGACGAAGCCTCGGCTGCAGCGGTCGCGAGGACCGGCGCCGCTTCTTCGAAGGACATGCCCAGTGCGCTATTGGTATCTTCCACGTGTGTGCCTTTCTACGGTCTGCTCAAACAGCCCGTGACACCTATAGCGAGGCTCCTCTAAATGCCTGGTTTGCACCCGAAGGGCCTTTTAGGCCCCGGGGCAGGTGCGGACTCACTTCTGGGCAGAATCCCGCGCGAGGCTTCGCGCCAGGGCGCCGAAGAGCGCCTCGGGGTCGACGGTGCCGTTCAGGCCCGCCTGGCTGGCGTCGTTCAACTCGACCACGACCCAGCGGCCCTCGGCCGTGCGGGCGATGTCGATGACGACGAACGGGGCCTTGTCCGCGAGGCGGGCGGCGACCGAGTCCGCAAAGGGCAGCCCGTGGGCCTCGAAATCGGCACGGGCGCGCTCGACCGGTGCCCAGTCGTCGATGTTGCCCCAGTAGTAGCCGTGGGCGAGGCGTGCGCCGCGCCAGTAGAAGATGCGCCACTCGTTGGCAAGCGGCACGCCGCTCACCGAGGTCTCGAAGACCTCCAACGGCACGAACTGGCGGATGACGACGCCCTGCTGGCCGATGAGCCCGTCGCAGGAGAGCTCCGCTCCGATGCGCACCGCCGCCTGGAAGCTGGGCGCATACATCTTCTGGTGCCACTCGAACTTGCGGGAATTCGTTCGACCCTTGACGACGAAAGGTCCCGAGCGAAGCGCGTGGGGCACGTCCTCGTAGCGGAACCAGGTCGGGAAGGTCACGTCCGCCAAGTCCTCGTAGTAGCCCATCTCGGCGATGTAGCGGTGCTGCGCGAGGCTGTTGATGGGGCGGCTGCCGAGGTTCGCGAGGTCGGCCTCGAGCTCGTCGTAGAACGGCAGGAACGCATAGCGGCCAATCACGAGGCTGCCTTCTG
>JACCDQ012147357.1_pt1 | contig 11606 bp, 11 predicted proteins | sample 7446031 | NCBI WGS metagenome assembly JACCDQ01 (sample SAMN15323442, study PRJNA562643) | freshwater metagenome | isolation source: river surface water | place: USA:Blue River Watershed | collected 2017-08-17
AAGGGAAAAAACTACCATCCACCACATAGAGATTATCCAGATCATGGGCGCGACAATCACGGTCTAAAACCGATGTTTCGGGATCATCGCCAAAACGACAGGTTCCGCATTGATTGGCCATTACCGACAAAGGAACTTCTCCGCGTGGGTGCATAATGCCCCGATGGAAATCCTCTAGATTTTTTTCAATATTTTTTAGCACATTCAACCAACGATAAATCAGGCGATCGTGGGCTTCGGTATTATTGGGGGTGTAATTGATCTGAATCTTGTTCTTTTCGACCTGAACACGATTATTAGGCTCAGGTAAATCCTCCGTTTGCGCCCACCAGCCGATGGAATGGGTTGCTAACTGCTTCAAGCCAAATCCAGGCATTAAGCGAGCAACAACAGAAAAGCCAGGGGGAGATTCCGCAAAAATAATATCCGTGAGCAAACCACCTGAATTTTGGATATGACCCATTGGGTAAGGAAAATCCTCATCTCCCCAGTAAAAATCATTGACATAAATGGTTTTTTGGAAAGAACCTGAATTGGGTTTGGTACTCAATTGAACGATCGAGGACATCAAACTTTTCATCAAATTACGTCCTACTTGGTCGGAACTGTTAGCTAATCCTGTTGGATGGGTATCGTTAGCAGATTTGAGGAGTAAAGCGGCTGAATTGACTGCACCACAGGCTAAAACGATAATATTCCCTAAAAATAAATAGGATTGCTCCCCAATTTCTGCTTCTACACCTTTTACGCTTTTTCCTGATGGATTGGTGTGTAAACCGATCACCTTTGCCTGGGTTTTCAAGGTCACATTCTCGTATTTCAGAGCAAGATTAATGCCACTCACTTCTGAATCATTGGTGGGATCATCGTCTTGACGGGTCAAACCTAAAGGAATAACAGACGGATGTAAACCTTGGTTCGCGGTCTCGCTCTGCGAGTGCGAAAGCAGCGCGTCATAAATTTCTTGAACAGGGGATTCTTGATTGACGGCGGGATAGGGATAATCGGCACTATGGAAAGGTTCAGTTAGATCTCCCTTAGTTTCTCCATGCACTTTATAGAGAGCTTCGGCTTCAGTGTAATAGGGTTCAAAATCTGCGTATTTTAGACACCATTCGGGGGAAATACCCGTTTTATGATTCACCGCTTCAAAATCCTTTTCTCTGAATCTCAGCAAGGCCGCACCGTAGATTTTTGTGTTACCGCCGATCGCGTAATTCATTTGGGGATAAAACGGCTCTCCCGCGTTGTCGTACCACTGTTCGGTCGCATGGTAGCGTTCTTTCTTAAAAATATCAATGTTACTGCGATTTTGTTCTTCTAGGGGCATAAAACCACCCCGTTCGAGAATCAGGATTTTTTTGCCCGTTGCGGCCAGTTTATAGGCTAGAGTTCCGCCCCCTGCGCCTGTACCGACAATAATCACATCGTAATGCTGGTCATCAATAATCATGGCTTTTTCCTCACTGCCAAATGTAAATTAAAATAAATAAAATAATCCAAATCACATCCACAAAATGCCAAAACAAAGAGGTTGATTGCACCCCAAATTCGCCTTTAGCATAGTTATTCGGAAGAAACGATCGCCCTAACATAATGAATTGCAACAATACACCCGTCAGAACGTGCAGACCATGAAATCCTGTTAATAAATAAAAGGTTCCACCAAACACGCCGTCCCCAATTCCAAAGGGCAATCCACTCCATTCCACTGCTTGACCGTAGAGAAAATAACTCCCCATCGCGATCGTCAGTAACCAGAAAGCACGGAAGCCCCAAAGATTATTTTTATGGAGAAATTTTTCGGCAATATAAATTACGAAACTACTAGAAACTAAGACTACTGTGTTAATAGCAGGGTCTTTAATTTCTAATCCCGTTACCCCTGCGGGCAACCAATCCAAAGAAGTCGTTTTATAGACAATATAGCCTGCAAAAAAACTAAAGAAAATAACACTTTCTGACAGTAAAAACACCACAAAACCAAACATTCGATTGTCGTGTTCTTCGTGATGAATTGATGGGGAAGCGATCACCTCAATAGAAGCATTAGTGGGTTGCATGGACGACCTCCAATTTGTCAGGATTAGAAATTAAGGGTTCATCTTTACCGTAACCGTAGGGTTCAGCAATAATTTGGGGCAATTCTTCAAAATTCTCCTGGGAAGGAGGCGAAGAAACCAGCCATTCCAAACCAATCGCGCGCCAAGGATTTTTCGGAGCTTTTTCGCCCTGCACCCAGGAACTCACCATATTCAGAATAAAAGGAATCGTTGATACTCCCAACAGAAATCCCCCTAAACTGGCCAGCACATTCCAAAAAGCAAACTCAGGATCATAAGAAGCGACACGGCGGGGCATTCCCTGTAAACCCAAGGGGTGCATGGGAAAAAAGCAGAGATTAGTTCCCAGAAAAGTCAGGGCAAAATGGATTTTTCCCAAGCCTTCGGAATACATTCTTCCCGTCATTTTAGGAAACCAGTGATAGAGGGACGCGTAAATTCCCATCACCGCCGCACCATAGATTACATAGTGAAAATGGCCGACAACAAAATAGGTATTGTTAACGTGAATATCCACAGGAACAGAGGCAAGCATAATCCCCGTAATTCCTGCAAAAACGAACATCGTTAAACCGCCGAGGGCAAACAGCATGGCAGTCGTTAACCGTATTTTGCCGCCCCAAACCGTTGCGACCCAAGCAAAAACCTTAATTCCTGTCGGTACGGAGATCAGCATCGTCGTCGCCATAAAGAGCATCCGCATCCAACTCGGTGTACCACTGGCAAACATATGATGTACCCAAACGATTCCGCTCAATCCTGTGATGATTAGAGAAGAGACGGCGACCACTTTATAACCAAAGAGGGGTTTACGGGCATAAACGGGGAAAAGTTCTGAAAAAACACCAAAAACGGGCAGGATAATCACATAAACCGCAGGATGGGAATAGAACCAGAAAAAATGTTGGAAGAGAACGGGATCTCCGCCTTTAACGGGATCAAAAAAGCTTGTCCCAAAGGTCAGATCCGATAGCAACATTACCGCTCCTGCGGTCAGTGCAGGTAAACCAAAAAGCTGAATGATCTGAGCCGCTAATACTGTCCAGACAAACACAGGCATTTTAAACCAAGTCATCCCTGGCGCACGCATTCGAGCAATAGTAGTCACAAAATTCACCGCCCCCATAATGGAAGCCACTCCCGAAATAGCGACGGCTAAAAGCCAGAGAAATTGACCGTTAATCAAATTACCCGTCGGATTTTGCAGACTCACGGGAGGATAGGCCCACCACCCCGATTGGGATGGCCCGCCTGGAATGAAAAAACTAGCCATCAGGATAATGCCAAACAGGGGAACCATCCAAAAAGCAACGGCATTCAAACGGGGAAAGGCCATATCCCGCGCACCGATCATCAAGGGAACAAGGTAATTGGATAACCCTAAAAGAACGGGAAATGTCCACAAAAACAGCATAATTGTGCCGTGCATGGTGAACATGGCGTTATACACAGCGCGGTCAATCAGATCGGCTTCGGGGGTTAATAATTCGCCCCGAATGATCATGGCCAATACACCGCCCACTAAAAAGAAAAAGAAGGAGGTGACGATATATTGAATGCCAATGACTTTATGATCGGTACTGAAACCGAAAAAACGTCGCCAGTTTTCGGGCGGGTTGGAATCAGGCGGATTGGTAAAATCTAGGGAATCAACAGAAATGTTTGTCATGATTGAGAAGAAAGAATATTTAGTTAGACCGTTTTAAGCTTTCCCTTTAACTGGATTTGGAAACCAAACCCCTACAAAGTTTAGACTGTTGTTTTAGAAAAATACTGAACATTTGGTAAATTTTCAAAATGATTATCTGAGGTAATCAGTTCTAGTTCTTCTTGTTGGGCTGTTGCATAAATAATTGCGTCTGCAAAACTTAATTTAAATCGTTGAGATAATTCAGAAGCCAGTAACGCTAAAGATTCTGTTAAAGGAATAACGTTGGCTTGTTGAGTCAAGGCAATAACCGACCTAGCTAACATTTCATTTTGTTCGCGACAAATCCATTTATGCAATTCATACTGTATTGAAGTTGGCACGACAACATCATCAAGATTCATCAGATAGGGAGCGAATTTTTCTGCCAATCCTCCGTCTGTCAGCCATTCAATCCATCCACAAGTATCAACAAGACATTTCATATTCTTTCACTGCGATCGCGAATGTTATCGGTATTTGCGCCTTTCAAAATACCGCGAAAGGATTGAATGTTCGGTTGGGGAATGAGAGAAATTAGGTTGTCCTTGATACTAATGGAAAACTTTTGTCCCGCTTGCAGATGTAAAGAATCTCTAATTTCTTCGGGAATAGAAATTTGATATTGCTCTGATAACGTTACTTCTAACATAGGGTTAAGGTGGTTTGGGAAATAAACTGAGATTACTTTGTCTGAGAATCGGAATAATTAACGACTGGGGGAGTGGCTGGTTCAACAATTTTCCAGCGATCGCCTTTCCGTTGGGAATATTCACTAAAAGCGCGATTATAGGCAGGTGTTGGTTTTTGGTTTTGTGAATCTTTTAACCATTGTTGATAGGCTTCGGGAGATTCAACGACCACATCAGTTTGCATGGCGGCAAAATAAGTTCCACTGTATTGGGAATCCCTCAGACGATATTTTCCTTCCCGAATAGGAGTGAATTCAAAATCAATTACTTGACCCGGAATAATGTCTTGTTTAAGACGAAAAGCAGGGATAAAAAAGCCATGAATGACATCAGACGAGTGTAAGGCCAGTTTTATGCGTTTATTGTTGGGTAAATGAAGTTCGGTACTGGTAACATCACCATAGCGGAATTCCCACGACCATTGGCGAGAAAAAACTTCGATGTTTTCGGTAGTGTCAACCTGGGGTTCATTTTCTAACGGTGCGGCTTGGGCAGAGGCAATCATGTGAATATGTTCCATCGGCCCTAAAATGGACATTTGATCGTAAATTTGGTAACTGTAAACTGCAATCCAAATCACTAAAGCAAAGGGAATGGCTGTCCAGATGATTTCTAATTTGACATTGCCCTCAATGGGCGGGCCATCACTTTCATCGTATTTATCAGCACGTTGAAATAACACCGAATAACTCAAGGTTCCAATGACCCCTAGAAAGATAAAGGTTCCTAACGTGGTTAAAAAGCTAAATAAATTGTCAATTAAGACCGATTCCGCCGAGGCTTGGGGTGGGAACCAACTATAGGCAACCTGTCCCATCCACAAACTCATTAGGGCGATCGCGATCGCAACTGTCACTAAAATTAAAATTGTCCGAATTTTCATAAAGTCTCCTATTGCCTCAAAGCGTTAAGGTCTTTGCCCATTCTCAAGAGGCGATCGGCCGTGATGTGAACCCCAAATTCCGAAGCGAGTTGCGCCCCTAAAGTCCCATGCACAAACATAATTCCAAAAATCGCCAATCCTGCGACTAGATAACCCCAATCCACCTGTCGGGCCATATCTTTACGCCAGAGAAACCGTTGAAAGCCCCGCCAGATAGTCATTCCTACAATCAGGGCTAGAAGCACCACACCACCTACGCCATGCCAGATCATCGTTTCCATTGCCTCTAAACCCCAGGCACTTTTCACATTGCCATCGGGAGACGCTAACAAAATTTCATAAAAACCGAAGCCTACCGTAAAAAAAGTAATCACGGCAGAAGCCAACATATTGTACCAACCCACATCAAAAAAGTTTGACCGCGTGGCAGGAATGGCCAGAAATTTGAACACAGGTTTTTCTAACGGAAAAAAGACTCCCACAATATCAAAGGCGATCGCGGCAATAAATAAACCCAGGGTGAGATGAACTAAGTTGGGATGAATCGGGACAACATAGGGTAAACCATTGGGGCCAAGTTGGCCAGACAACTGTTCAATCAAATCAGGACTCACAGCAAACCCCCTTCTTTAATGGCTTCTACCACAGGAACGGTATGTAAGCCATAGACCCAAACCAGTAAATCTCCCAGATATACTTGAAGAATAACCAATCCTGTTAACAAAAATCCCACCCCAAGGAATGACACAGGTAGCTCTTTGGGATTACGGACACGGATCACATAACGCCAACCCGTAATGGCCGCTAAAACCCCCGATAATGACCAACCAATCAGGGAATGGAGATTCAAAGTCTTTTCCACATCAGCGTAGGGATTAGCTAGTCCTGCTTCAATTTGCCCAAAGATAATGGCGATAAAAATAGATACCGTTGCAAAAAAATAATTCCACCAGCTTGCTTCGTATAAACGAGGATTACGGGTAAAATAGGCGATCGCATCACATAAAACCGCGAATAAGACCATTGCAATGACAAAATGAACCACAATCGGGTGAATAGTGTCAGGATAGGGTAAATTATGGTCATTTAAGGGCGGAAGAAGATTCTCAAACATGGTGGTATTGATTCTTGGAACAACTGGTCATCAGCCGCCTAATATTAAACCGTCAAATAATCTAGTCCGCTGTAGTGAAATTTGCAGAAGAATTGAATATTCATTAACCTAGCGTAGCAAAACGAACTAAACCGCCAACGTAAACGCAGATGATGAGGGTTAATAGTAATAAAGTCCAAAATAACTGTTTGTGACTGACTATCTTATGAAACATTTTTGCTAAACAGGCGAGGTAAACAAAGTTGCCTAGAAAGAAACAACCAAATTTTAGCCCGATTGTCTCAGAGGATCAGTCCGAGTGTCAAAAGACAGCCTGTAATACCTTTTCTCGTTTCCTAAATTTCCCAATACTGGGGGACTTGCTGGTATAAACATTGTAGGGAATCACCTTAAACCGACTTTCTACGGCAACCAACTTGACCAAAATTCCGTTAAAACTGTCCATTGACCACTGACAACCAGCCAAAACATTACACCAACCCCAACTAAAATCGTTAATAAATAAAACTGCGATTGGCCCGTCACATTATATCGCAACGCACTACCACTAAAAATTGTGGCTAAACTCACCAAATTAACAACCCCATCAATCACATAGCGATCAAACCAAGCCGTTAATCGTGACAAGTTTCCCACCGCCGCCACAATCGTTACCCCATAAACCCGGTCTAAATAAAAATCGTAGGCGAATAAATCCTGGAAAAACCGCAGAGCAAACTGCATCGGTCGCGCTAAAGTCCGCCGTAACGGCATCACAAATCCAATCCCCAAACCCGTTAAACCCGCCAGAAAAATGAATACGATGCCCCATTGACTCAGAAAACTGTTCTGATTCTGTAAAGGGATGGTAGGCGATAACCAGAGAGGCCAACGAAGCGGAGCCAACGGCGCAATTAAGGTGGCTAGGGTCAAAGTGACCATCGGGAAAGCCATCGGCCAGGCAACTTCAGGGGCGCGGCGTGTTTTGGCTTGGGGCTGTCCCAAAAAGACCAGACGAAAAACCCTCGTAAAGTTTATCGCGGCCAGTAAATTGACAAAACACAGTAATCCACAAAGCCATCCATTGGCCGCCCAAGAGCCATTAAACCAACGTTGCCAAGTCCAGAACATCCCCATCGGTAATACTGCCATAATGCCCGCCGAACCCACGACAAAGGCCGTTGTCGTTGCTGGCATCCGTGACCATAATCCCCCCATTTCCGTAATATTTTGATTACTGGTGGTGGCAATAATTGATCCCGCACTCATAAATAACAGAGCCTTGGCGATCGCTTGGGAAAAAAGAATCAAAAAAGCAATATCCACATGGCCCAATCCCACCGCTACAAACACTAACCCCAAATAGGCACTGGTGTTATGGGATAAAGCCCGTTTAATATCAATCTGGGCGATCGCAATACAGGAAGTCGTCACCGCCGTCAAAGAACCCAAAATGATCAGCGTATTAGAAACCACTGGAGAAAGGGTAAAAACGGGTTGTAATTTAATCAGAACATAGGCTCCCGCCGAAACCACCACCGAATTCCGCATAATCCCCGCCGGGTTTGGCCCTTCCATTGCCTCATCCAGCCAAAGATTTAAGGGAAACTGAGCACATTTCCCCGTTGGCCCGGCAATTAACGACAACCCTAACAACGTTGCGGTTAACGGCACTAACGGTTCCGTATTCGCCCAGGTCTCCAGTTGGGAAAAGGTCAATCCTTCCCCATAACTCGAAAGAGCCACTAAGCCCATTAATAAAATAATATCCCCCACCCGCTTGATTAAAAACGCATCCCGGGCCGCACTCACCACCAGGGGTTGGGCATACCAAAAACCCACCAGCAAATAAGTAGAAAGGGTTAACATCTCCAACAGCGCGTAACTGAGAAACAGAGAATCACTCAGGGCGATCCCCCCCAACGCCGCTTCAAAAAACCCTAATAGACCATAAAACCGCGCTAATGACCAATCCTTTTCCATATAGCCCAGGGCATAAATTTGGGCTAACAAACTAATGCCGGTGACTAACTCCAAGGCTCCCAGGCTCACCGGCGAAACTTGTAAATCAAAGGAAAGACTTAAATCCGCCACCCGTAACCAATCAAACTCCAACGCCAAAGACTGCCGATGCCAGATCGCCGTAAAAATCCAAGTGCCATGAATCACCGAAACGATAGTCATCAGGATGTTAATATAGGCCGCTGGCCGTGGCCCCGTGCGTCGAATAAACCCCAACGACCAGGGTAAAGTCAAAATGGCACCGAGCAGACTATAGAACGGGATTAACCAGCTATTTTGTAGCAAAAAGTCAGTCATTGAAAGCAGATTGATATGGGGGAAATATCCCAGGGATTAAGATCCTACGCTACCCTAGCCTCGCAGTCTTGACAAGCCTGATGTTTAAGCAGGGAGCGGGAGCGGCCATCCGGAGATTAATAATGGATTTTTAGTCCGGTCAGTTTGAACGAATCCCCAAAAACCGATCGTGGCAACTGCCCTAAATTAGTCAATAATTAATATCGCTAGGTTTAGAACAGAGGAAGTTAAGTCTATGAAAGCCATGATTCTGGCCGCTGGGAAAGGAACCCGCGTTCGCCCCATTACCCATACCATCCCCAAGCCGATGATTCCTATTTTGCAAAAACCCGTGATGGAATTTCTCTTGGAATTATTGCGGCAACATGGCTTTGATCAAATTATGGTGAATGTCAGTCATCTGGCCGAGGAAATAGAAAGCTATTTTCGGGATGGTCAACGTTTTGGTGTACAAATTGCCTATTCCTTTGAGGGACGCATTGAAGATGGTCATTTAATCGGTGAGGCGATCGGGTCAGCAGGAGGACTCAGACGAATTCAGGATTTTAACCCCTTTTTTGATGATACTTTTGTCGTGCTATGTGGGGATGCCCTGATTGATTTAGATTTGACAACGGCGGTCAAATTCCATCGGGAAAAGGGGGCGATCGCCACAATTATCACCAAGTCAGTTCCCAGGGAACAGGTTTCCAGCTATGGGGTCGTTGTCACCGATGATACAGGGCGCATTCAAGCATTTCAGGAAAAACCCTCAGTCACAGAAGCCCTTAGTACCCAAATCAACACGGGGATTTATATTTTCGAGCCAGAAATTATTGACTTTATTCCCCCCAATCAGGAATACGACATTGGAGGCAATTTATTTCCCCAGCTAGTAGCCAACAACGCGCCCTTTTACGCTGTCAACATGGATTTTGAATGGGTGGATATTGGGAAAGTCCCCGACTATTGGCAAGCCATTCGGGATGTTCTGCTCCGTAATATTCGCAATGTCACGATTCCTGGTATTGAAGTCAAACCAGGGATTTACACAGGGATAAACGTCGCAGTGAATTGGGACAAGGTAGAGATTCAAGGCCCGGTCTATATCGGGGGTATGACCCGCATTGAAGATGGTGCCAGAATTATTGGCCCCGCCATGATTGGCCCCAGTTGTCAGATTTGTAGTGGCGCAGTGGTAGATAACAGTGTCATTTTTGAATATTCCCGGTTAGGGCCAGGGGTACGTCTCGTGGATAAACTCGTGTTTGGTCGTTACTGTGTGGATAAAACCGGGGCGGCGATCGATCTTCAGGCGGCGGCGTTGGATTGGTTAATTACCGATGCGCGTCAGGTTCCCCCCTACGAAGAAAGTCCTCAGCAACAGGCAATTGCCAGTTTATTAAACCAGACCCGTTAATCACCCACAAAAAAGCCCCTAGATTGAGATCAACTGGGGCTAAACTCCTCTCACCACTTATTTTTCAGACAACCTAGCGATAGGTATAGGAACCATTACTCGGCCGCGACCAACCACTGCTGGAACTGCTTCCATTGAGGGTTAAGGGAGCTTGTAAGGTCAAGGTTAAGTCCTGATTGGGGTCTAAGGTCATTACCTCACGGGTTCCTCCTCCGATAATCCCTGCGGCGGGTAATCCCCAACCCGCCAAGGCTCCTGCGGCCGCGCCTCCTAACACCTCTAGGGCATTAATATGGCGATCGCCCGTTGTGCCGGCAATCAGTGTTGCCGTTCCAGCCCCCGCTAAAGTCCCTAACACAATATCGGCGGTACTCGCTCCCGTTTGTTCCGTGTCGTAGCCAACCAACATCCGCGAAGTCGCATTCAAGGGCACACTTTGGCCATTGGGTAACGTCACCTGTTGAGCAACAAATTGAACCCCCTGTTCCGTTGCCTGTAACCGACCCGAAACCGAACTACCGGCCGGAATTAATACCGTGCCATTCGACTGGCGGAGATTGGCATTAATCCTTAAAGTCAAATCTTGGCTTTCGCCCTTCGCAATCTTAATCGTATTCGTCGTGTCAGAAATCACCGGAAAGGTTGTCCCTGCGGGGATACTCGCTACCGTGCCATTAGGAGCAGTCTGATTGTAGCGATTGGGAAACACATCGGAACGACTAGGATTATTCTGAACGGTACGATTATAGGTCGAGCCACTATAGGCCGAGCCTCGCATCCAACGAGATTGGGCTGAAGCCGCTTGCCAAGGTGCTAAACCAATCACCCCCATCGTCAACGCCATCAGGGTCGCCATCACACTCCTAGACGAAACCGGCATACTTTGACCCGCTCCAGATGGGACACTCGCCGAAAACTTTGTGGACATCATAGGACAACTCCTCCTTTTCACTGCATCAGGAAGTTAAACTTCACTTCCTACAATTCCAGACTAACGGGAGACATTCAAGGATGTCAGTCCCCCAAAAAAGGGAAAAACAGACCCGACTGGCCTCCCTCTACCCCACACAAGTCGAAAAAGATAGAGATTTCTAGCGTAGCTCTCGTCCAAAGGGGAATAACGCCAACGGAATTAACTTCAGATGTTGGAGCGCGAAGGGAATCCCAATAATCGTCACCGCTAAAATTAGTGCCGAAGTCAGGTGGGTCACCGCAATCCCCCAACCAATAACCACAATCCAGATCACATTCAGAACCATATTCAGCAAACTACCGGCCTCTGGGGTAGGGACAATCTCACGTCCAAAGGGAGTCATGGTCGCCACCCCCAACTTGATCGCTTGCTGACTTTTCCCGCTATCTTTTTATTTGAGCGATCACCTAATTTTCTCCTATCTCAAAGCCTTATTCTCTCGTCGGCTATTGTCATTAGATCCAGCTTATTGAAAACGGCGAAGAGTCTGAAACCCT
>JACCDQ011558004.1_pt1 | contig 11603 bp, 20 predicted proteins | sample 7446031 | NCBI WGS metagenome assembly JACCDQ01 (sample SAMN15323442, study PRJNA562643) | freshwater metagenome | isolation source: river surface water | place: USA:Blue River Watershed | collected 2017-08-17
GCCGAAGGCAAGAAGATCCGGCGTGAACGGCAGGGTCGCAAGGAACGCAAGCAGCTGGAGTACTGAGTCGTGAAATCACCCGCTCCGAATCAACAACCAGCATGGCTGAACAGGATCGAGTACCTCATCTTCGCCAGCCGCTGGTTGCAGGCGCCAATGTACCTCGGGCTCATCATTGCTCAGGTCGTGTACGTGTACAAGTTCGGTGTCGAACTCACGCATCTCATCTTCGGCGCAAACTCGATGCAGGAGACCGAAGTCCTGCTCATGGTGCTGGGCCTCGTCGATGTCGTGATGGTTGCGAACCTTCTGCTCATGGTCATCGTTGGTGGGTACGAGACGTTCGTCTCCCGCTTGTATCTCGAGGACCACCCCGACAATCCTGAATGGTTGGGCCATGTCGATGCGGGCGTCTTGAAGGTGAAGCTGGCGGCGTCGCTGATCACCATCAGTTCAATCCACCTGCTGAAGACGTTCATCAACGCCGAGAACATGCAGATGAACACGGTGACGATTCAAATCGTGGTTCATCTGACGTTCATCATATCGGTGTTGGCTCTGGCGTGGACAGACCGGATCATGAAGCCAAAAGCGGAGCATTGACATGCTGACGTTCAAGCACTACGCTGGCACGACGCTACCGGTTGGCGCAAGCCTTGCGCAGTCCAATCGACTGTACGTTCCTGGCTGGACGCTGTCTACGCTGTATGCGGACTTCAAGGACGGCTTCAGAGCCGAGGGCTCGCAGCTCGTGATTGCGAGCAAGGATGGTACTCCAATCGCGGTGGCGTTGTTCTACGGGCGCGATCACCAGGTCATGGCCTTCACTCGCCAAGCGTTCCGTCGACAAGGGCTGGCGGTGCAGTGCATCAAGCGGCTCAAGGACCTCCCCGAGAACGTCGTGGCTGGTGAAGGCATCGACGGTACGCTCGAGTTCTGGCAGAAGGCCGGCATTCCAGCTTACGCTCGCGACTACGACTTCTGGCCGAGAGGTGATCGCTTCGAATAGTGCCCGGCGACACCGGATGCGTCTCAGGGACCCTAGGGTCCCTGAGGTGTTTGGTACTATGTCGGCCCTCTTGGGTGTCTCCGGCCTTGAACTGTTACATCGGCCGATGAGCAGGAATCCAGGATCAGGTGTAGAATGCGCTCGTAACCTGGAGTTCAAATGGTCACCACCATCTGCGATCACGAAGGCAACGACGTCTACGAAATCCGCCAGCTCGTCTATCCCAAGGGGTTGATGATCCGGTCCGTGGTCACTGGTCGCGCGTTTTCGATCGACGAGAACATGCTGGTCGAGTTCGCCGATCGGATCGGGCTGGGGACGGAGTATGGCCAGGGATTGTCGCTCAAGGATCTTGAGCTGAAGAAGGTGGGGCCGTAGCCCCACCAGAACTTACGCGCGGCGGCGGACTTGACCGCCAGCGGAGACGCGCTCTTCGGGCGCGTCGAGGTACGTGAGGAGCTCACGAACCAGCTCAGAGCGCTGAATGTCGCGATGGCTGAACTCGATGACGTTCACCATGCGTGAGCGACCGGCCAAGCGGCGCGTCAGCCATTCAAGGCCATTCTCAGCGATACCGCGAAGATCGGACTGAGAACCGTCGCCATTGACGACGAACGTGCTGTAGTTGCCGGCACGTGTGACGAAGAGCTTGATCTGCTCGATCGTCGTATTCTGTGCTTCGTCCAGAATCACGTACGCATTGTTGAACGTTCGGCCGCGCATGTACGCGAGAGGCGCGAACTCGATCTTGCCGCTGTCCATGAGCTTCTTCGCCATGGTGACCCCAACCAATTCCTCGAGCGCGTCGAGCAGAGGGCGGAGATACGGACTGATCTTCTCTTCGAAAGTGCCTGGGAGGAATCCGAGACTTTCACCTGCTTCACAGACCGGGCGCGTCAGCACGATCTTGGAAACTTCGTTGGACAGAAGCTTCTCAACGCCAACGGCCATGGCGAGGAAGGACTTGCCGGAACCAGCGGGTCCGGCACCAATTGTCAGCGGCGCGTTTCGGAGCGACTCGAGGTACAGCTCCTGGGCCAGTGACTTTGGTTGTGGGGTGAAGCGGAGTTTGATAACCTTGGGACCCTCTTGTGAAATCGGTTGTGGATACTTGTTTTCGCGGTTGAGAAGCTTACGACCCATGCGATCCTCCTACAGGACTGGGCGATTGCTGATTCGTCAGAGCAAGAGCAGAACTCCTGATGACGGGCGAGAAACAGGCAAAGAGGCCGAAGTAAAGTGCTGTGCGACGATTGTTCGCACCTGGTGTAGGGATTGGCCCTTGTCTGCCTCGAGAACAGCGCAGACGTGTTGCTGCGCTGGGGAGTTCTTTGGTGCGGACATCAGTCCTGCTTACGGAGAACGAACTTCATCCAGTCGACGACGTTCTGTTCCTTGTTGTGCAGCATGCATTCACCAGCGGTGATGCAGTCCATGAGGTACTGAGCGAGCTTCACATGCTCACCGTCCTTCATGTTCAAGAGTGCTTCCTTCACGGCGGCGGACGTGCTGTCATCGCCGTACGTCACCGGGTTCTCCATCTGCAGGTCCACTGACTTCAGTCCATTCTTGAAGAAGCCGCTGACCTTCGCGAGAACGAAGAGCTGGTAGGGATTCGTGACCTTGCCGGCTTGAACAATTTCCTTCAGCGTCAGGTCGACGAGCTGTGTCGCGTGGGTAGGAGCACCGTACACGGTCTCGCTTTCGAAGACGACTTGTTGATGAAGTTTCATGCTGCTGCCAGTTAGGTTGACGATGTGCTATTTAGCGTGTCGACACAGCTTAAATACGATATGGAACCTTCTCAAGACTGGCACCCGGTGCCACGCGCTGCTAACTACCTCTTCAACAGACACACCCATGAGGTTTGGAATGTCAAACGACAGTGTATGCTACAGACCGATCGTAACAAAGGTGCTTACCACGCGTACTGTCTAATTGGTGACGACGGCCGACCAAAAACCTTTTATGTTCACCGAATCTTGGGTGAACTGTTCTTAGAGGGCAGAGATGGCTATGAATTCTCCCAGCTCCACGTCAATCATAAAGACCTTGACAAGAAGAACAACACACTTGAAAATCTAGAGTGGGTAACTCCGTTTGAGAATGTTGCGCATGGATTTGTCAACTCAGTAGGCCTTGGTTGGGTTCCAATCATTGAGCTTTGGCGGTTGCTTCAAAAACATGGCAAGGCCGCCCAGCCTATCATCGAAGAAGCGATGACCAAACTGAGAAACTTATAGGAGAGAACCATGTCCGAAACCTTTGTTGACCAGCCGACGAACCCTATTGCTCCGTCGGAGACTTGGCATGAGCTATCGTATAACCAACTGCTCGACACGAAGACCCAATTGCTGAACAAAGTCTACCTGGCGCGCGGGAACCCGATGTATCTGAAGCCGCTGAACACGGCGCTGGCTCGGTTGGAGGAGCTCATCGCGGCGAAGCTCCAGGATCCACGCGGTCTGGGTTAATGCATCTTGTACGTCTCGAGCATTCGCTCGAGCTGTGCGTACAGGTGCGTGAGCTCTGCCGTCAGCTCCTTCGGGAGCTTGCGCTCCAGCACCTTTCCGACGAGGTAGTACGCTGAGTCAATCACATTAGCCCAGTCGTCCTCGTCCATCTCATCTGCCGGGGTGACATCAAGCTCGTACCGATCGTGAGGCTCGATGTTCTCGAGCAGCTCCTCGACGGTAGGTTCTACGGGCTCATTCTTGCTAGGCATCCTGGTCCCCTTCTGATGTCAGTGTAAATACGGCAGCACCGTCTGCTCAGAAAGCCGACCGTGACGGAGCTATTTATCCATCAGTCGGCGGGGGAAACCAATGTCCTATTCGCTCTTCTGGCGCTCGCCAGCGCTTCCGTTTACTCAGAAGCAAACCGCTATCACGGTGCCAGCCGGCTCCGTCGTCTCCAATGCTGCATCGCTCCGGTTCACCGGCAAGGGTGCGACGAACTACGGCAAGGTTCAACAAGAGAACCTGATGCGCCTGCTCGAGAACTTCGCAGGCGACACCGCTCCAGACTACCCAACCGTCGGCCAGCTCTGGTACGACACCACTGAGAACAACCTCAAGGTCTGTATCGCGACCCTTGGCACTGGCTATCCAGCCGTCGAGTGGCAGCAGTTGAACGCGATGCAGGTCACTGATGTTGGTGAAGCTCCACCACCGAATCCGGAACTTGGCGACACTTGGTTCTCACGCACTGGCGCCGCTTCCGGTGTCATGTACATGTACACCGGCATTGGCCGATACCCACAGCAAAACTGGGATGCGACCACGTACTGGCCATCCGCGGCGGTGAACACGCTCGGCATCAAGCTGAACACCAACACCTTTGCAGGTGTGAACACCGCGTACAACGAGGCGTACATTCACGGCTACACTGGTGCCACTGCGGCTGATGTGAACGGCTCGATCCTCATCAACGGCGTCACCACCGCTGTGACGAAGGGCACGCTCCAGACCCGCTACGCAGTGACAAATGGCTACATTGTTTGGGACCAAGGTGGTACCCTTACTGGTGGTGGTCCGTACTACGTGGCACGTCAAACGCTTGACGGCTCGCGTTGGTTCTACGACAACAACACGACGATGGTCGAGTTCACGCCGACCTCGAGCATGTATGTCATTGGTCGCGTCACCGTTAGCGAGCAGGACGACAACTCAACCCCAGGTATCTCCTCGGCCGTGATGTTCTCATCGGCCCCTCGGCTGAAGGACGTGATGCAGGTTCCAGCGACGCTCACCGCTGGCGCCATCGGCGGTTGGGAGCAGATTTGGCCAACCGTCGAAACGCACGGCGGCCGTGCTGAGTACGAGTACGTGCACAGCCAGCTCATGTCGCTCATCGGCCACCCGATCATGTTTGGTGGTGCTGGTGCTGACAAGAATGCGATCACCTGGCTGACCGACTTCCGAGTCCTTGATGCCAGCATGCAAGATGCTTGGCAAGCACTGACGCCACTTGACACGAACGTCTCTTCTGGCACCACCGTCTCGACGCTGAACGGGGTCAACGCCCTGAAGGTCGAGGTGAACTCACAGGACTGGGACAAGCTGCTCGCTGCGTGTCGCTATGCAGTGAACCGCTTGGAGCTGCCAGCTGGCATTTCAGACGACATTGGTGTCCATCCATTTGTTCAAGATGGGCTGCCGTCGGATCCAACCATCACCGCGTTCACTGGCATCCGCTCTATTCCGAACGATCGTCGCCAGCGGAACCGCATTGGTAGCATCGCGTTGTTCTCAGCGTACCAAGAGACGCTGAACGTGCTTCGCGCCGCCATCCAGAACCGCTACCTGCTCAAGGGCATTCTCGAAGCGTCTGGCGTGAACGGGCTGTACACGAACGCGGCTACCACAACGCTCAGCACGTACACCGCGACTTCCTCAACACTTTCGGGTACCGTGACCACTGGTCTGGACATCACGTTCGACGACACTGAACCAGATCTCGAGCAGTTCTTCTACTCGGGCGCGGTGATGCAGTTCGTGCTCGATCACAATCCAAGTGCTTCACCAACCACTGCCGACACGGCGTTGTTGACCATCACGAACGGCTCAGGTCGTGTTCGTGTTGCGGCGAACAACACGTTCATCATGACCCCAGCCGCGTACCCAACGGCCCAGCTTTCGCAAGCACCATCTGGGGTCGGATACGTGAACATGACTGCGGGCGGCGTGACCCTTGGCACGATCACGAGTGGCGGCGCAACGGTCGCGATTCGTGGTTTGACTGTGACGCAGGGATCCATTCGCATTCTGGTGGACATCACCGCTGGTGGCGCGCTGACTGGAACGACCACGATTGCGTGGAGCTACATCTGTGACAACGAGACGTACACCGGCCCGTCGTTCGTGTTTGCACACCCAACTGGCACCACCAAGCAAGGATCTTCGCTCTTCGTATAAGCGGTCCCAGTTTCTGGGTTTTATTCTTTGGTGAGAATGCGCTAGAATTGATACTGTCAGTCAGCACAATCTCACCGAGGAGTACAAATGAAGCGAACCCCCATCATCGTTCCAGGTCAGGTGTTTCTGCACCCCACGAACGAGTACATCGTCGTCACGAAGGCAAATCGCGGCGACATCTCATTCAAGGGGCAGGGCATCACCGGGATGCATGAAGCCGAGCTGTTCCTGAAGCGGTTCGGTCCAGTTGATCCAGCTGATCTGTCGGCTGAAGAGCAGCAAGCGCTGCATCAGTTCACCGACAAGCCGCTTAGCACCGGCTGGGTCGTTCAAGACGACGATTTCGACGACGAGGAGTGACATGGCCAAGATCATCAGCTCACGGGTTGACGACCCATCGGTTCAAGACACCGCGAACGACCTGGTGGACATCATCTGCGACGTGCTGCGGACTGCGCCGCCAGAACCAGCTGACACGCAGCGCGCGGCGCTCGACACGCTGATCGACGCGGTCATCACGATGGCGAACAAGGTCGATCAACAGGACGTGTTGATCAGCGCGCTGAACATGGATGTGATGGGGCTGACTCTCACGAACATGGCGCTGACCAACGATCTGCGCATCGCGGTGAAGCTCCTTGGCGCACTGAACCAGCGTCCAACGAACATGGATCCTTCGTTCCAGCACGCGTTCAGCACGTTCACCTCAACCGCCGTCGCCAGCTTCGACAGCATGAACGGCGCGCTTGAGCTGACCTTCCGCGAGCAAGACCTCCGCGAGGCCTTCCAGAACGGCATTGCCGACTACATCAACGAAGTGGCACGGTCAACGCTCGCCTGAACCATGTGGCCGTGTCAGTACGGCATCTCCATGAAGGGACCTCAGGAATGCTGAGTGTCCCTTTTCTGCTTCCTTGGCGTCCTTCACTGAGAGGCCACCATACACCACCTCGAGCGAGAGCTTGACACCAGTGACGTCGAGCAGCTCAGGGGTGTAGAGCTCGCTGACCCCAACGAACGTGGTGACACGACAGTTTCGGAAGTTGCTCTTGTGCCCCGCGAGCCGGGTCCTCGGGTTCTTGGTACGGCCCACGTACCAGAACTCCTCGACGCCGGTCAAGGTGTACAAGCTGAACTGGAGTTCGTAGACGCTCTGCGTCCCGGCCACGTGGCACGAGGCCTCAAGGAACTCAGCAAACGGGATGGACTTGAGGTGCTGCTTGTAGCGAGCAGCGAGTTCATTCAAAGAATCGATGGTCATTGCTGCTCTTGCGTGTTGAACAGCTGCTAGCATTGTACGTTACACTTCTCTTGGAACCGTTACACTTTCGTGGTTCTCGAACCCGAAACTCGTGTTAAGATGCCTGTCATGAACACCCCCACCTACTTCTTCGCAGCCACGGATATCGTGGTCCTCGGTTCCAACCCGGAGAATGCGGACGTCACGAACCCCCGCGGCGAGTACTTCGGTTCCGCTGGTTACGTGGTCGCTGAAGATGCTCAAGGCAATCGCGTTCGTCAGCACATCAAGACCTGCCACCGCGATGTGGACGCGCTGAACGCCGCATCGGCTGTCGCTGCAGCGCTTCAAGTCCGTCTCGCCCAAGGCAAGCTGCCGGTCGCCTTCGATCGTTGGGAAGAGACCTTCCCCGCGTATGGCTCCGAAGCCTACGACCCGCATGAAGCCATCGCCTGGGAACGCCGCGTCGAAGAAGACGCTGCCTGGGCCTGATCATGCACTGGATCAACCTTCCGACCCGCGGCAACGCCCGACCAGATCTGCCGATCGGCACGGTCTGCTGGGTGTACTCCAAAGACACCCAGCGCTGCCAAGCCGCCGTGTTCGCCGAAGACGGCTGGCGCTGCCATGGTCAGGAGCACTTCTACGTCTCCGGGGTCTCCAGGTTCATCGTCCTTCCGACCAAGTAACCATCATGAAACTGCATCGCGAAAAGGCGCTGCGCGAGATTCTCGCCAGCGAGGACCTCATCGAAACCGCGGTCCACGGGCAGACTGCTCATGCACTCGCGGAACGCCAGCGCCAAGAGGAGCTGGAAGCTCGGCGCCAAGCCGAGATGGATGCCGCCGGCCGCTGGATGAATGCCAGACAGCGTCGCCAGCTGCGCAAGACCCTGGAACGTCAAGCTCAAGAGGACTGACATGTCACTGCTGCTCAAAGATCTCGCCAAGTACAAGAGCCTGTTCGTGCTGCAGATGCAGGCCGAGGACGCGCTGCCGACCTGCACCGACGCCGAGCGCCCGGTGCTCGAAGCTCTGATCACCGTGAACGATCTCGACATGGCCCGGCTGCTGATCGCCGAAGCCGTGGGCGATGAAGAGACGGTCAAGACCCTGCGCGAGTGGCTTGTGAAGAAGACCATGCGCAAGGCCGCGACCGCGAAATTCCACGATCCGCTGGGTCTCCTGCCCTGAAGATGTAACGGTCTGCACGTCGTCCCGAGCCGTGATAGAATGAGCTCCTCAAACGGAGAAGCCATGTCATTGTTCAATGTCCCCCGTCTCCAGCAGTACCGCGCCCTCGGCTACAACGTCCTGCTGTCTGGTCATGCCGGCGTCGGCAAGACCGCAGTGATCACGAAGGTCTTCGAAGGGCTGAACTGGAAGTACTTCAGCGCCCCCACGATGGACCCGTGGGTCGATCTCGTCGGCGTGCCGCATCCCGCTGATGACAAGAAGCGCGGTGGCAAGGTCCTCGAGCTGGTCCGCCCGGAGTTCGTGAAGGCCGATGACGTCGAGGCGATCTTCATCGACGAGCTGAACCGCGCGCCGGACAAGGTGCTGAACGCACTGATGGAGCTGATCCAGTTCAAGAGCATCAACGGCCTGAAGCTGAACAACCTCAAGGTGATCTGGGCGGCCATCAACCCCGATGACGACGAGGGCGAGTACGCGGTGAACAAGCTCGACCGCGCGCTCAAGGACCGCTTCCAAGTCCAGATCCAGATTCCGTTCCAGCTCGACGAGAATTGGTTCAACACCAAGTACCCCGACATTGGCCCCGCGTTCTGCGGCTGGTGGAACGACCTGCCACTGGACCTCAAGAAGGAAATCTCGCCGCGCCGGCTCGACTACGCAGCCGAAGCGTACTTGAACGACTGTCATCTCGCCGATTTCCTGCCGGAACGCGCGAACATCGGCAAGCTGCGCCAGTCCATCAAGGCCGTGCCGTTCGCCGAGCAGCTCGCCGCGATCAAGACCGAGGTCGAGGCCAGGAAGTTCCTGAGCAACATCAACAACGCGACGCGGCTCCTGCAGCTCGCGACGGCCAAAAACCCGCAGGCCGTCGAGTTCTTCAACAAGTTCCGCTCAGTCATGCCGCAGGAGCTCGTGGACGCCCTGACCCCCGCCGTCGCCGCCGCCGCCGTGAATGCCCGAGTCACGACGCTCGCCGAGCTGCTGCCCTCGATCGAGAAAGCTGGCAAGATCGGCGAAGTCGAGATCACGCACCTCTTCAACGAGCCGGCCTTCGTGTACCAGAGCGGCTCGCTCGAGGAGGACATCAAGCGGCAGATCCGAATCGGCTCCGCGTCGTTCCGCAAGCTCGTGAGCCACTTGAACACGGTGCTCAGCAAGTCCGCCAAGCCGGTGCTCACCAAGGCCTGCCTGAAGGCGGACGGAACCCGCACGAACCTCGCGACGATCGCGATGTACATCGCCGCGCATGACACGGCGTTCCAGTGGTTCTCCAAGGAAGAACGCAAGAAGATCAACGCCCACACGTACCTGTACGGTGTTGCCGCGGCGAAGTGGATGTAACGCACAACCCAAGCCCTCGGGCTTGGGATAGAATGCCAACATGAAACACGATTTCAAGTCCATCGAGCCGATCTCGCTTGAGCTGAAGCGCGAGATCAGCTCGGAGCTCGAGCAGTTCCATCGCGTCTTCGACGTGTTCTGGGGCCTGTCCGAGATCTTCTTTGCGCCGGCCGGTCACTCGCTGAAGACTGCCTGCGTCACCTTCCCGCCCGGCGGCAAGTGCCACATGGTGATCTCGAAGCCGTTCTGGGACGATCTGAACGCCGACGAGCGACTCTTCGTGATCATCCACGAGTGCTTGCATGTGATGCTGGACCACGGCCTGCGGAACGCGCGGAACATCCCTGGCGCGACGCACCGCTTGATCAACATCGCGCAGGACATCACGATCAACGAGATGATCGTCGACATGTTCAACTTCATGCGCGGCCTGATGCGCGACTGGCGCAAGTACTGCTGGATCGAGACCTGCTTCGCGGATCCGAGCCTGATCGAGCGGAACCAAGTCTTCGAGTACTACCTCAAGGAGCTGATCAAGAATCCGCCGCCCGAGGACATGAACTCCATGGACGATCACGACGATCTCGGTGGGTACGATGACGGGAATCCCGATCCGCTCGCACAGCAGCTCGGCGAGTTCCTGACCTGGGACGAGCTCCAAGCCATGATCAAGTCCATGGGCAAGGAAGACGGCCGCGGCATCGGACTCTCGCCGTTCAACGTGATCCTCGAGAACCGCACGCCGGCGCATGTGGACTTCAGTTCGCTCGTGAAGAAGCTCAAGCGGAACGCGAAGACCAAGGCGTACCGCGAAGAGGACTCGTTCGCCCGCAGGCCGCGCCGCCTGGGCGGCACGCCCATGATCCTGCCTGGCCGGCTGGAAGGTAAGCCGCATCATCAGACCCTGATCACCGCGCTGTTCTTCGACGTGTCGGGTTCCTGCATGAGCTACTTCAACACCTTCAACGAGGTGCGCCTGGCCTTCGAGAAGGAAGAGAAGCTCTTCGACATAAGGACCTATGCCTTCGACACACGAGTGCAACCGGTGCGCCCTGGTGAGAAGCTGGCGGTAGGCGGTGGTACCTCGTTCGACATCATCGAGACTGAGTGCCGCAAGCTCGAGCTCGAGACCGGCCGGTATCCCGACTGCGTCGTCATCATCACTGATGGCGCTGGAAACCGCGTCGCACCGAAGCACCCCGGCCGCTGGGTCTGGCTGCTCACACCTGGCGCCTGCCACACGTACATCGACTCTCGTTCGGCCGCTTGGCCAATCAAGAACGTCACCTTCTGAGGACACACCATGACAGCACGAGCCCTCGCTGACCAACTGAACATGTACTTCGTCAGCATGAACAGCATCCCCATCGAGCGCGCCACCATCAAGACGACCGAGTGGCAGGCGCTGTACACCGCGCTCATGGCTGAACTCGACGCGCAGCAGGCGAAGATCGATGCGCTGATGCTCGAGTTCTGCCCCGAAGACATGACCCCCGAGCAGCTCGCGGAATGGGGTCGCCATCAACGACCAGTCGAGGAACCGTTCGATCTGGTCAGCTTCATCACCGCCCGAGAGGAAAACCAATGACCACCGCCGCCCAAGACCTGCTGAACTCCATCCAAGCCGCGTACGACGAGCGCCAGCGGCTGCTCTTCGAGGCCGAGCGGCTGAGCAAGCACATCACGCAGCTCCAGGCCGAGCACGCCGTCGCGAGCAACCCGCCGACGTGGAAGAACACGCTGAAGAATGACGGCCGCGTCAGCGGCGATGCCTTCACCCGCATGGCTCGCGAGCTCGGGTACAAGTACACCCTGTGGAACGACCGCATCTACCACACCGACATCGAGGCCGACAGCAACGACACCGGCCTGACGGTCGAGTTCCTGGAGCGGACATGAAC
>JACCDQ012110977.1_pt1 | contig 11601 bp, 6 predicted proteins | sample 7446031 | NCBI WGS metagenome assembly JACCDQ01 (sample SAMN15323442, study PRJNA562643) | freshwater metagenome | isolation source: river surface water | place: USA:Blue River Watershed | collected 2017-08-17
CCTCAAGAGATTAAATTTGCCGATGTAACATTTCAACTAAACCCCCAAAGCAGAGCTTTTGTTGCAGAGGAATTAAACTCAATTTTATCTAAACGTAGCCTGTTTTTTGACAGATTGTCAGATTTTTCTTTGTCATTGCCTTTGGTTGAACCTATTCTGAGAGAAAATGGGATTCCTGATGATTTTAAGTATTTATTGAATTTCGACAAATATCAAATAGGCATCGAAGCGACCATTCAGCTCGAACCGCATGTATATTGGGCTCTTTCGAGAAATAATGCCACCGAAGCACATCTAACGATTAATCAGTTGGTCGATGAGCGTAAACATTTAGTAGCGGCAACCAAGGGATTTACGTATTGTTTGAATCAAAATCAGCGAAAGTTTAGCCATTGGGGCTTGTCTTTATTTGCTCATCTGGCAGACCCTAAAGTGCTTGAATTATTGAACCTAAACAGCCAATGGAAAGTAAGGAAAAATCTAACATTAGATAATCAGGCGTATTTGGTTTTGTTGGAGTTTTTTGCCTATAAAATTGCCATAGAGTCTTCTTTTCCTGCTGTACAAGCCTCAAATTCGAAAATTATTTATCAATATCCTTATGGGAATGGATTGAATTTGAATAAAATAGCAGCTGATTTGAAAGTTGACCCTTCGGCTTTGTTGGCTCAAAACCAATGGCTCAAATCTCCAATTGTGCCAGATTCGGATTGTAAAGTTTTGGTGGTTATTCCAGCTACTCGTTTTTTTGAGATTCAAAGTTTGGCTCAGTTGGCAGCAAGCAAAAGTAAAGTTGTTTCGGATTTAGCTTTTCCAATAGTAGAAAGTGTGGAAAAATTGTCGAAAGCTAGAAATAAGGGTGGGAGCTTTTTTCAAATCAATGGTTTGGAAGGAATTCAAGCTGATATTTGTGATGCTCCAGTCAATTTGGCTTATAAGGCAGCTATTTCTTTAGGGGATTTTTTGGCATATAATGATTTGAAAGAAAATTCGCTATTGAAAGTTGGTCATATTTATTATCTGGAAAAAAAGAAATCGAAAGCTCCCGTACCTTTTCATGTTGTGCGTGAAGGGGAGAGTCTTTGGGATATTTCGCAGATTTATGGGGTTCGATTGGATGTTTTAATGGCGTTCAATCGCTTTGATTCGCCACAAAGATTGAAAAGAGGACGGGTTATTTGGCTTCAATCTGTTCGTCCTAAAAATAAGCCTATTGAGTATGTCAAGTTGGATGATGAACCCCCAAAAATCGAGCTTATCGCTGATTCTCTTCAGGTGGATTCGACAGAAATCCATTCATTACCAAGCCAGGTTTCAGAACCAGTATTTTTAGAACCCAAAAAAAATCCTGAATCAAACGAAAATATCGAGGCAGATAAGGTTTTTTTGTCGGAAAATATTGATATTGGTTTGGCTCCTGCGGAAGAAGAAATTATTCAATCGCCAATCCGCAAATCATCTTCGACCATACCGTCCTCTTTGGAAGAGAAATTGGATGATGTGGTGTATCAAGTGAAAGAAAATGATACATTGTTCTCGGTCGCTTTGAGGTACAAAACGACTGTTGAAGAATTGTATCAACTCAATCGTTTATCTTCGGCAATTGTCCGAAAAGGAATGGTTTTGAAAATTGCCCAAAAAAAATAAAATTTAAAACGCATTAAACGAAAAATTTAGCATGAAAATGCTCGTCATTCATAATTCATTCTGGGCACATTACAAAGCAAAAATTTTCTCTGAATTGTATCTGTTGGTCAAACAAAATCCAAATGATGATGTCTTGGTTTTACAGATTGCCTTGAATGAGCTTTCCAGAGCAAATTTAGGGGAAATTGACTATTCCATTCATCGGTATCGGTATGATATTTTATTCAAGGATTATTACGAAAATACTTCCTTAATCTCCAGATTGAGTAAATCTTTGGCATGGATTCGAAAATATAAGCCTGATGTGGTGAATTTGCCTGGCTATTATGAGCCTGCCATGAATATTCTTCTTTTTTATTGTCGAATGAAGGGTATTAAAGTAGTTATTTCTTCCGATTCGACGGAGTCTGACCAAGTAAAAATTTGGTGGAAAGAGGCAATCAAACGATTTATTATTTCAAAAGCTGATGGTTTTTTTTGTTATGGCTCAAAATCGGCGGCTTATATACTTAAATTGGGAGCAAAAAGCAATCAAATTTTACTTGCTAATAATGCTGTGGATAATGAAACCATATCGGAAGTATATCAAAAGGCTTGGATAGAGAGAGAAATTGCGAAGCAAGCTTTACATTTGAAAAAATATAATTTTGTGTATGTAGGAAGATTAATTCCTTACAAAAATCTGCTAAATTTACTAAAAGCATTTGCCCAATTAAATCAATCAGAATGGGGAATGATATTGGTTGGTGATGGAGAGGAGGAGCTGGTGTTGAAAAAATACATGGATGAGACTGCCCTCACTGGTATTTGTTTCATTGAAGGACAGCAATGGTATGATGTGCCAAAGTTTTTGGCTTTGGGCGATGTCTTTGTTTTGCCTAGTTATTCGGAGCCTTGGGGATTGGTCGTCAATGAAGCAATGGCAGCAGGAATGCCTGTTATTGTGTCAGAAAAATGTGGTTCTGCTCCAGATTTGGTAATAGACGGAGAAAATGGTTTCACTTTCAATCCTTATGAGATAAGTGAAATGACTCAAAAAATGGAACATTTCATTCAAAATCCGGCAGTAATTCCCATTTTTGGAGAGAAATCTAAAGAAATTATAAAGAAATTCTCTCCAGAACAAGTAGCCAAAGAAATGTATCAAGGCTTTGAAACGCTTGTTTCTACTGATTAAGCATCAGGGTCGTCTCGGTGTATTTTCCTAAAGGAATCGGGTCAATGACAGATTCTCGATAACCATTTGGTAATTTTCCGCCTGGAATCCAAAGTTCATTTGCTCCTGCTTCATTTCCGTTAGGTAGCCTGAGGTGTAGTGTTTTGGGTCTATTGATGTCGATTCTAATGATTTTTCGATGATGCCAGCTTTGATTGGGGATGCCCAACTCATACTCCAACAAATCAATATTTCCTTTGGCTTTTTTGAGCAATTTATTCATGTCTTTCGCACTCATCACAAATTGTCCGTCGTTTCGGCCGAGTGTTTCTCTGCCAAATTTATCTAAAATATCTGCTGGAATTAAGAAAGATGCTTTTCGTTTGAACTGCCTCAAATGTCGTTTCATATACCTAACTTTCAGATAATTGGAAGGGTCAGGTCGTGTTCCTTTGGTCATTTTGATGATTAATTCTTGGTTTTGACCTTTTTTGAATTTAGGCTTATCAATTGAAATGATTCGACTCTCTTGAAGGTTTGGGGGATAGGCAGACGAGCTTGTAGCTTGTAAGAGTAAAAGACAGGCAATCAGTAAATTGAGTTTTAGTTTCATGGCATTAGATTTATTATAATTTCATTGAATAAATATAAAGAAATTCACGGATAATCTCGATAAATAAACTATATTTTCAGATAAAACTTGTCATTATCGGGAATGATTAATAATTTTAAGCATGAATTGGCTCAAACCGCTTACCATAGTTGAATTTCTTTTTATCGGCATATTTATATTCATTTATGTCGTCTATTTCGTGCGTCTATATACCAATGCCAAAAGATTAGGCACGACAGCCCAATCCATCATCTTGAAATTTATCATACGAGTGATTTATCTGACATTGTGTATTATAGGAATGTTGGGACCTAGTTTTGGGTTGAATGAAATTGAAGCACGAATGGATGGAAAAGATATTTATTTGGCGATAGATGTCTCTAAGTCGATGAATGCCGTGGATATAGAGCCCTCCCGCTTGGAAAAAGTAAAGTTTGAGTTAGTCAGGAATTTAGATTTCATCAAAACAGATAGGGTTGGTATCATTTTATTTTCATCAGAATCGTTTGTATTTACGCCATTGACTTACGACAAAGATGCTTTGGGTGTATTTATTAAAAAAATAAGTAGTAACTTTTTTATGGATTCTGGCACAAATTTGAATAGTGTATTTGAGTTGCTTCAGAATAAATTTATAAAAGCCTCTTCACAAGACAATTATCGTACGAAAATTGTTGTTATCATCACTGATGGAGAAGATTTTGGCAAGATAAATCCTCAATTAATAGCTACTTTGAAGAAAAAGAAAATACATTTTATTGTACTTGGAGTAGGGGAGACGTATGGAGCAAAAATCAAGGATGGAGAAAATTATATCAAAAATAGTGATAGTTCGTGGGTTGTTTCAAAATTAGATAGGCGTTTTTTAACCAAGCTGAACAAAGATTTGGCTGGTAAATACTTTGAATTAACTTCACAAAAAAATGAAGTTCCGCAATTATTAAAAGAATTAGACAAAACAAATACCGATTGGAATGATAAAGGCAAAATGACTTCAGCCAATAATAAATACTATTATTTTGTAGTGCTTGCTTTATTTCTAATGATGTTGGATGTTGTAGTGACTGTTCGAACAATTAAACTCTAACGTAATTCTAATGGATTTTTGGATTTTTTATATCATGCTTTTCTTTTTGAATTTGAAGACATTGACCAATGTTTCTAAAAGAAATGAATTAAAAAATGAGGCAAATATGGCATTTGTTAAAAAAGATTTTGTGAATGCCACTGAAAAATATCAGATATTGGAAGCGATTTCGTTCAATTTAGAACCAGAAGCCCGCCTCAATTTGGCTCATTGTTATTTTTATGTAAAAGATACAGCCAACGCCCTTTTGGAATACAAAAAATTGTTGAAAATAAACGACCCCCTTGTGGCAGCAACGGCATACAATCAATTGGGGATTTTGAATGCCATGCTGGGCGACTCGGTTAGTGCATTGGCGTGTTATAAAGAAACTTTGAAGTTAAATCCTGAAAATGAAGTTGCCAAATACAATTATGAATTGATTAAAAAGAGAAATCCAGAATCGGACAAGCTATTCAGCCAAAAGAATAAAAATAGGCAAACCCAAAGTGAAGAGAACCAAGAATTTGCAAAAACCGAAAAAAAGGAAGATGAGCTTCAGACTTTAGCACCCAAAAAAATGAGTAAAGAAAAAGCTTTGGAGATTTTGGATGCAATGAAACTTTCGGAGCTTCAATTTGTCCATCAAATGAAAGTATCCAATGGCGGAAATCCTAATCAATTTAATTCTCGTTAATCATATCGATAATTTAAAAATAAATTAAAATGTCATCTGTAAAAGAAACAAATTTTCAATTTGAGGGTCAAACGAATTTTTATCGTGGGAAAGTTCGTGATGTATATAGCTTTGATGATAAGTTGGTGATGGTCGCATCGGATAGAATTTCTGCTTTTGATGTGGTATTGCCAAGAGCAATTCCTTATAAAGGGCAAGTGTTGAATCAAATTGCAGCTAAATTTTTGGAAGCAACCAAAGATATAGTACCCAATTGGTTGTTGGCATCTCCAGACCCAAATGTGTCGGTTGGAATCAAATGTGATACTTTTCCAGTAGAAATGGTGGTGAGAGGATATTTGGTGGGACATGCTTGGCGAACGTATAAAAGTGGGGAAAGGGTTCTTTGTGGGGTAACTCTTCCAGAGGGGATGGTAGAAAATCAAAAAATTGAGCAACCAATCATCACTCCAACCACTAAGGCTCATGAAGGGCATGATGAGGATATTTCTCGTGAAGATATCATTGCTAAAGGCTTGGTGAGTGAGGAAAAATACATTCAATTGGAAAAATATGCGTTGGCTCTTTTTGAACGAGGGACACACATGGCAGCAGAAAGAGGCTTGATTTTGGTGGATACTAAATATGAATTCGGCGAAAAAGAGGGTGTGATTTATTTAATTGATGAAGTTCATACGCCAGACTCTTCTCGTTATTTTTTCTTAGAAGGTTATGAAGAAAATCTGACGAAAGGTTTGCCTCAAAAACAATTGTCAAAAGAATTTGTTCGGGAATGGCTGATTCAAAATGGCTTTCAAGGCAAAGATGGACAAACTGTTCCGGAAATGACAGATGCGAAAGTTCTTGAAATTTCAGAGAGATATATCGAGCTTTATGAACATGTATGCGGAGAGCAATTTGTCAAACAAAACTCAGATGCAGCCTTGTCTCGAATCGAACAAAATATCAAAACATATCTTGGGATATAAAAAATGGGGCATTTGCCCCATTTTTTATAGATTAGTATTCTGATTAAACACCTGCATAAATAGGGGAAATCATGGATACATTTTTAGATTCTAACAAAGAATGCCCCATTAAGTACTCATCTACCTTTCTAGCACACTCTCTTCCCTCCGAGATAGCCCAAACAACCAACGATTGTCCACGTCTCATATCTCCTGCCGCAAATACTTTTTCGTTAGTAGTTTGATAATTAGGAGCCTTGATATTTTTTCTTTCATCTACTTCCAATTCAAATTGCTCGATAATATCTTGTTGAGGATGCAAAAAACCAGCTGCAATTAACGCCAATTCGCAAGGAATTTCTCTTTCGTTCATTTCTACTTTATTTCCGTTGAAAAAAGCAGCTTCAGAGATTAAAATTGACTTTAATTGACCTTTTTCATCTCCGATAAATTCCTTTACATTGATGCTGAACAAACGCTCACAACCTTCTTCGTGTGAAGTGGATGTACGTTTGGTAAGCGGCCAATTAGGCCAAGGGGTTTCCTCAGCTCTTGCTTGATAAAACGGCTGTTTTTTGTCGTCAATTTTAGGTTCAGGCATCACTTCTACCTGTACAATTGATTTTGCCCCATGTCTGTTTGAAGTACCCACACAATCCGATCCCGTATCTCCACCTCCGATTACAACAACATTTTTATCAGTTGCTAAAATTTCGCCATCTTGATAAGCAACTCCACGGTGATCCACTTTTACATCAATACCAGATACACGTTTATTTTGTTGGCTTAGAAATTCCATTGCAGGATAAATACCTTTTAGGTCGCTTCCTTTAATATTGATGAGTCTTGGTACAGTAGAGCCACCCGAAAGAACAATGGCATCAAAATCATGGAGTAAATCATCTGCTTTAATATGAACCCCAATGTTTGTATTCGTTTTAAAAATAATTCCTTCGGCTTTCATCACTTCTACTCTTCTACGCACAACCGATTTGTCGAGTTTAAAGTCAGGAATACCATATCTCAACAAACCACCAGGTTCGTCCGCTCTTTCAAAGACAGTAACCAAATGTCCGGCTTTATTCAATTGAGAAGCCGCCGCCAAACCAGCAGGGCCAGAGCCTACCACAGCTACTGTTTTTCCAGTACGTTTTTTAGGAATGACTGGTTTCACCCAACCATTTTCGTAAGCAGTTTCAATGATTGTTTTTTCTATATTTTCGATAGAAACCGGAGGGTTATTGATACCCAAAACACAAGCTGCCTCACAAGGAGCAGGGCAAATACGACCCGTAAATTCAGGAAAATTATTGGTAGAAGCCAAAATTTCATAAGCATATTGCCAATTTTTTTCCCAAACAGCATCATTAAATTCAGGAATAATATTTCCTAGCGGACAACCATTGTGGCAAAATGGTACACCGCAATCCATACAACGAGCAGCTTGATTTCTTATGTTTTCTTGATTATTTGGCAATTCAACCTCTTTATAATCCAAGCGACGCTCTTCAACTGCTCTTTTGGCAGCTAATTCTCTTTGAAATTCCAAGAAACCGGTTGGTTTTCCCATAGTTTTATAGATTTTATAGTTAACCGATGAAACCTTGGTTTCATCGGTACTAATTACAAAATTTTAAATTAAATATAACAAATTTAGAAATTTAAGCAATTACTTCTTTTGCCTTATTTTTTCGTTCTTGCAAAACACGTTTGTAATCCCTAGGGAATACTTTTACAAATTTGCTTACTTCTACGTCAAAATTATCCAAAATTTGTTTTGCCACAGCACTTTGAGTCAAGTCTAAATGTTTTTGGATGAATGATTTCAATAATTCGTTATCTTCAGCCTCCACAGTTTCTAAATTGACCATTTCAGTGTTGCATTTAGAAGCGAAGTTTTTGTCTTTATCATAAACAAAAGCAATTCCACCACTCATACCCGCTGCAAAATTACGACCAGTTTCTCCCAGAATTATTGCCAAACCCCCAGTCATGTATTCCAAGCCATGGTCACCGACACCTTCGACAACAACTTTAGCTCCTGAATTTCTGACACAGAATCTTTCGCCTGCTAATCCACGAATATACGCTTCTCCAGAAGTAGCTCCATAAAAGGCTACGTTTCCGATAATCATATTTTCCTCGGCTTTAAATGTCGCATTTCTGTCTGGATAAACAATTAATTCTGCTCCACAAAGTCCTTTACCAAAATAATCGTTTGCATCACCTTCCAATTCAAGCTTCATTCCTTTGGTCGAGAAAGCTCCGAAAGATTGTCCGGCTGTTCCTCTATACTTAAACTGAACCGTGCCATTCGGCAAGCCTTCACCTTTAAATACTTTTGAAATCTCATTAGATGTCATTGCCCCAATCGAACGATTTAGGTTATTGACAAGGTAAGAAGCCTCTACTTTTGATTGGTTTTTCAGTGCTTCTTGAGCATCCTGAATCATTTTCCAATCCAACACCTGTGAAATACCATGGTCTTGCTCTTCTTGTTTGAACAATGCAACACCCTCATCGGCAGGTTCTTTGTAAAGAATTCCCGATAAATCAATCTTCTTATATTTCCAGTGTGCCAAGTCACTACGTTTTTCAAGCATTTGCACCTGACCAACCATCTCGTTGATGGTTCTGAAACCAAGCTCTGCCATAATCTCACGAAGTTCCATGGCAAGATAAGTAAACATATTTACTACGTGTTCTGGTTTACCACTGAACATCGCTCTTAACTCTTTGTTTTGAGTAGCAACACCTACTGGACAGGTATTCAAGTGGCATTTACGCATCATGATACAGCCGACTGAAACTAAAGCTGCCGTAGCTACTCCAAATTCTTCGGCACCCAATAATGCCGCAACTGCCAAGTCTTTTCCGGTACGAATTTGACCATCAGATTGAAGGACAACTCTTCCTCTGAGTTTATTCTTAACTAAAGTTTGATGTGCTTCTGCCAAGCCTAATTCCCAAGGTAAACCTGCATGACGAATCGATGAGAGAGGAGAAGCTCCAGTACCACCATCGTGTCCTGCAACCAAAATAACATCGGCATGGGCTTTCGCAACCCCTGCTGCAACAGTTCCTACACCTGCCTCTGATACTAACTTGACTGAAATTCTAGCATCTCTGTTTGAATTTTTCAAATCGTAAATCAATTGGGCTAAATCTTCAATTGAGTAAATGTCATGGTGCGGAGGTGGAGAAATTAAACCTACTCCCGGCGTACTATGACGCACCCTTCCAATCCAATCATCTACTTTATGCCCTGGCAACTGACCACCTTCGCCTGGTTTTGCTCCTTGAGCCATTTTAATCTGCAACTCTTTTGCATTGGTGAGGTAATGGCTTGTGACACCAAACCTACCCGAAGCGACTTGCTTGATGGAAGAACTCAAATTATCTCCATTTTTATCTGGTTGATACCTGATTTCATCTTCTCCGCCTTCTCCAGAGTTCGAACGTCCACCGATACGATTCATGGCTATTGCCAAAGTAGTATGTGCTTCCCAAGAAATTGACCCGAAAGACATCGCACCAGTTGCAAATCTCTTGAATATGCTTTCTATCGGCTCTACTTCTTCCAATGGAATTGGACTGCCCTTTTTAAATCTTAATAAACCTCTCAAAGTAAGGGCATCTTTGCTTTGGTCGTTTATTAATTTAGAATATTGCTTAAATATTTGATAACCTTTATCCAAATCTTTTTCGCCTACTCGTCCAGATTGTTGTAATAAATGGATGCTTTGCGGATTGAACATGTGTCTCTCTCCACGTTGTTTCCACTGATATCCCCCACCGACTTCTAGTCTTTTAACAGATTCCTGTGGAACTTCAGGGAAAGCAACTTTGTGTCGGATAATGGCTTCTTTCGCTATTTCCGACAAGCCCATTCCTTCAATTCTTGAGATAGTTCCTGTGAAATATTTGTCAATTACTAATTTATTTAAACCAATACATTCAAATATTTGAGCTCCTTGATAAGATTGAAGTGTCGAAATACCCATTTTAGAGAAAATCTTCAACAATTCTTTATCAACGGCTTTGATATAATTTTTATTTAAGGTATAATCATCGAATTCTCCTTCAATAAGACCTTTTTTGTTCATCCACGACAATGTTTCAAATGCCATGTATGGACAAATACCCGAAGCACCATAGCCAATCAAGGTAGCAAAATGATGGGTTTCCCAAATATCTCCTGCTTCAACCAAAATTCCTGCCTTTCCTCTCAAACCTTTACGGATTAAATGATGGTGGATAGCGGCAGTTGCCAATAAAGAAGGAATTGGGGCGTGGTCTGAGTCAATAGCTCTGTCGGAAAGAATCAAAATCTCAAAGCCATCCATGATTGCATCTTCTGCATATCGACAGATTCTTTCTAAACCAAATTCCAAGGATTTACCTATGTCATCTGTTTTGGCATTGAAATAGGTATTGATGGTTTTTCCTTGGAATCCTTTATAATCCACAAAGCGAAGTTTGTCGAATTCTTCAATCGTCAATACCGGTTGGTCTAATTGTACCAAACGGCAATGAGCAGGCGACTCTGTTAGAATATTTTCGTTTGACCCAACAAACGAAATTAAAGACATAATCGAACGCTCCCTAATTGAGTCAATCGGAGGGTTAGTTACCTGAGCGAATAATTGTTTGAAATAATAAGACAAATGTTGGCTTTGGTCAGAAAGAATCGCCAAAGGCGTATCTACGCCCATCGACCCGATAGCTTCCATGCCTGATTGTGCCATTGGAGCCAAAATCATTCTTAAATCCTCTGAAGTAAAACCAAAAGTAATTTGGCGTTTCAGCAAAGAATCTTCAGAATAATGTTGATATGGACGAATGGATTTTGGTAACTCTTCGGTTTTTATTTTATATTCATCCAGCCATTCTTGGTATGGCTGACGAGAGCAAATATCTGCTTTAATTTCTTCATCTGGAATGATACGACCTTGCTCCATGTCCACCACAAACATCTTTCCGGGTTGTAATCTTCCTTTTGAAACAACCTTTGTTTGGTCAATATCCAAGACCCCTGCTTCAGAAGCCATGATGACGGTATCATCATTCAATACCCAATACCTTGAAGGACGCAAGCCATTTCTGTCTAAAGTTGCCCCAACCATTTTGCCATCCGTAAATGAAATAGATGCCGGGCCATCCCAAGGCTCCATAATGGTTGCATGGTATTCATAAAATGCTTTTCGGATTGGCTCCATGTGTTCGTTGCCGTCCCATGCTTCAGGAACGAGCATCATCATTACATGAGGCAATGAGCGACCTGAAAGGTATAGCAATTCGATTACATTATCCAATTGTGCCGAATCTGAATTTCCTGCATCACAAATTGGAAGAATAAAGTCCATTTCTTCTTTGGTGAAGTACTCAGAAACTAAAGATTTTTCGGCAGCTCTAATCCAATTGACATTCCCCTTTACGGTGTTGATTTCGCCATTATGGGCGATAAATCTGAAG
>JACCDQ011185229.1_pt1 | contig 11600 bp, 11 predicted proteins | sample 7446031 | NCBI WGS metagenome assembly JACCDQ01 (sample SAMN15323442, study PRJNA562643) | freshwater metagenome | isolation source: river surface water | place: USA:Blue River Watershed | collected 2017-08-17
GGATTTGATGAACTAGCTAGGCGAAGTTTTCACAAAACTATGTTTTCTATGTCTCTATGTGGTGAACTAAGTGAGGGTAACTAATAGCCAGTGAATTAAATCCAACATCCAAAATTTCACATCATTACGTAAACCATTTTTATATTCAAGGAACTAATGAAAAAACCAAAATTAAGCCTCACTCAAATTATCAATATGAGTGTCGGTTTTTTAGGAATCCAATTTGGATTCGCTCTTCAAAACGGGAACGCCTCTCGTATTCTTCAAACGTTCGGGGCAGATGTCGAACATCTTTCGCTCTTTTGGTTGGCTGCACCGCTCACGGGTATGATTGTCCAACCTATCATTGGACACTATTCTGATAAAACATGGGGACGCTTTGGCAGAAGAAAACCCTTTTTCCTAACAGGAGCAATTCTAGCAGCCTTAGCACTTATCCTAATGCCAAATTCCTCGTTTATGACAGGCTTGATGCCAGCCGTATTAGTGGGAGCAGGCTTTTTAATGTTCATGGATGCGTCGTTTAACATAGCGATGGAACCTTTCCGAGCTTTGGTTGCCGATAATTTGTCAGAAGAACAAAACACCACAGGCTTTTCGGTACAAACAACACTGATTGGTATCGGGGCAGTAGTAGGGGGCGTTTTACCGATGCTACTCACCATAGGGGTAGGTATTTCAAATGAATCTAGCAACGGAAATGTACAGTTAAATGTCGTGTACTCTTTCTATATAGGAGCGGCGATTTTATTTGGAGCAATTCTTTGGACGGTGTTAACCACGAAAGAATATTCGCCAGCAGAACGTTTAGAAATGGGTTATGAGGAAGAAACCACTGAACACGAAGGACTTGGCAATATTGTCAAAGATTTTATGGCCATGCCTAAGACGATGAAACAGTTAGGTTTGGTTCAGTTTTTCTCATGGATTGCTCTATTTTCCATGTGGGTATATTCTACTCCTGCCATTGCTCATCAAGTATATGGACTTGCTTTGGACGACCATAGTTCAAAAGCCTATAACGATGCAGGTGACTTTGTAAGTACTCTTGGTGGTTTTTATAACGGTGTGTCGGCTGTTTTTGCCTTGTTCATGCCTATTATTGCCACACGTTTTGGGAAGAAAATGACTCATGCCATTTCACTGACTTGCGGAGGATTAGGGCTAATTTCAATCTATTTTATTCATACTCCTGCACTATTGTTTTTTAGTATGGCCGGTGTAGGTATTGCATGGGCTAGTATTTTAGCCATGCCGTATGCCTTATTGGCAGGTAGTATTCCTACCAAAAAAATGGGTGTTTACATGGGGATTTTTAATTTCTTTATCACGTTCCCACAAATTGTGAATGGATTATTTGGTGGTTTAGTCGTAAAACATATTTATGGTTCTAACACGATTTATGCTATTGTGATGGCGGGAGTTTTTATGATTTGTGGTGCATTTTCAGTGATGCTCGTAAAAGAAGACCGATAGAACGTCAACATTGTGTACGAAAATTAGGTAACTTGCGTTTTCATAAATGAACACGAATTGCAGAATCAAGGGCTACAGGCTTCTCCTCATTCTGTAATTCGTGTTCTGTCGTTAGATAAGAATCCTAATTTCCTTAATTGAATGAAACAGAAGTTTTTGATTACTACCGCTTTAGTGGTAGCCTTGTCAAGCTTTCAGCATCATGAAGCGGACAAAGAAATTTACACAAAAAAAGTAGAAGCTGCCAAAGGGCAAACATTAGACAATTTTACCATTAGCGTAGCAAAAGGTTTTTTGAATCGCCCCTATAAAGCGGGAACGCTTGAAGTAAATAATCCTGATGAAAAATTAGTCGTGAATTTACGGGAGTTTGATTGTGCTACCTATGTAGAAAGCTGTGTGGCAATGAGCTTAACGCTGAGAAAAGAAGAATTAAACTTTGATACTTTCAAGCATTATCTGCAACGCTTACGCTATTATGATGGCAACATAAAAGGTTATTCTTCTCGGATTCACTATTTCTCAGATTGGTTGTATCAGCACACCCACGACGGACTTTTGGAGGATATGACTCCCCTTTTGGGAGGTATTCCAAATCCTCGAAGTATTCATTTTATGAGTTCAAATATTGGAAAATATCCCGTACAAAAGGATATGAATGTTTGGAATGACATTGCTAGGAGGGAAGCTGAATTGACGAACCATGTCATGTATTATATTCCTAAAAATAAGATTCGCTCGATTGAAAATAACTTCAAAAATGGGGATATTGTGGCACTTACGACGAATATCGACGGACTTGATGTAACACATGAAGGCTTTGCCATTCGTTTGCAAGACGGCAGAGTATATCTACTTCATGCCTCTTCTGACTTTGGTAGAGTCATGGTAACCGACCGTCCGTTGGCTGAATATATGGCTACAAAGAAAAATCAGACAGGAATTATGGTAGGACGCTTCAAATAATTGCTTTTATTTGAACAAGCTATTTCTTTTTTTTGTACTTTTGCAGACTATTTTACAATTTTAATACTTTTAACAATTTAACGTTTAACAACAATGCCAAAAATTAAAACCAAGTCAGGAGCGAAAAAACGTTTCAAAGTGACAGGATCAGGCAAAATTAAGCGTAAGCACGCTTTCCATAGCCACATTTTAACAAAAAAATCTACTAAACGTAAACGTAACTTAGTTCATGATGGCTTAGTAAGCTCATCAGATATGGACAGAGTAACATTAATGTTAGTAATGTAATTTTTTCGAGTTATTCGATTTGTAATTTTTTTGCCAATTTAGAATAACTCAATTAGTTATTGTTCAACCAGAAATAGGCTTTTTAAGCTTCCGAGTAAGGAACGCCAAATTTCAAAAAACAAACAAAATTATGCCACGTAGCGTCAACCACGTAGCGTCCCGAGCAAGACGTAAAAAAGTGCTTAAATTAGCTAGAGGTTTTTACGGAAGAGGTAAAAACGTTTGGACGGTAGCGAAAAACAAGATCGAGAAAGGTCTTCAATATGCTTACCGTGACCGTAAGGTTAAGAAAAGAGATTTCCGTGCATTGTGGATCCAACGTATCAACGCAGCAGCACGTCAAGAAGGTTTATCTTACTCAGCGTTCATGGGTAAATTAAACAAATCTGGTATCGAGTTAAACAGAAAAGTATTAGCTGACTTAGCAATGAACCACCCAGAGGCGTTCAAAGCAGTAGTAAGCAAAGTAAAATAGGACAAAAAGAAAAGCGAATCAATTTGATTCGCTTTTCTTTTTTATAAAAGATATGTTCCTCGTAACCGTTTTCTAGGTTTCAATCACCTTCGTCGTAATGCCTTCCCAATGGTGTTCTTCACTTTTACCAAAAAGGTATATAGTGATTTCTATCGTTCCAATTTTGAATAATTGAATACCTGTCAATTTCTCTAAAAGCAAGTTTTTCAGTGTTAAGGCATCTGCCGCCCACTTTTTTTCATCTTCGCCAAACCAATCCTGTACTTCAATTAAAGGCTTGAAAAAGTCTTCAAAAGTAATTTCGCTACTAACTGTCTCTGGAGGAATTCCATTGAATAGCTTGAAATTCGCAATTCCAATAGGCTCTTGTGTACTTAGCTCCATTTCAAAATAAGTAATTGGTTCATCCGACTCACTAGGGTAGAGTAAATCCTTCGTTAAAGCAGTTATTTGTTCCTTTAGAGAAATACTTTCTTTTTCTGGTGACTCAGTAGCAGTGTTTGTAGTCATAAGTCTGATTTCAAGTAATAAAAGGTGAATTTTCCTTGAAATTAGGAAAACTTTATATATTATTGTGATATATCTGTTAAAAACCAGTTTAATATTTCAAGAATTTAATCATTCAAAACGAATCAAACAATGTTAGAACAATTGATGGGTCTAATCCAAGACCATTCTCAAGAAGCAATCGTTAATAACCCTGCAATTCCTAATGAGCATAATAACGATGCCATGCAGACAATCTTAGGGGCTATTACTGGTGGAATGCAACAACAAGCTCAAGGTGGTGGATTAGCTGGATTAGCAGGCTTATTAGGCGGTCAAGCAGGAACAAGCGGTTCAGGCTTAATGTCTAACCCAATCGTTGCAGGAATTGCTCAACAAGCGGTTTCTGGTTTGATGAATAAGTTTGGTTTACAGAACAGTGCTGCTGCTGGCATTGTAGCTCAGGTATTACCAAGTGTATTAGGTTCAATGATTAGCAAAACAAATGACCCTAACGATTCATCATTCAATATGTCTGACATCATGGGTGTTATGGCTGATGGGAAAGTAGATATGAACGACGTAATGAATATCGCAGGTAAATTTATGGGTGGCGGTAATGCTGCTGGTGGTTTAGGTGGTATGCTAGGTGGTCTTTTCGGAGGAAAATAAGCATTATCAATTCATGTTATATAAAAAAAGGAGATGTCTTTCGGCATCTCCTTTTTCATGTTATTTACTTTCTTTTCCGATAAGGTCAATATCGGCCATGGTACTATCTTTCAAGTTTAGGCTTCCACGTTCTTTACGAACAATTCTTGAATATAAACCTACTTCTTGACTGAATAAGAAAGTAAAGAATAGTTTCGTGAATGAAGTATGATATTTTAAATGATCATAAAACTCTGGAGCAGCAGCCTTCAATTTTGGTAAGTTATTCCAAGGTACAGAAGGCATATCGTGGTGTTCGTTATGAAAACCAACGTTCATATTGATTCCATTTAAGCTACCATAGTATGAATACGTTTCTTGGTTTTTATCTAAAACCAAATAGTGTTCTTGAATCCATCTTGCTCCAAGTGGGTGTAAACCTACCGAGAACATAAAGCTTGCTCCTAAATAACCTAAAGCAGCCCATCCCATTGTATAGACGATTAAGGCATCAAAAGCAATTTGGAAGACGATATTGGCTACAACATAACGGTCAATTACGGCCAATTCGATACAACGAATCGTTCTGATTGCTTGGAAGAAAGGAAACAATAATAACCAAATAGCTTTTCCGATGAAGTAATTGTTAATCAATTTTGCCTCCCAGAAATCAGGTAAGTCTGCATCTAATTCGTGAACTCCCTGATAAGCATGGTGCTTTAAGTGATAGTTTTTGAAAGAGATAGCTGTAGGGGCTAATGACGGAAAGTTTGCAATGATGCCTGCTAACACATTCATAGCTGGTTTTTTGAAAACAAGATTATGAGCCGTTTCGTGAATACACACAAATAAAGTATGTGTAGGAAATGCTCCAATACACCAAGCCGCAGCTAAAATAACCCACCATGCTTGATCTTTTACTAAATACGCCATGCCAATTTGTAAAGACACACAAGCCAAAATCCAAACGAATGTCATTGGGTTTTTTGTAATAAGTTTCTTTACTTCTGGATGGGCTTTTAAAATTTCACGAGTACGAGTACGGTGTGGTTCTGTTCCTGTTACGTAGGTAAAATCCTGTTGATACGCCATTGGTTCTATAATTATGTTGTTTATGGTAAAAAACGTTGATGTATAACGCAAGTACTTTTCCGTAGCTGTTTCGATTAGAGTCTAACGCTTATCTTAGAAAAATCCTTCAAATATACAGCTAACTATGGGTTTAATCAATTTGTTTGCGAATTAATACAATTTGAGGGAGTCTTGCAATGATAGATGTCATACAGGGTTATCATCTTTATCGGTTTCACTCCTGAGACGAAGGCAATCTTCGTAAGTAAAAAGCCCTCTTTCCGTAGAAAGGGGGCTTTTGCAATGACGTTGTCAGACGTTTAATGATATAAATGTTGCTAATAAGGGATTTAGCGTAACATTATGGGAATTTCGGGAATTTACTGAAGTCTGGCTTTCTTTTTTCCAAAAATGCATTCTTTCCTTCTTTAGCTTCGTCAGATAAATAGTAAAGTAGGGTAGCATTACCTGCTAATTCTTGGATACCTGCTTGTCCATCCAATTCTGCATTGAATGCTGACTTTAACATACGCAATGCCAATGGGCTTTTTTCTAGCATTTTAAAGCACCATTCCAAGGTTGTTTCTTCTAATTTCTCTAAAGGAACAACTTTGTTTACCAAGCCCATATCTAATGCATCTTGAGCATTATATTGATCGCACAAGAACCAGATTTCACGAGCTTTTTTCTGTCCTACTACTCTTGCAAGATAAGACGCCCCAAAACCACCGTCAAATGAACCCACATTAGGACCTGTTTGTCCAAAACGAGCATTTTCAGCGGCGATTGTCAAGTCACATACCACGTGTAGTACGTGTCCACCACCGATTGCCCAACCAGCAACCATTGCTACTACAGGTTTAGGAATCGAACGAATTTGTTTTTGAAGATCGAGTACATTTAAACGAGGTACAGCATCCGAACCGATGTAGCCACCATGTCCACGTACTGACTGGTCTCCACCGCTACAAAATGCCTTTCCACCTTCTCCTGTAAGGATAATTACACCAATACGTTCGTCATCACGGCAGATATTCATCGCATCAATCATTTCCGACACTGTAAGGGGAGTGAAGGCATTGTGTTTATGTGGACGATTGATGGAGATTTTTGCAATCCCTGCTTCATGAAAAGTAAAGAGAATCTCTTGATATTCTTTAATGGTTTCCCAAGTCATAAAATTAGTTTTTGTATTGTTTATTCTTCGTTATAGCTCACATCCCATGTGTGGTCTGCTAGGAGGAGACATGTGGCCAAAAATCGGCTATACTTAAAAGACCGTCCCCATTCGTGCGGAGCAACTAATGATAGCAGGTCTGTTCCGTCTTCTTTTTCGTATAAATAATAGGTTTGGTTAATAATTGGTTCAAAACCCATCGATGCTTCATAAATGCGTTCTGAAATTTCTTTACGTTGCGACAATAAAGTTGCTTGACGAGCCAATACTTCCATTTGCTCGTATAATTGATTCATTTGACGATCTGTCTGCTGACGCATTGCAACAATAGAACGTCCTTTCACTTTGCCCATATCTTCTGGTTTTATGACTGCTCCCCCTGCTGTGTGTGCGTAAGGGAGTAAACCAGGATTTTCTGCAACTTTATCTTTGTTGATGGGATTAATAAACGAATCTTTTGACATAATGAGGAAATTGTTACCCAGATGCTTAACATCTAGTTGTTATGAAATGCTATCTACGTATTTTTTGATACCTAGTTATGCGTTGTATTTCCTTTGAACTTGCGAAGTTATATCAATGTTTTCTTTTTAGTAATATTTTTACCACAAATTAACGAACAAAACGTTTAAGTAAGGTAAAATAGAATCATTTTATGTTTCATCATAAGCAAATGAGAGTTTATCTCGTTGCCAAATAGATAGTAAAAGTACTCAAAATAGTTGATGGACTTGTGTCATCTAGCTGCTTTAATAATGATATAACTCACTGTGGCTCGATTTTTGCTACAAATTCAGACGAAAATCTTGAGCGGCTTGCTTACGCAAGCCATAATTTAGCGTTTTACAACACTAGACTCATAAAGGGATTTTCACGCAACCACTAAAGAAGTGATTTTTACGATGAACTACTGTATCAAAAGATAAACTACTTTACCTTTATTTGGATGAGTAGAAACAAGCTTTTGGAATGGGTTCATATCTTTAAATTACTGTTGGTTTCTTACAAATTTTTAGAAAAATGTAAGGACTATAAATACAAAACGATGTACATTGAATCCTTTGAAAGATTACCATTCCCTGCAACTGCCTATCAGGAAAAAGTAATTAAGTTTTGCCAAGCATGGATGGCTGGGCAATCCACATTTAAGCTATATACTTCAGGTTCAACAGGGCAACCCAAAGAGTTATTGCTAACTCGTCAACAGATGCTTGCAAGTGCAAGGATGACTGGCAATCGATTCGACTTAAAAGCTGGACAACATGCGTTAGTCTGTTTAAATGTCGATTATATTGCAGGGATGATGATGTTGGTACGAGCAATGGTGTTGGGACTTCGAGCGACTGTAATAGAACCCAAAGCCAATCCTTTTGCAGAAATAAGTCATCAAGCTACGTTTGATTATGCTTCCTTCGTTCCTCTTCAATTACAAACGTTACTTCTAGATAAGGAGGCTATCTCACAGCTCAATAAGATGAAAGTGATTCTTGTTGGAGGGGCTGCTGTTAGTAATACCTTAGCTGAGTCAATCAAAAAACACCTTCATGCCCCTGTTTATAGTACCTATGGTATGACCGAAACAGTTTCTCATATCGCCATTAGAGCAATCAATCAGCAAGAAAATGCAGGAATTTTTGATGTCCTAGAAGGAGTTGATGTTGGAGTAGATGAACGGCAGTGTTTAACGATATGTGCTGCGGTAACTAATTTTGAACGTATTCAAACCAATGATTTAGTTGAGATGCTAACAACGCATTCTTTTCATTTGTTAGGACGCTATGATAATATTATTAACAGTGGTGGCGTGAAAGTACAATTAGAAAAAGTAGAAAAGGCATTTACGGAGATACTGGAGACCGAGACACTCTCGTATGCTCGTTCTTTTGCTTATGGCGTACCAGACGAGCGATTAGGTCAACGCTTAGTGATGGTACTGGAACCTAATGAGGCTACTACAGAAGAGGACTTCATGGCTTTGACAAACGATGAGCCCGTACTTGTCTCAATTCGTGAAAAAATGAAAAAGGTACTCGGTAAATATGAAGTTCCGAAAGAATTTTATACGATTTCTCACTTTTCGGAAACACCAACTGGCAAAATTGATAAAATAGCTACCATAAAAAGACTAAATTTGTAAAAAAATAGGACTTATATCGTATGCAAACGAATACATTGGTGTCATTAGACATAAAATTTGAAACGGCTGACATCATTCCAGCTCCTTTTTCACATCAAATTGTTGTGAAAGCAGCTTTAGATAAACCAACGATACCCCTTTCTTTTCAGATTCTTTATACATACCGAGATGATTTAACAGAAGAGGAAATTCTGGAAGAGGGATTTACCGTAAAGGATGATTTTTCATGGGAAGGACAATTAGATGCGGCTTGGAAAGAGCCTATCTTGCAATTGATGACTCAGACTCCTGAAAAATTTAGTACAAAGGCCTTAGAAGAAGAAGAGAATTTCTTTGAAATTACGCTTAATAATCAAGAAAAAGGAGTTCCTAAAAATCAAGAATCGTGGGAGTACTTGCTTCAAGAACTGATGCAGGCTGTTTTTGAAACGGCCGAAAAAGAAGCCCCTTTATACATTATTTTTGTAGAAATTGATCAACAAAAAAAGGCTAGTTCTGTAGAGGTATCCTTGCAATTTGCACAGCGAAATGCCCGTGTTTATACCATGGATGGAGAAGATAAAGCAGAAAAAGAAATCGATTGGGAACTTGCTAAAGACCTGATTCAGCTCGTATTTGTGGGCGAATTTATGCCAGAAAAGGCAACAACGAATGAACCTAAAAATACAGGCAAGTACATTTCTACGGGCGATGGCATTTGGTATGAATTTACAAAAAGCTTAAAAAATCCGAATGGTAATCGTTATTATTTAACCGATTTGATGGCTGCTTGGAATGAAGTTAAGTTCGCTTAACAGCCATGAAATAACTGACGAAAGTAAGCAGGACGTTAAACGCCTGCCTGCTTACTTTTTCGACGATACGATTGGGCAGGTGCAGTCTAATGTCTTACTTGCCTATATTTCCCTAATTAACACGTGAAATTCCTCAACCCAACAGAAGTTTTATGAACACTGCTGTTATTTGTTATCACAATAAAATGCTCTCTATTAAAAAAACACTCCTTTTTATCCTATTAGGAACAAGTGGTATTTTAGCTCAAGAAACCTCAACGGTTTTACCACAAAATCCAACGAGTCTTAAATGGTCTCAGGTAAAAACGAAACATTTTCGTTTGATATTTCCGAGTACAATCGCTCCTACAGCAATGAAAACGGCAAATACTTTGGAAGCTGTTTATCAACCTGTTAGTCAGTCGTTGGGGATTGCACCCAAACCTGTTTCCATTTTACTTCAAAATCAGACGGTTGTTTCGAATGGATTTGTTACGATTATTCCTCGTCATGGTGAATTTTATACTACCGCCCCACAGGACAATAACTTGTTAGGCACGAATGACTGGTTAAATTTACTTAGCGTACATGAGTACCGTCATGTGGTACAGTTTGAGAAGTCTTTTCAAGGAAAGGGTAAAGTACTTCGTTTTTTATTGGGAAATACTGGCTCACAATTGTTGGGCTCTTTTGTAGTACCTAATTGGTTTTGGGAAGGAGATGCGGTTGGGTCGGAAACGTCTTTTACTTCTTCTGGAAGAGGTAAAATTCCTGCTTTTGAGATGGCGTTGAGAACACAATTACTATCGAGAGGGGGATTTTCATACACTAAATCGATTGCTGGGTCGTATCAAGATTTTGTGCCTAATCATTATGTAAATGGTTATATATTAACTACTTATTTGAAAAGTAAATTTGGTAGAGATATATGGGATTCTGTGTTGACGGAAGTGTATAAAAAGCCTTTTTATCCTTTTTCTTTTTCAAATACAATTCGTAAGGCAACAGGTTTGACCGTAGAAAAGTTGTATAGAGATGCTTATCAGGATGTTACAGACAAATGGATAGTACAGGCCAATCAAGTAAAAGAAACGCCTGCTACTTATTATGAAACGGAGAACCCTCGGTATTTTACTAACTACGAATATCCACAAGTGGTAGAAGATGGGAGAGTGGTCGCATTGAAATCAGGTTTATCAGCTATTCAACAGTTGGTCTTATTGAGTAAGGTAGGAAAAGAAGAAAAACTCGCCGAGATAGGTGTTTTGAACGATGCGGCAACGCTGTCGGCTGCTGGTATGAAAGTCGTTTGGTCTGAAATTGGATACCATCCCCGTTGGGCAATGAAGACCTATTCGGTGATAAAAATACTGGATTTAAAAACTAAAAAAATCAATCAAGTCACCACACAAACTCGCCTAGCTGCTCCTGCTTTGGATGCAGAAGGGGCAAGAATTGTGGCGGTAGAGACCGATACCGAAAATAACAATGCTTTAGTTATCCTTGATGCCAAGACGGGACAACTACAACAACGCATCAATAATGTTGCTAATGGCTTTTTTATTCATCCTACGTGGGCGAATGCGAAACAGTTGGTGGTGGTTCGTCTATTGAATGGTAAAAAGTCGATACTCGAAATTAATATAGCAACAGGACAAACAAACGAATTAACGGAGGCTGTTGATGAAAATATTGCTCATCCTTTTAGGCAGGATAAATACGTGTTTTTTAACTCAGGCGTTACGGGCATCGATAATGTTTTTGTGATTAATACGGAAACAAAGCAGCGATTTCAAGTAACAAATAGAAAGTTTGGAGGATTTAATGCTACGCTTTCAGCTAATGGTAAATCCTTGATTTTTAACGATTTTACAGAGAAGGGACATCGTATTGCTTCTATGCCTTTGGATACAACACAGTGGTTACCTTTTGACGAAAAATTGCTTAAACCTATTCGTTATTTTGGACAAATGTTAATGCAAGAGGCGGGTGAAAATCTACTGGATAAGGTTAATGATAGTGTCTATGTAGTGAAGCCTTATCGCAAAATAAATCTAGTAAATTTATATGCGTGGGGGCTACTACTACGCTCATTGGATA